>ERZ824598.1384-NODE-1384-length-30906-cov-10.700431_pt1 | contig 30906 bp, 25 predicted proteins | sample MGYA00519934_ERZ824598 | MGnify/ENA primary metagenome ERZ824598 (study PRJEB31778, sample SAMEA3449177) | human gut metagenome | biome: human gut; feature: human-associated habitat; material: faeces | place: United Kingdom | collected 2010/2012 ...
TTATATGTGGTTTTTTGTGCCCATTTGGATGGTTTCAGGATTTACTTCATAAAATCCCCGGAAAGAAATTATCCACAGCCAAACTAAAGCCTCTTAGGTACCTAAAATATGTCATTCTTATTGTTTTCGTTATACTTCTTCCGATGCTTGTAACGAACTCTATAGGAATGGGAGACCCGTTCTTCTGCAAATATATCTGTCCTCAGGGTGTTTTAGAGGGTGCTATACCGTTATCTATTGGAAATGCTGCTATCCGTTCTGCGCTGGGAAAGCTTTTTTCTTTCAAGTGTATGATTTTAATTGCAGTGATTGTGCTAAGTATTTTATTTTACAGGCCCTTCTGTAAATGGATTTGTCCGCTTGGAGCAATCTACTCATTATTTAATAAGGTCAGCCTGCTCAAAATCACCGTTGATAGCAGCAAATGTGTCGGATGCGGTCAATGCTCAAAGGCATGTAAGATGGATGTGGATGTGTGTAAGACACCGGATCACCCCGAGTGCATACGCTGCGGTGCCTGCATAAAGGCCTGTCCGAAGGACGCCATCTGCTACCGGTTTATGGGAAAATCATGTCAAAAAAATGACAACAGATAGCTATTAAACATTTTACTATTATTTTAAAGGAGAAATTACTCATGAAAAACAAATTATCATTTATTTCTATTTTTACACTCTGCATAGCATTATCACTTACAGCATGTGGCGTAAAGCAAGCTTCCACAACAGATTCTAAGAACACTCAGACTGAAGCCGGCTCAGAAGCATCCGGCAAATCAGATTCCAGGCTTGATGATTTATATCAGCAGGAAAATCAGCTTTTTGCAGATCACGCTGATGTGTGGAACAAGGCATTTGGCATGATGAACAAAAGTGACGCCGATCCAAACGGAAATTATGCTGATTATCTTGCCGGTACCGTAGAATCAAACAAGAATTCATTCACAGACGATGAGCTTAAAACACTTAATGAGGATATTGAAACCATACGAAAAATCGAGGAACAGATAGCAGAGCTTGAAAACAAAAATACATCATCAGACGATAACAAGAAGGACAGCTCTAAAGCCTCATCTGTATTCAGTGATTTTTCCGGTGAGGATTTTGATGGCAATAAGGTTGATGACAGCCTGTTTTCCGGTAATGCAGTAACAGTCGTCAATTTCTGGTTTACCGGCTGCAAACCATGTGTCGCTGAATTATCCAAGCTTAACGAATTAAATGATGCTATCAAATCAATGGGCGGAGAAGTTGTTGGCATCAACACTGAGACCTTCGATGGCAATAAAACAGCTATCAAAGAGGCTGCCTCTGTTCTTGAAAGCCAGGGTGTCAAATATCGTAATCTGTCAATTGACTCCTCTAGTGCTGCCGGTAAATATGCCTCAGAAATCATGGCCTTTCCAACAACTATACTTGTTGACAGAAATGGCAATATTGTAGGCGAACCAATGCTCGGCGGAATTGATAACAAGGACAACTATGATGCCCTTATGAAGCAGATTCAGTCTGTAATTGATGCAGACAGCACAAATAAATAGAGGTCTACATATAAAAAGCTCCTGTGCATTGCACAGAGAGCTTTTTTTGAACATTACTATAATGTCAAGTGTGTTTAATGCACAATCTAATCCGGGTGTGGTTCTCAAATTCTTTTCTGCTTCCCAGCAGTCAATGCGAAGCATATAGTCTGCACTGGTATAAACATCAATAGCTTATATGCTACCCATATTCGTAGGAGAATATTTCATCATTCTTTATCGTTTAAATATTGAATATACTCGTTTCCCCATATTTCCAACTCCTTCAGTACTTTTCTGAATTTTTCTCCAATATCACTTAATTTGTATTCGACTTTTGGTGGAATCTGCTGATATTCTATGCGTTCAATCAAGCCTTCTTCTTCCAACTTTTTCAGCTGTCTTGATAGCGTTGTATGTGTCATTTCTTCTGGCATTTTTCTTTGTAATTCATTAAACCGGATGGGACCCTCTGTTAACAAATGCATAATATACATAGACCATTTACCTGTTAAAACTTTTTATTTTGCCACGGTAGAAGGAGACCAGCCACATGTTTGCCAATTTGATGACGGTATTCGTTTTTGAAAGTGGCATCGCAACTATTTATTCATTCACAGAAGAACCGAAGGTTATCAATCTGTAAAATTTTGAGTAATGTAACTTCTGATTTGTAAAGATATGGATAAAGTAGAAGCTCGGTATGCATTAGAATCTACTAGCCAACCACTTGGTATTTCTAGTTATGAATTATCAAAACTTATACCAGAAGAGTTCAAAGGTGGCATGCCTACCATTGAAGATATTGAGGCTGAATTAAATGAATAACTTCAAGTTTGAACGGTCAGGGGAAACGGCTGGTTGGAAAGTACAAGAAATAATAATCTGTGCAGTTGTATGTAATTGTTCACAGAATTAACACAAAAATAATATTGACTGAAAATGACTATCGTGATAGTATAAATGTGTAATAACTATTGCAATAGTCATTTTTTAAACTGAAAATACAGGGAGGAATTACCATGGGAATAAAGCTTTATGATTCAGAACTGAAAGTTATGGAAATTTTATGGAAAGAGGGTGAATTGACAGCAGGACATATAGCAAAGATTTTAAAAGAAGAAATAGGGTGGAATAGAAATACCACATATACAGTTATTAAAAAATGTATTGAAAAAGGTGCTGTTGAAAGATTTGAACCAAAATTCAGATGCAGGGCACTTATTTCAAAGAAAGATGCACAGGAATATGAGACAGAGGAACTTATAGACCGTATGTTTGAAGGGTCAAAAAAGAATTTTTTTGCAGCAATGTTGTCTGAGAACAGTTTAACGGCGGAAGAACTGGAGCAGTTAAAGGATATGGTAAATCAAATGAAGTGAGGTGTTTAAATGCTTATAGACATGAGTGTTTCGGCAGGAGTGCTTATTGTACTTACGATTATATTAGAAAAAATTGCCGGAAATTATTTCTCAAAGAGATTTATCGTAACAATGTGGAAAATTGTTTTGCTTCGTTTGATAATACCGATTAATCTTCCGATAACATTTGGTATTGCAAAGCCTTTCATTGGAATGGTCAGAGGTGCAAAAAATATTTTGAGTGGGCTTTTTGGAAGTGAAAATAAGTCCAGAATATATTATGCAGCAGGGGCATCAGTGATGTCAAAGCCGCAAAATCTGTATTCTGAAAATAACAATGTAAATTTAGTGTTGACAGGGTGGGGACTTGTGGCAGTTGTTTTAATTGTGTTTTTTGCAGTTTCATATTATAGGGAGTACAAAAAGTTTAAAGTTGCATTACCATTACAGGAGGAATTTGAGCAGAACATCAGACAGATGAAAATTTTGCCGAAATATGTAAAACTTTATGTTTCTGATATGACGGCAACACCGATAACATTTGGAATTATACATCCGGAGATAATATTTCCAAAAATATTTGTGAAATTAAAGAAATCGGACGGAGTATTTTCTAATGAGGATAATGAAATAAAATATGTGTTGATGCACGAAAGTGTTCATATAAAATATGCGGATAACATTTGGAAACTGGCAGCAGTTTTTGCAGTCTGTATTCATTGGTTCAATCCTCTTGTATGGCTGATGTATGTTTTTATCAACCGTGATATTGAAATGGCTTGTGATGAACAGGTGATTTTGAGATGCGGTGAAGATTTCAGGAAAGAATATGCAATGGTGCTTTTGAACCTTGCGGAAAAACAGTATAAATTATCATTCTTTGCCAATGGTTTTGGAAAGAATTCAATAAAAGAAAGGATAGTGGCTATTATGAAATTTAAGAAAACAACAACAATCGGAGCATTAGGAGCAGCAGTTATACTTGCAGGAGCTGTGACAGTATTTACGCAGAACGGCATTGCTCAGGCTTTCACAGAAGCAAATAGTAAAGGAGAGATAAGAACGGAGCAGGTATCAGGCAAAAAACAGTCCGTTGCAACTGACGAATTAAAGAAATCCGGTGAAGTAAAAAAAGCTGATGATAATGATAATAAAGCACAGGCGAAAACAGATATAAGTAAGACATCAGAAGAAGATAAAAAATCAAAGGTTGCAGTTGAAATAAATGATGTCGAAGAATATGCAGAGGGTGATTCAGTTTCATGCACTGCATATGCCGATGGAACTGCGACATATTATGTAAATGGGAAACAGGTAAAATTGACAGAGGATGAACTTAAAAAGCTTGAAAAAGACGGCAAAGTTACAATAAAAATTAAAAATTTAAAAGAAAAATAGAAGCTGTCAGATGTAGATGGGTGTGGGCGGTAATAGATGGAAAAAGCCTTATAGAAAGTAAGTATTGTGAAAATCTCAAAAAAGAGTTAAGATGTTGAAAGTACATAGTACAACAAATAAATAATAAAAAAACACTTGTAAACAGAAAACTGCGAAGTTTTAGCTTTGTGTGTGGTTCATGAAAAGGCATTATCTTCAGAGAAAGTGTTTAATAATAAAAAACAGGAGGCTCGACATGACTAAAGAGATTTTTGACGGATACAAATATATTGAGGGTGGTGTGTGTGCTGCCAAAGGATTTGTTGCAAACGGACTTAACTGTGGAATAAATCCGGTTAAGGAAAAGTTTGACCTTGGTGTTGTTTATAGTGAGACGGAATGCAATGCGGCTGGTGTCTACACTCAGAATAAAGTAAAAGGTGCACCTATCATTGTTACTAAAAAACACCTTGAAAAAAGTGGCGGTAAGGCAAAGGCTGTTATCGTTAATTCAAAAAATGCAAATACCTGTAATGCTGACGGCGAGGAGATTGCTGAAAAAGTTTCAAATCTTCTTGCAGATGCCGTGGGAATCAAACCGGAGGAAGTAATCGTTGCTTCAACAGGTGTTATCGGACAGAGACTTTCAGTAAAACCTTTTGAAGATTATATGCAGAAACTTGTTGACGGAATGACAACAGACGGTCATACGGCGGCAGCAGATGCGATAATGACAACGGATACCATTCGTAAGGAAGTTGCGGTAGAGTTTGAGATAGACGGAAAGGTGTGTCATCTCGGCGGCATGGCAAAGGGAAGCGGAATGATTCATCCAAACATGGCAACAACGCTTAACTTTGTTACAACAGATGTTGCGGTTACAACAGAGATGGTTCAGAAAGCACTCAGCGATATAGTAAAGGTTACATACAACTGTCTCAGCATTGACGGTGATACATCCACAAATGATATGGTAAGCGTAATGGCAAATGGTCTTGCCGGAAATAAAGAAATCACAGCCGAAGGTGAGGACTATGATAAATTCAAACAGGCTCTTTATATCGTAATGTCAAATATGACAAAGATGCTTGCATCAGACGGAGAGGGAGCATCAAAACTTCTTGAATGTACCTGCGGGGGAGCACCCGATATTGAAACAGCAATAATCGTAGCAAAGAGTGTTATCAGAAGCCCATTGTTTAAGTGTGCAATGTTTGGTGAGGACGCAAATTGGGGAAGAATACTCTGTGCAATCGGTTATGCAGAAGCTGATTTTGATATTGCAAAAGTCAGTGTATCACTTCGCTCAGAAGTCGGAAGTGTGAAAGTATGCGAAAATGGAGCAGGTGTTGAGTTCTCAGAGGACGAAGCCGCAAAGATACTTGCAAAGGACGAGATATTTATAGATATTGACCTCGGACAGGGAGATGTGAGTGCGAAAGCATGGGGCTGTGACCTCACTTATGATTATGTTAAGATTAACGGAGATTATCGTTCGTAGATTCAAGTTGGTAGGTATTCTCATTCTCCTACTTTCTAGTGCGTAGAACATTAAACGGTGGTTTATGTCTATATCAGTGAGAGTTAAAAGCTCCTGCTGACAGGTCGTAAAGGTGGATTGCGAATGTCTGTTTTACTAAAAGATAATATCAGTTGCAGGCTGGAATGTTGATGTGGCAGCAGGCAGGTTATTATTTTAATATCCGCTTGCTTGCTTTCAAAGTAAAAAAAGGATACAAAGCATGACAATAAAGTCATATTTGTATCCTTTTTTGTACAGGGACAGCTTAATTATATATTTTAGAAATTGTTGCATGTTGATAAAAGTTATTGTTAAAAGATATTAATTTATATTATAATAAAAGATAAAAAATACATTTTGTATTTATTTTTGCTAAAATGTGTAATATACTAATTAAGTAGATTGGTGTATTTAAGTTTGGAGCATACAGAAAATCGTTAAATAATAGCAGATTGCATATGTAGAAGTGAGGATGAATATGAGAGATATATATTTGGTTAATTATTCAGTAAAAGGGGTAAAGACTCTGGATAATCTGGTATCACTTTCCTTTTATAAAAAGACGATTACAAAGAGTCCAGAAACACAGGATTATAACATTAAAGGAATTTATGGAATGAATGGTTCGGGAAAGTCTGGGATTGTGACATCAGTAGCAATATTAAAAAATATTCTTACTGATTCAGGTTATCTAAATAATCCTATTACTCAAAAGAATTTAGATGCAATTATTAACAAAAAGACAGGAGTGCTATATATTGAGGCTGATTATATAGCTAAATTAAAAAAACAGACATATCTTTTTAAATATTGCATTGAATTGTCAAAGGATGAAAGTGGGAAATATATTATTTCTCATGAATGCTTATCTACTAAAAAAGCAACTTCAAAAAGTAATTCAATGGAAATTCTTTTTGAATCATTAAATGGTGAATTTATAACAGTTTACGGAATGGAAGAGAAGGCTGAATTAGCGGTAGAACTTTTTAATAAAACATTAAATCTGCTTTCGACGGTTTCTGTAGGAGCGTTGTTTTCAGATAAATTTTTAATTAAAAATATTATAGAAAAGTACCGAAAAGAGAAATCGGTTTTGTTTTTGTGTATTGGTCTATTATATAGTTTTGGTACAAAACTACAGGTTTATATGGATCAATCTGATTATCACAGTGATTATTTTTCACAAAATTCACTTGAGAGCAATCAAAATTATATAAAGTATAGTATCAGAAGAAACACTTTGGCAGGGGTGTTTATGGGAATGGAGAATTTATATCTTGATGTTATATCGATTACTAATAATATTGTTCCTAAAAAGAAGTACGAATATTTTGAAAAATCAATAGAAAAAATTATGTGATTTTATTAAAATTTTTAAGTCTGATTTAAAAGAAATTGAAATTGAAAAAAAGGAAAATGGTGATTTTTATATTTGTGAGTTAATTATGGTATATGAAGCGTACAAAATTAATGCAGAATTTGAAAGCACTGGTATTAAAAAACTTATTAAATTATATAGAAATGGAATGATAGAAGGTTCGCCATTTAATGTAGATTCCATTGATTTTATAGGGATATTTTCAACAGATGAGGGGGATTAACAGATGGGGGTTCAGTTAATATATATTATAGAGCTTAATTATATATTAATTATTAGCCATTGTCACTGATTGTACCTGAATCAGAAAATGTAATTTTAAATGTGCCATTTTGATGTTGAACAGGAATTTTTGAATTATAAAAGTAATATGTTACTTTAGCAGTTGCTTTGCCAATTTTAACATAATCAGAGGTGTAGCTATGTTCCCACTTGTTTACACGAACATTGGGTTTTAAAGAGCGAGATACACTCATGCCTGTACATTTTACATAACTAAAAAACCCTTTTGTATACCATTTGAAGCTTGCTTTAATAGTTATGCTTCCTCAATTAGAGATTGTGCGTGTCCTTGTAGCAGTATCTGTACCCTTTGAAGATAATGGTGCAACAATTGATGTTACTTTAACGGGGGTATTTAGTGTATCAGTTATTAAGGTGCCATCAATATTTTTATATACTGTGGTTGTTATTTTTCTGTTATTTTCGCTATAAGATTCTGAAGATATTATGGTGGCGTTGTCTAGTAAATTATCGTTATCATATTTTATATAGTATGTTGAGTATTGGTCATTATGTGATGTTGTAGCTGCTGATGCTACTGTATTATTATTAACAATAATACAAAAAATGATAATCATACTTATTAGAATATTTTTGTTTTTTATTTTAAAATCCTCCATTGTAGTTTATGTTATTAAATCTCTATAATATACCTATGTCTGAGAAAATCCGTTCTATTTCATGCCATGAAGATAGATAATTATTTAGTTTTTCTTTTCCTGTATTTGTAATTTTGTAATATTTTCTTTTAGGACCGTGTGGAGATTCTATATAATATATATCTGTTAGTCCATCTTTATTTAATCTTCGTAATATTGCATAAAATGTACTCTCTTCTGTATCATAGAAATAATTCTGCAAAAATTTTATGATATCATAACCATATGCATCTTTTGTAGTTAATAATTGAAGAATGCATATGGTTAAAATTCCTCGTTTTAACTGTGAATCCATTATTTCTCCTTTAATTTTAAATTTAATATATAGAAGATAATACATAACAATAATAATTCAAAATATATACATATATTTCCGAACATTAAAAGTCTAAATTCAGAAATTGTATCAGATAACATATGTAATTGATTTTCACAATATAGTAGTAGTGTTATTTCGGTGCAAACATGAAAAATTGTAATAATTCCAAAGAACTTATTTTTGTAAAGCTTATTGAAACAAAAGTATATGTTTATAAGAAACAAAATAAGCGAAATTAAAGTTATAATATAAGTACATATTTTGCCAGAATTATGAAATCTCAAATTTGGTAAAAAAAAGTTTTGTAATAAAACAATTGATACATCAATTCCAAATAAAAATATGTTATTTATTATACTAAAATATGTTGTTTTTATAATATTCTTATCTTCTGCTTTTATAAAAAATATAGGTATTATAAAAAGTAAAAAATTAATTAAAAGTGAATATGCTAAGAAGTTTGATGTATATTTATTACATATATTTAAACATAATACATTAGACAAAAAATGTATTATTATAATTAAAAGCATTTGTATTGTTGTATTATTTGTAAATAAGTGCTTTTGTGGAAATTCTGAATGTAATTTTTGGGTTATGGTTACTGGATTTTGCAAAGAATTGCAAATTTCTTTTTCTGTTTTTCCATGCAGTTTTTCATTTTCAAACCATTCTTCATAATCACTTATAATATTTGAAATATCAATATCATTAAAATAAAAAGATAAGTGAAATCTTAAATTTTTAATGAATTTATTTTCTGAATTAAATTTAGACATAGAAAGCTCCTTTCTGTAGTAGTCTATTAATATGCTTAAAATTATTTATTACATAGATAATTTTAAAATGTTATATATAGTTACTACTGTGTGTTAAACAGTAGTGAGTTATGTATATATAATAATTCTTTTTTTTATATATGTCAAGGGAATATCAAAAGATATGATTTTTTATTCTATGCAATATACCTTGCCACTTTTGTAAATATACGCATGTCTGCCGGGGTATTTATTCATCATAATGCTCTCGACAGGCTATTATCTTTCCGCCTAACCTTTTACTTTTCCCAAAATTTCTTTACTCGTTCCCTCATATTATTTTTAGTCACAACCTCATAAGGATACCATTCTTTAGGAAATAATTTCTGGTACGACATTTGCATAAATCTTTCATCAAGTAAAAGTATCGCACCTCTGTCGGTGTCGGTTCTGATAACCCTGCCTGCTGACTGCAAGACCTTATTCATGCCGGGGTATCGGTAAGAATAGTCAAATCCGGATCTATCTTCTCTGTCAAAGTAATCCTTAAAAAGCTCATTTTCAGTGCAGACCATGGGAAGCCCGGTGCCTACAATGACTGCACCGATAAGTCTGCTGTCTTTTAAATCTATGCCCTCGCCGAATATCCCACCCATGACACAGAAACCAAGTGTTGTGTTTGTGGGATTTGCCTTGAAATTCTCCAAAAATTCCTCACGCTGCTGCTCGTTCATTGACGGTGATTGTATAAATATACGAGGTGTTGTGTTTTTTTCGTTGTTGTAACTGTCAGTCTGTTGCAGGGAGAAATTTTCCTCCACAAACGGCAGAACATCATCTATCATTTTATATGATGAGAAAAATATAAGATAGTTTCCCGTTTTTGTTGATACAAAGTCTGTGATGTAGTCGGCAATCTTTTTGTACTCCGCTGGACCACGCCTTGTATATTTGGTGCTTACATCACGCCCTATCATTATAAGTCTGTTTTCAGGGAGAAAAGGTGACGGGGCATAGACGGCATAGTCATCTGTTCCGCCTGCGAGCTGTTCCATATAGTATTTAATAGGAAGAAATGTTGCAGAGAAAAATATTCCGCATCTTCCTTTTTTAAGATAATTATCAAGGTTGGTAGATGGGTCCATACATTGCAAATGAAGTCTGAAATTACCCTCATCCGAGTAGTCCGAGTATATAATATATTTTTCATCAAGCAATTCGTATGTGTTCAAAAAAGACCTGACGGAAAAATAGAAATCAAGCAGTCGCTCTCTTGTGTCGGGAATAAGTTCGCTGTTGTCCACACCATCAAATTCCATAAAATTTATCTGACCGTTGATATTTTTTGAACCATGTTTATTGTTGCGTGAGTCTTGAAGATATTCATCAAGATAATTTGCAAGCTGCATGAGTCTGATGACGAAATCTTCTATGTTAAGAATATCCCATTCCGTAAGTACATCACAGTCTCTTTTGAGTGCGAGAAGTGATTTGTTGCAGCGTTCAAGTGCATTTGTGATTTTTTTACTCATAAATCTGGTGAGTTTTTTCACAGCTAAAAATTCTTCTTTTATAAGTGTTGCAGAGTACATTTCTCTTGCTCTGTCAACGAGATTGTGAGCCTCGTCAATAAGAAAAATGTAGTCGTTTGATGATGCTTCTGTACCAAAAAAACGCTTAAGACAGGCATTTGGGTCAAAAGCATAATTGTAGTCACCGATAACGGCATCTACCCATGTGGATATGTCAAGACACATCTCGAACGGGCAGACATTGTGCTTTTCGGCATACTCGGTCACGATTTCCCGTGTGATATGTTCTTCGTGTGTTATAACATCAAAAACTGCATCATTGACTCTGTCAAAGTGTCCTAGTGCACGGGGACATGAACCGGGATTGCACATGGGTTTGTCAAGAATACATATTTTTTCTTTAGCGGTGAGAGTGACATATTTTAGATGTAAGCCATTTTCTGTCAATATGTTAAATGCATCCTGTGCCACTGTTCTTGTAATAGTCTTTGCCGTGAGATAAAAAATCTTTTCGCTTAAGTTTTCTCCCATTGCCTTGACAGCGGGAAATACAGTGGAAATCGTCTTGCCGACACCTGTAGGAGCTTCTATATAAAGTCTTTTTTTCCTGAGAATAGTCTGATAAACCCCTTTGACAAGAGTGTTCTGTCCGGGACGGTATTCAAAAGGAAATTCAATATTTTTAATTGAAAGATTTCGCTTTTCATGCCATTTTATTTCCCACGATGCCCATTTTGCATATTCGTGGAGAAGATCATAAAACCATTTTTCAAGCGTTTCAAAATCAATATATTCATTAAAGCGTTTGATTTCTTCGGTCGGAATATGACAATAAGTCATCTGTATTCCAATGCTGTCAAGCTTATGGGTTGATGCCCATATATAACCGTAACAGAGTGCCTGTGCCCTGTGGACTTCAACAGGATTTTCAAGAGATGCCAGTTCTCTGTAAACACCTTTAATCTCGTCGATATTATAACCTGTATCATCCGTAAAAATACCGTCAGCACGCCCCTCCACACATATTTCAAAATCAATGCCGTCATAATTTATGGGAACGGTGAGAGATAGTGCCGCTTCAGCCTGATAGCCTGCTTTCATTTTTCGCTGTATTTTTTTGTGGATGCGGGCACCCTCCTGCATGGCATCCGGGTCTTTAAGACCTGATGAGGTCGTGAGGTCGCCGCTTCTTAATATAAACTCGACAAGGTTTCTGACTGATATTTTAATGGTGTTCATAAATTTCTCCATCATAATAATTCTTTAAACATATCCCTGTCCCAAAGTACAACTCCAATTTTGTCGGCAAGTCTCTGTGCTGCTCTTGAAAAATAGCTGTTTGTCAAAACAACGGCAACATTACATTCATAGAAATCACGCCCGGCATAAACCTGCTGCACGGCATCAATGCCTACAGGACCGTGGTATCTTTTACACTGTATCGCATAAACAACACCGTCTCTCTCGGCGATAACATCAACACCAAAATCACCGCTGTTCTGTGTGCTCTCAGCAATCTCAAAGCCGTTGGCAACAAGAATATCACAGGTAAGGTCTTCAAATTCAAAACCGTCCATATCGTCAAAATCAACAGCGTCATATATGCCCTTTTCAAAAAAGCCTGCACGCTTTCTTGCCCTGCATATTTTATAGACGCAGAACAGGAAGAATAAAAACCATATGCCGATGGAACTAAGGATAAATTTTATTTCTTTATTTTTACTATAATATAGGATAAATATTAAAATTACAAATGAAATGATAATGTATAAAGTGTATGTAATAATTTTTAAAATACTTCTGTTTCTTTTCATAGGCAGCAGTTCCTTTCAAGTGCTTTATTTTTAGGCGATAGCAAAACTGGCTGTGTTATGAGGAGGCAGCAGAGAGGATTGCAAATAGCCGCTTAAATTATGGGTAATATAAGTATTGTAAATGCCTGTTTTTATGGGGTTAAGTTTTGTAAAAGTCTAATATGAACATATGTTCAAAAAGGATTTTAACATTGCTATACCCGAAAGTCAAGAAAAGAGATTGGAAATACGATTTATGCACAATTTGTGGATAACTTGTGGATAACTTGCAAAATCCATGTGGAAAATAAGTGGAAATATGGTTGAATTGCTGTTAATTGATGTTGAGAAATTGTGGGAAATTTCATGAGAACTAAATAAAACTGTAGATACTTATTAAAAACTGCCGATATAAATTTAAAGGAGTTATAAAGATAAGTTGTGAAGCAACGACTGGCAGTCTGCTTATAAAATTAAAAATTTAAGATATGAAAGACTGAATTGTCATAAATTATCGGTTGCACAACAGAGATGAACGGTGAGTTATAGATATACAGACGGACTGACAGTGTCAAATGAATTATGAAAAAATGAGTCAAAGAAAAAAGGCTCAAGTTTAGGAGGGAGTTTTATGGCAGTTGTAATTAACAGTGGTTCGCTGTTTCAGGCAGGGGGTAAACAGATTGGGCATGGAACAAAGAGCAGCAGGACGGATAATGCAAAGCGAAAGAAAAATGTATCGACCGCCGGAAGATACAGCAGTGCTAAAAGGGATGACAGTGTGAAAAGTTCCGGGGTTGATATTAGAACTGAGAATGGAATAGGAATTTCGGTAAACAGGGCGGGAACCGGAGATAAAAGTACATATCTGACGGAAGATGACGGTGTTATGCTTGAGCTTAGTGAGGGTAATGAAAAGGCTGAAAATATGGATGATGTTTCTGATAAAGCAAATAAAACGGCAGCAGGAAAGAATAAGAACGGTATTGAAAACAGTGAAGATAATGAGAATAGTGTTTTGATTAGTGAAGCTTCGGATAAGGAGTCACAGAAAAGTAAAAAGGAAGAGGAATACGAAAAGTTTGAAAAACAGCTTGAGAGTTTGAAAGATATGCTTGACAGGATGAAAGAGACTCAGAAGAATATCAAAAAAACAGAGACGAAAACAAAGAAAGTTTTAAATTACAGCTATAAAAAGGTATCGTCAAGTATTCGGAGTGCAAAAAGTGTTTCGCAGGCGAGTAATGCCGTTTCTAGTGCAAGTTCAAATCTTGCGGCTCTTAAGAGAAAGGCGGCAAGCGGAAATTACGATGATGATGAGATTAATATTGCGATTTCCCATGCAAAGAAAATGATAGCCGTTGCTAAAAAGAAACTTGCAAATATCAAGCAGGAAGTTATGAACAAAAAGGATGATGATAAATATATTTCATCAAAGAAAGATGCTGTTATGAGGATTTCTGAAGAAAAAATAAGAGTCTGGCAGCAGAAAGAACTTAACGAGATTGAGGAGGAGATAAGGAAACAGGAGCAAAAAGAAAAACTGGCTCACAGAGGTGAGGAAAATAATAAAATGCTCGATGCGGATATGACTTATCTCAAAGAAAAGATTGAAATCTGGAAACGAGGCGGCGGAGATCTTGGTATCATGATGGCACAGAGTCAGGGAGCGGGAATTGGCATTGATATGACACAGGCAATTACAGATACTTCAAAACTTGCCACAGAGCAGACTATGATTTCGGCAGAGCAAAGTGAAGGAGGACAGACGGAAGTTGCGGCAAGTATAAATCTGTCAGTGTGACAGAAATATCTGCTTTTTGATAAATTTTATTCATCAGTCATGGTTAATCGGAAAATTATTTCATGCTAAAATATAATGATGTTGGGGTAAAAAGGTATTTTGCCCATCAAATAGCAATTTGTATGTAAACATACATTGTTATCTGCTTTTGTCCCTTAGTAAATACATAAAACATTATAGGCATTTGCACAATTAACATAGCCTATAAGTAGTTTGACAAATACCTAAACATTAAAAAATGGAAAGGGGATTTATAAAGAACCATGAATGATGATAGTGAAGTTTTAAAAAATCAGGTGCTTATGGCACTCTGCGACAATGTTGACGAGGAAAAAAATGTATCGTCGATAGCTAAGATATTAAATGAAAAGAGTTACAAGATAAGCAGCGTCGGGTGATATTGTTAAGTGTGCCTGCGTGTTTGCGATGGTTCTTGTTGTGCGTTTTTTATGTGACAAGATGGCGGCGAGTGACAAGATTTTCGGACTTCTTGATTTAGAGGAAGATAAGACAGGAAAAGTCATATTTACTAAAGAACAGCTTAAAAATCTGTCAGTGCGTTTTGAGGATGTAAATTTTTCATACAACAGTGACCGAAAGATTTTAAATGATGTATCGCTTGATATTTCACCGGGTTCATTCGTATCGCTCGTCGGTGAGTCGGGCTGCGGAAAAAGCACGATAGCGGGACTTATTTCAGGAAAGAATAAAAAATTTAACGGCAGACTCACGCTCAGCGGTGTTCCAATAGGAGATATAGCGGAAAGTGAACTGATGCGTCATGTGACAGTTGTGAGACATAACAGTTATCTTTTTAAGGGGACGGTGAGGGAAAATCTTATCATGGCTGATTTAGGTGCAGACGATGAGAAACTTAAGGCGGTTTTGATAAAGGTTAATCTCTGGGATTTTGTGAGCGAGAACGGCGGACTTGATATGGAGATTGCTGAAAAGGGCGATAATCTTTCAGGCGGTCAGTGTCAGAGGCTTTGTATTGCAAGAGCGATTTTGCATGATAGCGAGATGTATATATTTGATGAGGCTGCCTCAAATATTGATGCCGAGAGTGAGGGCATGATAATGGATGCGATACACGAACTTGCAAAAACAAAAACGGTGCTTTTAATATCACACCGTCTGTTCAATGTAATATCATCAGATAATATTTATATGCTTAAAGACGGAGAGATAGCGGAAAGTGGTACGCATGAGCAGTTGATGAAAAAAAGTGGAGAATATTTCAGGCTTTTTGAGAGCCAGAGAAAATTGGAGGAATTCGGAAAGGAGGATGCCGATGTCTGTAGAGAAATCAGTTAAAAAAAGAAGAAGTGCCATTAAGATAATGGGGCAGCTTATTGGTCTTGTTGCACCGCTTCTTCATATAATGCTGCTTGCGATATTGCTTGGTGCTTTTGGGTATCTGTGTGCAATCTTTCTCACGATACTTGCAAGTCAGGTGCTTTTAAAAGGACTTGGAGAGCCTGTAACGGTATTTTCAGACATGAGCATAATAACACTATTTATCATTATGGGAATGGCGGCAGTCATGAGAGGTGTGCTTCATTATGCGGAGCAGTATTGCAATCATTTTATTGCATTTAAACTGCTTGCGATAATAAGGCATAAAGTATTTGCGGCACTCAGGAGATTATGTCCTGCAAAACTTGAGAGCAGAGACAAGGGAAATCTTATATCAGTTATAACTACGGATATAGAGCTGCTGGAGGTGTTTTATGCACATACAATATCTCCGATAATGATAGCATTGCTTACATCGGCTGTAATGGTGATATTTATGGGAAGATACAGCCCTGTTGCGGCGGTTTATGCGGCAGCAGCATATATAATAGTAGGAATTTTTATTCCGCTCTGGAACGGAAAGCGTGGCGGTCAGACGGGAATGGAATTTAGAACTTCGTTTGGCGAATTAAACAGCTTTGTACTTAGTGCACTCAGAGGACTTTCAGAAACCATACAGTACGGTATGGGAAAAGAGAAAAGACATGAGATGCAGGAACGCTCTGAAAAACTTGGAAAAATGCAAAGAAAATTAAGCCGTTTAGAGGGAACACAGCGTGCAGTCACAAACTTTGTCATACTTCTTGCGTCATTTGGGATGCTTTTTCTCATGGGAGAAATGTACCGGCAGGGTGAGATTGGTTTTGACGCAGTAGTCACCTGCACAGTGGCAATGATGGGGTCATTTGGTCCCGTTATCGCACTTGCAAGTCTGTCAAACAATCTAAATCAGACACTTGCAAGCGGTGAGAGGGTGCTGTCAGTCATTGAAGAAAATCCTGTGGTAGAGGAAGTATGGGAAGACGAAGCGTCAGAAGGTAAAGCAGTGTATGGTGATAAAAGTACAAAATTTACCGGTGAACAAGTGGCAGATACTAAATTTATGTCAGATGAAAAAAATGTTACGGCAGGAGCTACAGAAACAATTTTAGACAAAAATAGAGCAGAAAATTCTGCTGACAGAAAAAACAAGCAGATAGCAGCTTTAAAGAATGTAACATTTGCATATGAAAATGAAAATATTCTCAAAAATTTTAGTATGGAGATAAAAAAAGGAAAAATAACAGGGCTTCACGGAGTGAGCGGCTGCGGCAAATCGACAATACTTAAACTTCTGATGCGTTTTTGGGATACAGACAGTGGAGAAGTTGAGATTTCAGGAAAGAATGTAAAAGAGATTTCAACAAAAAAACTCAGGGATTATGAGAGCTTTGTAACACAGGAAACAGATATATTCCATGATACAATAGCCGCAAACATAGGCATTGCAAAAATTGGAGCGACAACGGAAGAAATCATTGCTGCGGCAAAAAAAGCATCACTTCACGATTTTATAATGAGCCTGCCCGACGGATATGATACGCAGGTCGGTGAACTTGGAGATACCCTGTCGGGCGGAGAAAAACAGAGGATAGGAATTGCGAGGGCATTTCTTCATGATGCACCACTGCTTTTGATGGATGAACCTACCAGCAATCTCGATTCGCTTAATGAGGGAGTTATATTGAAAGCGGTAAAAGAAGAAGGAAAAGATAAAAATAAGACGGTAGTGCTTGTGTCGCATAGAAAATCAACAATGGGAGTTGCGGACGAAGTGGTGGAGATGAGGGGGTGAAAATGAAAAATAAATAAGGCTATTTTTTTGGGTACAAGTTTGCTATAATAACAAAGAATGGTTAGAGGATTTATAGTTTTGGCAACAAAGTGATATATAAGTAAAAAGGAGGGAGTTTTAAATGAAACCACAAATTACGATAAAGGATTTAACACATGAAGCAAAAAAGTTTTGTGAGAAAATGACAAGTAAAAATCATAAAGAGCTTATAGGGGTGACAGATGGCAAGGCGGTAGGGACATATGTTGAACATTGTTTTCAAAATTATTTGAGTGAGAAATATTTCATACAATCGGGAAATAGTGCAAAGGGCATAGATATTCCAGATCCGTATATTAATACTGATATTAAAGTTACGAGTATAACACAACCACAATCAAGTTGTCCGTTTAAATCTGCACGGCAAAAAATATATGGACTGGGTTATAATCTTATTGTATTTGTTTACGAGAAGATTGATACTTTTGACTGTTGCAGATTGAACTTTGTAAATTGTACATTTATTGAAGCAGATAGAACTGCTGATTATACAATAACGAAACGTTTAATAGAAATGTGTAAGGATGGTGCTAATGAAGAGGATATAAGTGCCTTTTTAAGTGATAAAAATGTTCCGGGAGATGAGATAATATATCAGAATTTAGCAATGGAAATTATAAAAAATGTGCCAAAGCAGGGTTATTTAACTATTAGTAATGCTCTTCAGTGGAGATTACAATATAAACGTGTAATTAGTTTGGAGAATACAGTAAAAGGAGTAGTGAATTTTGACTGGAAATAGTTTAAAAAAGGAATTTGGTGATTATCAAACTCCGATAGAGTTTGCGACAAAAATTTGCGATTATATTAAAAATAAACTTGGCGAAAATCCGAGTGTTATTATTGAACCTACATGTGGTATTGGTAACTTTATAAAATCCAGTTTAGTTGTATTTGATAATGTAGATAGTGTTAAGGGAATTGAAATAAATTCTGAATATATAGATATATGTAAAAAAAACAATGATTTTGATGATAGATTAGATATTTACAACGATAACTTTTTTACATTTGATACAAGACAATTTCAAAATATTACAGATGATAATACATTAATTATAGGAAATCCTCCATGGGCTACAAACTCAAATTTAAAATATAATCTTCCTGTAAAAATAAATTTTAAGAGATTAAAGGGGTTAGATGCGATGACAGGGGCATCTAATTTTGATATATGCGAGTATATAATTTTAAAATTAATTGATGAATTTAAGGGCACAAATAATATGATTTCTATGTTATGTAAAACATCTGTGGCGAGAAACATATTTCGTGAGTTGAATAAAAATGATATAGGAGTTGAATATATTAAAATTGTTGAATTTGATGCAAATAAAATTTTTGGCATAAGTGCGTCTGCTTGTGCCTTAGTTTTAAAATTGTCATCTTATTTAAAAAATTATAGACAGTGTGAAGTATTTGATATTGATAATATAGATAAAGTGAAAGATATTATTGAATGTAAAAATGGAGTATTATCGTCTGTTTTGAATCAGGTTGAGGATTTTGATGGAGAATGTGAATTTATATGGCGGCAGGGAGTGAAACATGATTGCAGTAAGATTATGGAGTTAAGAAAAAATGAAGATGGAACATATACAAATGGAAAGAAAGAAATAATTAATATAGAAGACACGTTTGTATTTCCTTTGATGAAAAGTAGTTTTTTTAAAGAACCAATTATAAAAAATAATTATAAAAAATATGTAATTGTTACACAGAGAAAAGCACGACAAGAAACCAGATATATGGAAAAACAAGCAGAAAAAACATGGAAATATTTAAATGATAATAAAGAGGCGTTTGAAAGAAGGAAAAGTTCAATATATAAAGGAGCTCCATTATTTAGTATGTTTGGTGTAGGTGATTATTCATATGCAAGGTATAAGGTGGGGGTATCTGGGTTCTATAAAAAAGCATTATTTTGCATGGTCTATAATGAGAATGACATTGAACATCCTGTTATGGGAGATGATACATGTTATTTTTTAGCATTTGACGATAAGGAAATTGCATATGTTTGTATGTTATTATTGAACAGTCCGAGAGTACAAAATTATTTAGTTAGCATTTCTTTTAAGGATGCAAAAAGACCATATACAAAAAAAGTGTTGAATAGAATTAGTATTAGAAAGTGTGTTAATAAGATAACATTGGATGAATTGCGTGATACTGAAAAAATGTTAAAATTAGATGAATATATTACAAAAGAAATGTATCAAAAATTAAAGAATTTAGTTAATGTTTATCAGATGAGCATGGAGTCGTAAAATTATTAAGAGTATATAAAAGGCAATATTATGTTATTTAAATAATGCAAATTTAGAAAAATAAAAGTTAAGAGGTGCATTAATATGGAGTTGATTTTTTTATATATTAATCATTCTAAATCAGGATTTATTGATAAACAGGGTATTAATTTAAATTCGCAGTATTATTTTGAGGTTACTTATGAAGAAGAAAAATATATACTGTTTCAAAAAAAGAAAACAGAAGTGAAGCATTCTGGTTTTTTTGATGATTCAGATTGCATTAGTAATGTGACAGCTATTGTAGGTGAAAATGGTTCAGGAAAAACTACTTTATTAAATCAGTTGATGATTTCTTATGGTGGTGTGAAAGAAAATATAGTAGGCAGAGAAATATTTAATTTTAATAGATATGAAGATGCAAAAAGAATAGCTATTTATATTGACAATGGAGATATTAAAATATTTCATAACATTGAAGGTCTTGTTATGAGTAAAGAATTGAAGAATAAAGAACATTATTTATATAAAAATTCAAAGGAGTTATCTTCAATTCTTAAAGAAAATAGTGAATTTGCGAATATAAGTCGGTTTTTAATAACTAATACTTATTTAGGGCAAAATGTAAATACAATTTCTATACATGAAAATGTAAGTGATTTCTATATGAATTTGTCAACATGGCATACTATGAAAGGTGATTTTTGGGGACAAGAATATATAAGAAGTAGCGGTTTCAATGGTCAGGTATTAAGTTTTTCAAATTTGCTTATGAATGGAAAGTCTGATCAGATAGTTCAGCAATTTATAGATTGTATTTATTTAAATGATATTATTTCAAGATTAGAGCATACACCATTTGACAAATGCTTAAAAAGGAATTTGAAAATATCTTTATTTTCGTTTTCTGATTATATTAATAATAATTTCTATAGTGAGGATGATGCAATATTCTTGTGGCATAAAAAACTGCAAGAATTAATTGAAATTCTTGAGATACAAGATATTTATCAAAAGACATTATCAGTTTTTTATATTAATTTGTTGGAATTTATGTTTCAAACAAGAATAGAAGTAGTGTGGAGTGAAACAAAGATTGACACATTGGATAAATTAAGGAATATAGTTAAAAATAATATTAATAAAATAAAAAATCTAAAGTTGAAAACCTATTTTCTTGAAGCACTTACTGAAATACAAAAATATATTAATATACTATTACTTTCAAAGAGATATGATGGAGAAGAGTTTGATTATCTTCGACATAATTTAAAAAGAACGGATATTATTTTAGAATATGGAACTAATCAATATAAAAAATTTTTGGAAGCAATTTGTGAATCTATTTTTTCTAATGGCAAATCATTTGTGATAAAGTGCATTGATATTAAGGGGATAGAATTGTCATCAGGGGAAAGAGCGCTTTTAAATTTATTTTCGTGGCTTAACTTTTTGCCAAAATACAAAAAAATACGATATGGAGGATTAGGTGGCTTACATGATAATGTGTTGGTGTTGATTGATGAATTGGACTTATATTGTCATCCTGCTTGGCAGCAAAAATTGATATATTATTTGTTAAACGAATTAAAGCTGCAATTTAAAGGGAAAAATGTACAACTTATTTTTACAACACATAGCCCTATTGTTTTGTCAGACATTCCAAAAGACAATACAATATATCTTAAACAGAGTGAAAATAGAAAAATGTTAATTGATAAACCAGAAAATCATTGTGAAACTTTTGGTGCTAATATTTATAAGTTGTTTAATGATGCGTTTTTCTTAGACAAAAGTGGGCAAGTAGGTGAATTTGCTAAAATTAAGATAATGGGGATAATTAATAAGCTATGGAATGACAAAGAAAATGAAAAGCGAGAGATAGAAAATGATGAATTTGACAAATTGAAATATCAGATACAAAAGATAGGCGATAATATACTGAGAGAAAAACTTTTAGATATGCTTTTTGAGTCTAGATATTCGGAATTTGACTATAATACAAGGAAGATAAAGTTATATCGTGAAAAACTTAGAGAGTTAGGTGAGAATGACATATGATTAATTTGAGTATTGCAAAAGACAAAAAGATAAAATTAGCAAAAATGATTGTTGATAAATATGAGGAACAAGAAGTAAAACAGAATCGACAGAAGAAGATGATTTCTAGATATATTGAGGTAGATTCTTGGTGTAAGAAGTATATACAAATTGAGGGTAGAGGGTTATCATTAATGGAGGTTATTTGTGCTGATTATATTAAGTTGTGTAAAATAAAAGAAAAATTTGAGGAATATAAATATGAATGGAATAAACTTAAATGGGACAAAAAGATTACAGCAGATTATTTTATGATTGATACATTATATAAAAGAAATTTTCCGAGAAAAGAATTTTTTAGTGAATTGAACGTAAATGTCTGCCCTTATTGTAACCGTAATTTTATAAATTCATATCAGAATGTATCGACATATCAATTGGATCATTTCTTTCCTAAAAGTGAATATCCACTTTTGGCGGTTTCGTTTGAAAATTTAATTCCTGTTTGTGCTGCTTGTAATTATCATAAAAGAGAACAGATGATTAATTATTCGCCATATGATAAAAGATATAAGATAGATTCTTTGCTAAAATTTAGTTATGTTATAAAGGATACTAATTATTTATTAGATAAGTCAGGCATATCTATTTCAATTCAAGCTAAGGATAGTGGAATACAAAAGAACATTGATGTATTCGAGCTTGAAAAATTATATCAAATACATACAGATGTAGTACAGGAATGTATTAAAAAAGGAATGATGTATTCAGAGGAGTATATCAATGGTTTGGTAAAGACATATTCAAATATATTTGAGTCAAAAGAAGAAATATATCAGCTTGTTTTTGGTAATTATTTCAAAGGTGAGAATTATTGTGACAGACCTTTAGCTAAAATGACTAAGGATATTGTTAAGGAACTTTTTGAAGTGATATATGCAGAGGATATTGATAAAATATTTACTGAGTAAAGAAGAAATTATTTTATATTAGGATGCTGTTAATAAATACTACATCGTTTGATTTGTGCATTGCTTTCAAATGAAATACAGAAAAATCAGAAGTTTGATATTCTTGAGAAAGAGTATAATATTCAAGTTGATACAGAGTTGAGAGAGGATGTGAGCGTTATGTGTAATCTGAGTTTAGGAATAGAAGAAAGAGCTGAGGCAAGGGGCGAAGCAAGAGGCGAGGCAAGGGGCGAAGCGAGAGGCGAGGCAAGAGCTGAGAAAAGGAACAATGAAAAGGTTGTTATGAATATGTATAAAAAGGGTTATGCGATAGAGCAGATAGCGGAAATTGTGGAGCTGGATGAGGAAGAAATAGAGGATATTATAAAAAACAACAATCGATAATACAATTAGCAGGCGGTGTATTCCGTTCCGCTGTCCATTATATGAAATTTAGCGTCTGTTTTCCGCAGACGCTTTTTCTGTACAAATATATATGCTGCAAATAGTTTTGAAAGCACAATATAACAGTTGACAAAAATTAACCAACATATTAAAATACACTTATCTATGAATGAAAAAGGCTGTGAAAAGAAAAGTATGTTACAGAAAGTATTACAGAGAACCCGCAGAGTCGCTTGATACATTATGTATGAGAAAGTGACCCGTTGCTGAGAAAGGGCATATGGAATGTGGCAGAAGATGGTCTTGGAGCTGTACACTCTGAACATAATCTTATGTTTATGCCGTAGGTGTAAATAAAATGATGGTGCAGTAACAATATAAAAGTAGGAGGTACCGGGTACGCCCGTTAAAGCGTGGCACTGTGATGGCAGTGATTGAGGTTCGCATTGTGAAGTGCGGATAAATTAAAGTGGTAACGCGGTATGATCGTCTTTAAGAATATTTCTATTCTTAAAGATTTTTTTATTTTATTGGAGGTCTAAAATGGCAGAGAAAAAGAAATTTTATTTAACAACAGCGATTGCCTACACATCAGGCAAACCACATATCGGAAATACTTACGAGGCTGTTCTCGCAGACAGTATCGTGCGTTTTAAAAGACAGCAGGGATATGATGTACGTTTTCAGACAGGAACAGATGAGCATGGACAGAAGATTGAGATTAAAGCTGATGAAGCAGGTATAACACCAAAGAAATTTGTTGATGATGTATCGGGACAGATTAAGTCAATCTGGGATTTGATGAACACATCATATGATAAATTTATCAGAACAACTGATGAATACCATGAGAAACAGGTTCAGAAGATTTTCAAAAAATTATATGAACAAGGAGATATTTATAAGGGATATTACGAGGGAATGTACTGTACACCTTGTGAGTCATTCTTTACTGCATCACAGCTTGTAGACGGAAAGTGTCCTGACTGTGGCAGGGAATGTCAGCCTGCAAAAGAGGAGGCTTATTTCCTTAAACTCAGCAACTATGCAGACAGACTTATTGAGCATATCAATACACATCCTGAATTTATTCAGCCTGAGTCACGCAAAAACGAGATGATGAACAACTTCCTTCTTCCGGGACTTCAGGATTTGTGTGTATCCCGTACTTCTTTCAAATGGGGTATTCCGGTAGATTTTGATCCGGGTCATGTCGTATATGTATGGGTGGATGCACTCAGCAACTATATCACGGGACTTGGATATGATGTTGACGGAAACAACGATACAAGCGAAACAGGAACAGACCTTTTTGAAAAATTCTGGCCTGCTGACCTTCATCTTATAGGTAAGGACATTCTTAGATTCCACACAATTTACTGGCCTATCATGCTTATGGCACTCGGACTTCCACTTCCAAAGCAGGTATTCGGTCATCCGTGGCTGCTTCAGGGCGAGGGCAAGATGAGTAAATCAAAAGGAAATGTAATCTATGCCGATGACCTTGTAGATATGTTCGGAGTTGATGCAGTTCGTTACTTTGTACTCCACGAAATGCCATTTGAAAATGATGGTGTGATTACATGGGAGCTTATGGTTGAGCGTATGAACTCAGACCTTGCAAACACACTTGGAAATCTTGTCAACAGAACGATTTCCATGACAAACAAATATCTTGGCGGAGTTGCAGAAGATAAGGGTGTTACGGAAAGTGTTGACGATGAACTTAAGTCATTTGTACTCTCCGTACCAAAGAAAGTTGAAGAAAAAATGGATAAACTTCGTGTTGCAGATGCAATTACAGAAGTGTTTACGATATTTAAGAGATGTAACAAGTATATTGATGAGACAGAGCCTTGGGTGCTCGGAAAAGATGAGGCAAAGAAGGACAGACTTTCAACAGTTCTTTACAACCTTATCGAGAGCATCACAATCGGTGCAAGCCTTTTGAAATCATTTATGCCTGACACTACAGACAAGATTTTAAAACAGCTCAATACAACAGAGCGTGCACTTGAAGATATGGATAAATTCGGTCTTTATGAGTCAGGAACAAAGGTGACAGATGCACCTGAAATTCTCTTTATGAGACTGGATGTGAAAGATGTACTTGCAAAAGCTGAGGAAATTCAGGCGGCACAGAAAGCGGCAGCCGGAGCAGCAGAGGAAACAGGTTCAGACGAGGAAGTAATAGATATAGCAGCAAAACCTGAAATTACATTTGATGACTTTGAGAAAATGCAGTTCCAGGTAGGTGAGATAATTGCGTGTGAGGAAGTAAAGAAATCAAAGAAACTTCTCTGCTCACAGGTAAAAATCGGAAGTGAAGTAAAACAGATAGTATCAGGAATAAAGAAGCATTACTCAGCAGAAGAAATGGTAGGCAAAAAAGTAATGGTACTTGTAAATCTTAAACCTGCAAAACTCGCCGGTGTATTATCAGAGGGAATGTTACTCTGTGCAGAAGATGCAGACGGAAATCTCTCACTTATGACACCTGAAAAGAAGATGCCGGCAGGAGCAGAAATCTGCTAGTGGATACGGAGGTTTAAATGCAAAATCAATTTTCGCGTTCGGAATTATTAATAGGTAAAGAAGGTATTGAAAAACTCCACAAATCAAGAGTGGCAATCTTTGGTATAGGCGGAGTCGGCGGTTATACTGTTGATGCACTTGTCCGCAGCGGAGTGGAGCAGATAGATTTGATAGATGACGATAAAGTCTGCCTTACAAATCTTAACCGCCAGCTTATCGCAACGAGAAAAACGGTCGGAAAAGACAAAGTAGATATTATGCGTGAGCGTATTTTGGAGATAAATCCAAAGGTAACGGTAAATGTCTATAAGACTTTTTTCCTGCCTGAAAATGCAGATACATTTCCATTTGAAGAGTATGATTATGTTGTAGATGCAGTAGATACCGTGACAGCGAAAATATCGCTTGTCATGAAGTGTCAGGAGATGAATATACCGATAATAAGCTGCATGGGAGCCGGAAATAAGATGGATGCAAGTGCATTTAAAGTGGCAGATATTTACAAAACAAAAGTGTGTCCGCTTGCAAAAGTAATGCGCCGTGAGCTTAAAAAACGAGGTGTTAAAAAGCTTAAGGTTGTTTATTCGGAAGAAAAACCTATGACACCTATCGAGGATGAAAATGATAATTGCAAAAATCACTGCATATGCCCTCCGGGGGTACAGCGTACCTGTTTGCAGAGAAGGTCAGTACCGGGAAGTATGGCATTCGTGCCGGCGGTTGCAGGGCTTATTATTGCTGGTGAGGTTGTAAAGGATATTATTGCGGAGTAAATTAATCGGAAATAAATATTGATATTAAGCGGCATAAATAAAGAAATCGTCACTTGTATGTATCGATTCTAAAGGATTAGTCTTTTGGAGATTGATTGAGTTATATAAGTGGCGATTTTTTTGACTCTTTTGTTTTAGATAAAACAGAACAAATTTAATAAATAGTAAAAATGAGCAAAAAAGTTGTATAATAATTAAAAATTATATGGCTTTTTTGCTTTTTTGTATTTTAAAAATGAAATAATGCTGATATAATCAACATAAAATATAAAATAATTTAGAAATATTTGTGCAAAGTATCTAATAGGATACGGGAGAGTTTCTGGAGGCTTAGTATTTAACACTATCAGGCAAAGAGCGGAGTGTACCACGAATATCCGCTTGGCAAATCTAAAGGAGAGTATGAAAATGAGACTTAAAAAAATCACAACTGTACTTATGGCAGCAGCAATGTGCATATCCGGTATGACGGCTGTACCTGCTGATGCCAATGCGGCGGCAAGTTCATCAGCTGCTTCAAACACAACGAGAATTTCCGTGCATGACCCATCAATTTTTTATGATTCATCGACAGGTTCTTACAACATTTATGGTTCACACATGGCACAGGCATCATCAAAGGATTTGAGAAACTGGTCTGCTATGGGAACTCAGGGATATACAAACAAATCTTTGTATGCGAGTGAAAATGTCGAGGGTATTTATTATATCAAAAATAAGTTTAGCGGATTGTACCTTGATATTGAAAATGGCTCAGCACAAGATGGAGCAAATATCCGTCAGTGGTCTTACAACGGTTCTGATGCACAGAAGTTTAAATTTGTCTCTACCGGTGATGGTTATTATTATATTCTTACGGGTGCGACAAGCTATAAAAAATGTGTCGATGTTGACGGTGGTTCATCAAAAGACGGCACTAACATTATGCAGTGGAGTTATTGGAGCGGAGAAATGCAAAAATACCGCATTGTTCAGAATGCAGACGGAACATATGCGATTTTGACAAAGGCAAGTGATTGTAAATCAGGTCTTGATGTATATGACTGGAGCAAATCAGCAGGTGGAAATATAAATGAATGGAACTATTGGGGCGGTGACTGTCAGAAATGGGAACTTGTAACGGCTGTTAAAAACAGTGGAAGCACAAAAGCTTCAAAAAATGAATCTCTTGAACAGTCGCTTGCATCATCATTCCAGTGGGCTGGTTACAATGACTCCGATTGCAAGGGCGGATACGGTGTCTGGGCACCTGATGTTATCTATAATAAAAATTATGTATGGAAAGACGGAAGTAAGGGTGCGTACATGATTTATTATTGCACATCATCAACGGCGGTGCGTTCATGTATAGGATATGGGGTATCGAAGTCTGCGACAGGTCCGTTCTCTTATGTAGATACAGTTGTTTATTCTGGATTTACAAAGGGAGATGTAAATGTAACAACAAAATCTAATCTTGGAACAAAGACAGTTAATACAAACTATAACAATACCAATATTCCAAAATTGATAAATAACGGAAAAGTTGAGAAAGTTGGAAACTGGTTCTCATCAAATGGAGCATATAATAGCAGTTTTTATCCAAATGCGATAGATCCGTGTATTTTATTTGATGCAAATGGAAAACTCTGGATGACATATGGTTCATGGTCAGGAGGAATTTATATTCTTGAGCTTGACGCGGCTACCGGTCAGCCGAAATATCCAAAAACTACAAGTGGTAACACAGACGGATATTTTGGTAAGAAAATAGCAGGCGGATATAAAAAATCAGGCGAAGCACCTTACATTCAGTACGATGCAGAGAGCGGTTATTATTATCTCTATGTAACATATGGATGGCTTGGGGCAGACGGCGGCTACCATATGAGAATGTACCGTTCAAAGACAATCAATGGAAATTATGTTGATGCCGCAGGAAATTCAGCAGTATTTTCAGCAGGAACAAATCAGGCAGACCGTGGAATAAAAGTTATGGGAAATTATAACTTTACCCCGATAATGCAGGGTTACAAATCAGCCGGTCACAACTCAGCATTTATTGACACGGACAATCAGAGATACCTTGTTTATCACACCAGATTTGACAGCGGAAATGAGTCCCATGAAGTGAGAGTACACCAGCAGTTTTTAAATCAGGATAACTGGCCGGTTACGGCAGTTTATGAGTATCTCGGAAGTACGATTTCAAAAACAGGTTATTCAGCATCAGATATGCTTGGAGAATATGAATTTGTAAATCATGGAAAAGATGCTTCAACAAAAAATGTCGGAATGCTCACAACACAGAAAATAAAATTAAATTCCAACGGGAAAATCACCGGGGATGTGACGGGAAGCTGGAGTTATATTAAAGGAACATATTATTGTCAGATGGTTATAGACGGTGTGATGTATAAAGGTGTATTTTTCAAGCAGAAGGATGAAACACCGAGCCACAATGAAGTTATGACATTCTCATTGATAGGAAAAAATAATCAGACGATATGGGGAACAAAAAATTCAGTTAAAGTAAGCAAGACGGAGGGAATATTTTATATAAGAAACAAGTTTTCAGGCAAATATTTAGATGTGGCAGACGGAAGTTCGGCAGACCATGCGAATATCCAGCAGTGGGCATATAATGGACTTGCATCACAGAAATATAAGATAGTATCAAATGGTGACGGATATTACTATATACTTACAGGAGCATCAAATTATACAAAGGCACTTGATGTGGCAATGGGAAGTGCTGCGGACGGAACCAACATTGTACAGTACAGTCTGAACAAAGGGACAAATCAGTTGTTTAAATTAAGCAAACAGTCAGATGGAACATATGCAGTATTGTCAAAGGCATCAAGCTGTAAATCAGGTCTTGATGTGTATGACTGGAGCAGGGATTCAGGCGGAAACATAAATCAGTGGAATTTCTGGGGCGGTGACTGCCAGAAGTGGATATTGGCTGCAGTAAAGTAAAAAATTAAAATATCTAATAAGAATAAAAAACACCCGGATTATTTAAATGAAATAATCCGGGTGTTTTTTAAATCCTCCTACAGCTTTCTCTTACCACAAGTTCACACGGTATTTTAGCCTTAAGCGGTGTTTTTATGCTAAGATTTGAAGAGACATATACAAGATTTGCCCCGTGCTGTCCCATATCATATGCAGGTGCATGGATTGTGGTGAGCGGCGGCGTAATATAAGCACTTGTCTCCTCATCGTTAAATCCTATAATGGATATATCATCAGGGATTTTAAGTCCGTTTTCACGGATTGCTTTCATGGCACCGAGTGCAATAACATCATTTGCTGCAAATACGGCGGTCGGAATATTGTTTTCACGGAAAAGTTCATTCATCATGTCAAATCCTGATTCAAAAGAAAAACTTCCATCTTTAAAATAAGTTTCACAATCCATTTTTCTGTGATTCATATATTTTTTGTAGGCTGTGGTGCGGGCGTCGGTTATAAGTTCATGTTTGCCTACATATTCTTTTCCGCCTAAAAATGCAATCTTACTATGCCCAAGTTCCGTCAGATAGTCAAGTGCACTGTAAACGGCGTGTTCAAAATCCATTGATAATGAAGTGATATTAAATTCGTCTACTGCCATATCAAGAAAAACAATATTGCTGCATATGTTTATAAAATTTTTGATTTCAAGGCGGCTGAATTTGCCGATACATATAAGACCGTCAACTGTATTTAATTTAGAAAAATATTCTGAATCACCCGGAAACACACGGAGTATATTTATATTGTTTTTCACGCAGAAATCCTCAACTCCCTGTCTTGCTTTAAGATAATAGTTGTCTTTTAATTCTTCCTCGGCAGAAAACCACAAAACAATTCCCATAGTAAAACAATTTCCGGTTAGGGGTGTGTTTGCTCTTGGGATTTTTTTGTAATCTAAATTTTTAGCTGTCTCCAATACTCGTTTTCGTGTCCCGGCGGAAACATGAAGTGTTGTATCGTTGTTTAATATTCTTGAAACGGCACCGGGAGAAACTCCGGCAGCTTTGGCTATATCACGGATTGTAGGCATATTTATAAAAATCGTCCTTTCTGTTAGTCTGATTTATGAATATCTGATATACAAGTTGAAAAAGTATATCAAAGTGTTAAATGTGTTTGTGTTTACTAAACATATGGTAACACAATATGCTGAAAATGTCGAGTTTATTTTGGAGCAAACGATAAATTTTGTAATAGCTGCCAATTTTGTTTCTTATGTTTATAAAACTGCCGGTCTATATTTCATGGCGTTTATTTGTTTTAATATGATAAAAGAAAGTCTGATTTTTTCTGTAAAATACAGCTGATTACATAAAAGAAAGCCTTTTTCCTACTGCATAAATATATCTGGAAATGCAAAAGGTAAACCAGGATAATGGCTCAGATATTGTTAATAAGTCATGTATTACAATAAAAGTTTGTAACAGTTCAGCCCTTCATTTATTACATTCGTAAACCTGCCAGCAAGCTGTCAG
>ERZ824598.1400-NODE-1400-length-30617-cov-5.200281_pt1 | contig 30617 bp, 33 predicted proteins | sample MGYA00519934_ERZ824598 | MGnify/ENA primary metagenome ERZ824598 (study PRJEB31778, sample SAMEA3449177) | human gut metagenome | biome: human gut; feature: human-associated habitat; material: faeces | place: United Kingdom | collected 2010/2012 ...
ATCCATTCGGCTCCACACCCAATAAATTCCGGAGATTTATTGCCCTATCAACAATCAATTTATCGCTACGGAATCCATAATTCTATAATTCCATAGCGACAAACATTTTTCAGCCTCCCAGAATTACCAGCTTTGCGCACAAAATATCACGTTGGCATGTGCATCCATCACACTGCCCTCTGCCGTTTATCCAGCCGCATTTTGTCAGCGATCATCGCGATGAATTCGCTGTTGGTGGGCTTGCCCCGCAGGTTGTGGATGGTATAGCCGAAGTAGCTGTTGAGGGTATCCACATCGCCCCGGTCCCACGCCACCTCAATGGCGTGGCGGATGGCCCGCTCCACGCGGCTGGCGGTGGTGCCGTTTTTAGGATAGGAAATTTACCTAATTGTTGTGAGGTATTCTCCGTTCTTCACAGGTATAGGCGCAAGTTGTTTATCGTGCCCTTATTATACCAGATGCCGGGGCATATATCCATCGACAAATCGCTCAAATCCGACAACTCAAAAAAGAAAAGTCCATGAAAATATCAATGCCCAGCGGCACCATATTTTTCCATAGACTTTTCCTCCATTTTGATTACTTCCTGGCGTTGTTCTCCGCCTTCAGCCGTGCAAACAGTTCGTCTGCCTCGATGGCCTCCTTGGTGAAGGAATTGTTCTTCCACCAGTTGACAATGGCCACCACAACGGTGATAAGGGTGCTGACCAGTTGCTGGAGCTGCTCGTTGTCGATGGGCAGCGGGCTCTTGTTGAACGAAGCCAGCAGACTGTTCAGCAGTGCCACGATCAGGCAGATGGTTCTCGCCCAGGTCGCAGCACTCGCATTGGTGTATTTATCCATTTTGAAGTCCTCCTGTTCAGGCTGTGTGATCTTCCCTCAGCGGCAGTGCCTCCATCCGCTCGTACAGGTTCGTGCCGGTGCCGTTGCCCTTCAGTTCGTGGTACGCCTCGTATACAAGCCCCACGTTGGTCAGCCCTTCCGAGTCAACGTACCCTTGCTGGATGTAGTACCGGCAGCTCTGATAGAGTCTGTCGTGGAGCAGAGCCTTCACCGCTTTTTTCAGTGCCTTCTGCTCCTGGATGGTGGCGTAGAACGCCTTCCCCGCCCATCCCAGTGCCGCCGCGATGATCAGGGAGACCACCTCGTTGAAATGGGTCACGATAAAGCTTTCCGTGGGGTTCACGCTCCCTTCACGCTTGTCAGACCCGCTTTTGCAACGATACTCGGGTAATCCTTGTAGACATGGTTCATGTCCACTACGCCGCTCACACCAGCCACCTTGCCCTTGGAGCTGTACTGCCACATACCATGCTTGCGGGTTGGCCGCTTGTTCCGGTAGTCCGCCAGCCATAGGTCAAAGTCGTTTAGCTGCCACATGTTCAGGTTGTAGTCGGCAAAGTTCGAGTAGGTGTACAGGATCGCGTACAGCCCCCACTTTTCGATCTCCCTGAGCTCCATTTTGACAAGTTTCGTCAACTCGGCTGCGGGCAGACTTTTCAGATGGGGGTCCTCCACGTCCATAGCAATGGGCAGCTCAAAGCTCTTTCCTTCCAGGCAGGTCTTGAGCAGGTTCAGCTCCTTCTTTGCCATGCCTTCCGTTACCGCAACGGTGTAAGCATATACGCCAACTGGCAAACCCACAGATTTGGCCCCGGCATAGTTCGCTTCAAAGCACGGATCGACATAGAGCTGCCCGCTCTTGGTGGAAACTGCACGAATCATCACGCCACCTACTTTTCCGCTGGCCTTGACTTTTTTCCAGTCAATGATTCCCTGCCAGCGGGAAACGTCGATGACATCAAGCATTGCCTTGCTCCTTCAGTTTCTCGGCCAGCTGGGTGCACAGCTTTTCGTACTCCTCTTCGATCAGGCGTGCACAGGTGTTGTAGAGTTCCATTTTGATTCCTTTCTGCTCACGTTCCGCATGAGCCATCTTAATGTAAAAAATCGCTCATCAGCATTCCTTTTCAGTGTGCCAATAAGCGAAACGATACAAATGGGCTGACTCGACTCTTATTCCTCCGGTGTAACCCCCAGCTCCAACATGGTCAACCGGTACTCCTGATCCACCACCAGGCTGTCGGTGTCGGTTTGGGCGCTCTCCATCGCTGCAAGCCGCTCCTCCCATGTAGGGGTCGGCTTCGGTGCATCGGCAGGGTCTGGCTTCGTGCCGGCCTCAATCACAACGTAAGCCTCTGGCTGGTCGTCCATGCTCCACAGGGCCTCGCCCACAGCAGCCGCTGCATTGTGGGCGGTAATGGCATCCACAACGGCAGAATAGGCATCACATTCAGCCTGCGTGATAACAGGCTTCAGGATTTTTGTTCCGGGTTTGATCTCCATTTGAGTTCACCTCACTTCCAGCGGCCAACAGCAATGCCAGAACATGGTGTATCAGTTACTCCAGGTACTGTGCATGATGTCGTTTTTTTGTCCTTACAAACAAACGAAAGAAATGAGACAGGGCAAGCAACAACAGAATATTCCGTATTAGAAAATGCCACCGGAAATGACCATGTATAATCGCTTCCGTCTGAATTGATGGAGTACCAGCAGATCTGCGTTCCATCTCCAAAACGGATGTAATTTGAGCCGGAAGATTGCACGTCGGAAGTCGAAAACACATTTTTATTTACGGTTTTCATCTGGCCGTTTATCCACACCGGAACCCATGTGAAATCATTATAATTGACAGCATCTGCACTATAATTAAAAGTCAGGGCTCTTCCGTCTCCGACATCTCTAACAATAGTATTTTCTTCGTACGCCGCACTGCCAAGGCCAAGCCATCTTTTCAGCACGTCCTTGGAAACATCTTTAATCTTCGTACCGTTGTCCGTATAACCGGCAATGTGCGTTAAATTGGAAGTTGTAAGACCCGCAGATGCATAGCCGATTTCAATGGTTTGGCTGCCAGCATAATCCTTTACGGCAAGCGCTCTGGTTGCATCACCACCTGCACTCGCACTTCCGGCATACTTGATGCTATTGAACTTGTCGCCCACGGTCTTTGCGTCCGCGGGTGCACCGTCAATGGTCAGGGTCTTGTCGGTGTTCACCACCTTCTTGGCCGCTTCCACCAGTTGGCGGGCTTCGTTCTCACTGGCCTTGGCGTTTCCTTCGCTGGTCTTGGCATTTCCCTCGCTGGTCTTGGCCTTCCCTGCGCTTGCTTCGGCTTCCTTGGCCTTGGCGGTGCAGGTGGCCACGCTGGTCCCCATGCTGTCGGCGCTGGCTTTCGCGTTGGTCTCGCTGGTCTTGGCGTTGGCAGCGCTGGTGGCAGCTTTCGTTTCGCTGCTCTTGGCATTGGTCTCCGAGGTCTTCGCGTTGGTCTCCGATGTCTTGACCACATTCTCGCTTGCCTTGGCATTGGTCTCCGAGGTCTTCGCGTTGGTCTCCGATGTCTTGGCCGCATTCTCGCTTGCCTTGGCATTGGTCTCGCTGGTCTTTGCCGCACTGGCCGAACCTGCCGCCGCAGAAGCAGAGGATGCCGCAGCGTTCTGACTTGCCCTGGCTGCATTCTCGCTGGCCTTCGCGTTGGTTTCGCTCACCTTGGCAGCATCCTGGCTTGCCTTTGCCGCATCCCGTGCCGCTTCGGCCTGACGGAGCAGCTCTTTGATGTTGGCGATGCTCTGGTTCACAAAATCCCGGGTCCACTCCATCGAGCTGGCGATGTATTCACGGACTTCCCGACCATAGATCGCCTTCCGGATGCCCGTAATGATCGCATCAAAATCCATTCCTATTCTCAACCTCCTTCATTTTGAGCCCTTATGAACTGCTCAGGTTGCCCAGCAGCTGGTTCAGGAAACTGATGATCGCCTGTGCAATCGTCCATACGCTGTCCATGGCCTGCTTCTGCACCTGCTGCTTGGTCAGCTTCTCGGGGGTCAGACCAAAGGTGAACTGCTTCTCGTTGGGTGCATCCAGCGGCAGCTTCAGCTTGGTGCACACCAGCCACTTGTCGATCTCGTGGGGGCTGGAAATGATGTGGGTCTTGATCAGAAATCCCAGTCGGTCATTGCTTTCCCCGCTGTCCACCCGGTCGTAAGCGGTCAGGGTCATCACAGGCTCGATGTTCTGCTTATACCCCTTCAGCTCGGTCTGTGCTTCTTTGCGCAGGTTGTCGCTGTTTGTGTTGCCATCGACCTGGATACACTTCTCAATGATGCCGTACTTTGCTTCTGCCGCCTCGTCCCGCACTGTTTCTGAGATCGCGCTCACGGTGGTCGTCTTGAAGATCCACCATCCGCTGGTGGTCGTCTGAGTGCCGTATGCGGTCACACGGGTCACCACGTCGCTGGACATCTGCTCCACATAGCTGAAATCCAGCAGGTTCACGCCATATTCAATGGTCTGTGTCGTGGTGGCATCTGTTTCCACGAGGTAATCGATGTACACCCGCCATACCGCAGTGCCGTTGTCTGCCCGCACGATCCGTGTCCGCAGGTATCCGTCGTATTCTTCCAGCAAAAAGGTGTTCAGCAGGCTCCACTGGCTCTCGAACAGGGTTCCCTTGCTGGAGGTGTCAATGGTGCGCCCGGGCTGGATGTTCACCTTCCCGATGCCAAAGGTCCCGTAAGGCCCCTGATAGTAGTCCTTCAACGCCTGCGTTGCAAGGTAGAAGATGCTGTTGGAGGGCACGCTCGACCACTGCTCCAGCGGGTTGTCGGTGGTCAGGTAGTAGGTTCCGCCGTTCACCTTCGGTACAAATCGCTGGAGATATCCCAGCACGCCCTCGGCATACAGCTTGTAGCTCAGGTCAAACAGCTTTTCCGTCTCGGTAACATAACCCAGCCAGATCGGTTTGCCGTCCTCTTCCACCACCAGCCACGTTTTCTCGTACTTCAGGGTGGTGTACACGGGGTTCTTGTAGCTGCCGAATGCCGTGTTGATCTGGTATGGAATGGTCGCTTCAAAGCTGCCGAACTCGTTTTTGGCCAGGTTCAGCACCGGGTCTTCGAGGAAACGGTTGGAAACGCTTCCCTCTATCGTGTCGCCCTGGGAATCAAAGATGCACTCCCGGGTGTCCCACTGGAACCCCAGAGCGCTCGTACCGTTAAAGGTCTCCGTCTTCTTTGAGATGGCCCCCGCATAAACTTGATATCCGATGGCTCCTCCCTCCTTTCTGCATCCATTTTGAAATTTCGTAAAGCTGACGGAGAGGTTTATAGATACGCTGGCTGGTAATACAGGTTGATCGTTCCCTCACCCGCCATCAGGCCAGTCACCCGCACTTCGTACACGTCATATCGCAGATCGTTGTCGATCAGGCCGATGTCCACCTTTCCCATGCTCTCGCTCAGTTGGGCCGGGATGGGCGAAACTGACACCGCCGGAAGTCCCAGCTCTTTTGCCTTTTCGTAGGGGTAGGTCTGGCTCTTTGCCAGTGTAACCCCCACATAACCGCTACCGGTCCATTTTGCTTGCAGCAGGCTCGGTTTTTCGCTGGGCGGCATCCGGAAGGTCTTGCTCTGGAGTGCCTTGATGGGGATGTCCTTGCAGTAGGGCACGGCCAGATCGGTCTCAAACCCAAAGGTATCCCACACCCAGTCCTCCTGAATGTTGTCGTACAGGAACTTGAACGGGTAAAGGCTGTAGGCAAAGGTCACGACGCTGTGTCCGTTCTTCTGCTCGAGGCCCCCGTTCACCCAGACACGCCCCAGATAAAAGAACGCCGGGTCATCCTCCAGACGCACCTTGGTCTGTGCCGGGATCGAGTTGCTCTTCGCCAGCGCTCTGGAAAGATACTCCAGCGCTCCGGTTCCCACAGGGGTCGAAAGGTTCTGCCCCCGCCACTCGTCCGTGTCCAGATAAAACTCCCAGCTCCCTTCCCGGGCCTTGAATACCGGATAACCCGTCAGGCTCTTGGAAAGGTAGGTGGTTCCGTCTCGTCCGGGTACGTTCACGGAGAGGACTTTCTCCACTGGGGGAGCCACCACAGGCCGGGAGACCGGGATCATCTTCCAGTCATCCCAGGTGTTCTTGTCACCAATGGTGATGGAATGGTACATGGCTCCTCCTTAACTCAGCATGTCGGCAGGCGGCTGGAAGTCATAGGAGATGGTCAGCGTCACCCGTCCGTCGTTGCCGTTCTTGACGTTGCTGATCCAGCAGCGCCCTTTGTAGCTTCTCGTCTGCGCGGTGGAGAGCACGGTTCCACCCAGCTCCATCTGCACCTCGCATTCTCTTCCCTGAATGATCCGCATCAGCCGGAAATAGGTGCTTGTCCAGTCACCTTCCCGGCTCGACCAGTCGGGGTAAAGCCGAATGCTCTGTTCGGTCTTGTCGGGGATGCCGCATCGCTCCCGCACATCGTCCATGGCGTGCCGTCCATAGTCATCCCAGCTGGAATGTGGTACGCCGTCCGCCACATAATAAAAGTCCCAGCTCCCGGTCGAGTTCTGGAACACCCTCTTTCCCAGCGGAGCCTTTTCCGGCGTGCCGTGGTAGGAAGGAAAGTCCATCGTCTCGTATTTTTCCTCAAAGGCATTGACATGCAGGGGATTCAGGGGGACCAGGTTGAAGTCTCTCGTGCTGTATTCCCGGGAAGCCCCTGCATTGTCATATACCTTAAAAATAAGCCCCGCAAATGTGGGGATCTGTGAGGAAAGCGCCGGGTCAGTTGCGCTCCGTCCCATCATCGGTTGTTCCTCCGGTTGATCTTTCCCAGCCCCTCGTCCACGTCGTTGATGATCTCGCCCACCAGTTTCCGGCCGTTCATCTGGACCTTCATGTTGGCCACGGCCCGGGCAATGCTGTCGATGTGCTCGCCCAGTGCCTCCACGCTCGAAACGATGTCGGCGTTGGGGTTGGCCTTCTGGTCAGTCTTGTTCGCCTCTTCCTGCTGGGCCTTGGTCACCTCGGCTCTGCGCACCACGTTGGCGGCAAGGCCTGCGGTTCGCTCTGCATTCAGGGCGACCGTGCCGTTCTGGAACAGGGTGTCGTTCAGCCAGTCCACTCCATTTTGAACGTCGCTCATGTCCACTACGGGCTGGATGCTGGGTTCATACTCGAAGTCGTCGCTGGCAATGTCACCCACTCGCTGGGCCAGATCCATCATGGTGGAAAGGGCAGTGTCGCTCACGTCCTGTACGCCCTGCACCACGGAGCCGGTCTCGTCGGTGATGCCCTGCGCCAAACCAAGGCTCAGGTATTCGCCGATGCCCGCCATCACGCGGCTGGGGGAATGGATGCCAAAGAAGTCGCAGAATCCGTTCACCACAGCACTGCCGAAGTCGCAGATGCCGTTCCACACCGCACCCGCCGCACCGGTAATGCCCTGCCACAGGCCGGAGACCAGGTTTCCGCCCACGTCCACCAGGCCCTTGAAGCCGTTGCTGATCCAGTCCCACAGGTGCGAGAAGGCATTTCCCAGCCAGTCAAAGAACCCGCTGAAGAAATCGCCGATCTTGTCCCAGTTGGCGATCAGCAGTCCGCCGCCCGCAATGGCTGCGCCAATGAGCCAGCCTTCGGGGCCAATGGAGCCCAGCACGCTCACCAGAGTGCCGCCCAGTTCTCCCAGACCGCCCAGTAAGCCGCCGGAGCCGGTGATCATCTCGCCGATGCTGCCAAGTCCGCCCAGTGCTTCTCCCAGCAGTCCCGTGCCGCCCGTGGCAGAGCCCAGCAGGCCGCTCATGTTGCCCAGGATGCTGCCAAGGTTCTTGGCCGCGCCGGTCACCTTGACCACCTGTCCCATCACCTTCAGGGTACCGCCGCCCTGGGCCAGCGCACTGAAGGCTTTGGGCAGTCCCAGCAGAGCGTTCATGCCCTTGCTCATCAGCAGGCGGCCGAATTCCGTGCCCATAAAGTCCAGCACGGTGGTAATGCCGCCGGTCACTGCCCCGCCCCAGTCACCGCTCACAAGGGCGGTAATGGTGCCAAAGAGGTCGGTGATCACTTCGGTCACGCCGTCCTTGGTGGCCACACCAAAGGCTCTGCTGAGCTTCGAGGCCATTTCCGGGGCGCTCTTCTGCACCTGTGCCCAGACGCTGTTGAAGCCCTCCTGAATGGGCCGCCAGTTCTTCGAGATGGAGTAGCCCAGCTGCATCATCATCCGCTTGCCGGAGTCGTCCAGTTCAAAGGCATCCGCCAGATTTTCCGCAAAGCCCACAAAGTTGTACTGTTCGCTTTGCAGGTCTGCCAGTGCATCCAGTGCGGTCTCGCTGTTCTTGCCAAACTTCTTCACAGCCTCGTCGTACTTCAGCTGCTTGTTCGTTACCTTCTTCAGGCTGTAGCTCATGCTGTCCAGTGCCGTGCCCACGCCGATGATGGCGGTCATGGTGCCCTGGGTGGCGGCTTTCCGTGCCTGGACGCTGTCGGCTCCGTATTGTTCCACCGCAGCCTTATAAGCATCCTCCCGGCCCGCAAGGTCGCCGTCGCCGTAGAGCTTGGCCAGCATGTTCTGCCGGTTGGTCACCAGCTTCTCCTGCTTTTCCAGGTAGGAGACCTTGCTGTCGTAGGCATCCAGCTGGGCCTGATTCAGCTCGTTGATGAGCTTCTGCTGTTCGGTCTGCGCCTCCAGATACTGCTGGTAGGCCGCCTGGGTCTTCTGGCTTGCCTCGCCGAACTCGTTTTTGATGGCGATGTAGTCCTTCTCGGTGGCCAGCAGGATCTCCGCCTGGTTCTTGATCTTCCGGTTGATGTAGTCGATCTTCTTGTTGGACTTCTCGGTCACCTCGGCGCTGTCCTCGTACAGGGCGCTCCAAAGCTCGTATTCGTCCTCCGCGGTCTTGGCATCGGTCTCGTACCGCTCCTGAATGACCTTCAGGATGCTGTCCTGCTTGCTTCTCTGAAGCTCCGCAAGGGTCTTCTGTTCGCTCAGCAGGGTGCCGTAAGCGTCCTTGGTCTTGCTGTTGTTTGCGCCCACCTTGGCCAGCAGGGTGTCGTACTGATCTTTCGCAATGGCCACCCGTTTGGTCTGGAGCTCGATCTCCCTTGTCAGGCTCTCGGTCTTCTTGGTGATAAGCTCTTCCACCGTGGCCGTGTCGCCGCCTGTCACTTCCCACAGCGCGTATTCGCCGGTGGCGTTGGACATCTCGGTCTTGTTGGCCTTCAGCTTGTCGGAGAATGCATTTGCCAGCGTGTCTGCCAGCGACTTGCCGGTCTTGGAGGCTTTGGACTTGGTGGTGCCTCCGCCCGCTCCGTCCAGTGCATCATCCACGGCGTTCTGGTAGTAGTCGGTCAGCGCGCCAAAGGGGTTCAGCTTGCCCCATGTGCTGTCCACAGCATTCTTGATCTCCTCCACGGTAGAGGGGGTCTTGTTGCCGGGCTTCTTGATGCCGCTGTTGGAGGGGATCGGTACAGTATCCTGTGCCGCCTGCTTTGCTGCATTCTGTGCGCCCTTCAGTCCATGTTGATAAACGGGGTTGCCCAGATGAAGCGAATCCATCTTCATGGCGTTGTACAGCCCAACCATGCTGTTCTGTACGGCAATGGTCGCCTCATCCAGAGCAGTGGTCATACCGTCTTTTACCGCAAGGGCCGCATTGTAAGCGCTGTTCCGCAGCTCGTCCTGTTTCGTCTTGTCGCCAATGCCCAGGATCGCACCCTCAAGGATGTTCTCCGCGTCGCTGGCTGCAACGTCACTGGGCGAATGGATGCCCCAGAAGGTGGTGAAAACATTCCGGATGGCGGCAGCAGCGCTGTGCATGGCCGCCTTTGCCCGTTCCAGAATGCTCTGGTTTTGCAGGCCTTCCACAACGCCCAGCATGACATATTCGCCGTTCTCGGCCATCACCTTGGAAGGCGACGCAATACCAAAGAACGATTTGAACGCATCAACGATCTTTCCGCCCAGCGATTTGATGCCGTTGACCGCCATGCCAACCGGCCGGTCGTCCTCAAAGATCTCGCCGAACCAGTCAAAGATGCCCAGTGCCGCGTCCTTCATGGCATTCCCGATACCGCTGAACAGTTCGCTCCATGTTTCCGGAACACCAAGGAAACTCAAACCGTCTTTCGCCAGCTGCCAGCACTCCGGGATCACGGCACGGACCAGCGCGTCAAATGCCTCGACAATAGGCCCGGCGCAGTTCTTGATCACCTCGCAGAGCATCGTCACCACAGTGGTCAGTGCTTCCTGAATGTCCGGGGCGGCGTTGATGATGGCTTGACAGATCGGTCCTGCAAACATGGAAAGAACACCCATCGCCGCAGTCGCCAGCGCGATCACGCCCAGCGACTTTGCGAAGTTCCAGAATGCTTTTGCCAGCAGTTCCAATCCAACCGCCAGCTGAGGCATTGCTGTCAGAAGAGCACCACCCAGCATGGTGATGAGCATTCCGTCCAGAAATACCTGTAACGCCTGCCCGACAGTTTTCGGATCAGCATCGCCCAGCAGTTTAATGGCAGGGGCCAGGATCAGCAGCGCCGCGCTCATCTTGAGCATAGCGGAGCCCAGACCATCCAGTGCGGAAGCAACGCCGAATTTGGTGAAGGCGATCAGTGCAGTTGTCAACCCTATGAGACCGGAAAGAGCAGCAATTCCACCCTTGACTAAATCGACCAAGCCCAACGCCGCAAATTTCTCTACCGCCGCAGCCAAAACATACAGCGCACTTGCCGTCAGCAGGATGCCCGCGCCGGAACTCACGCCACCGGTGGACATGCTGGATGCGATCGTCAGAGCGGTCAGTCCAGCCGCAACTTTGATCAGTCCATCGATGGCTGCATCTCCCATCACGGCAAACAGCCCCACAGCTCCTGCCAGTACGATGAGGGAGGTCGACATCACCAGGATGGCCGCGCCGGAGCCGAACTTCGTCTTGGCCGAGAAAGCCGACATGGTGGTCATCAGGAGCATCAGGGTCTTGATGCTGGTCATGGCCGCATCCAGCCGGACAAGCTGAATGTTCGCCAGACTGCTCACCGCCTGCGCTGCGATCCAGATGCCGCCAGCCATGGCTGCGATCGCGGCTCCATTTTGAAATCCGGTCGGGCCGATCACCTTGTTTACCGCAGCCAGAGCCGTGGCCATGATGGTCAGCAGCCAGCCCAGCGAAACCACCGCCATACCGGCTTTTACCAGGCTGGTGAACTTGATCTCGCTCAGGGGCTTCAGAGCGGTGGAAAGCACCTTGATGGCACCGTTCAGCGCCACCAGTTCTACCGCCGTCGAAAGGATCACCTTGTGGTTCATGGCCTTCTCGCCAACCACCAGCGCCAGAGAGAGCTGACGCATCGCCAGCATCATGGCAACGATGGACGCGGTCGCAACAACCAGCGCTGAGACATTTGCTGCAATGTGGCCTTTCTGCATGACCTCCATGATCCGGGAAAGTCCCTTGGTAATGGAGCCAATGGCTATGCCCAGTCCGATCAGCGCCGCAGCAGTGCCCCACAGGGTCGCCGCGTTCAGGGCGCTGGCTTTCAGGCTGTCAAATGCTTTCGTGAACCGCTTGGTGGTAGGCTCCAGCAGCTTTGCCGAGACCGTCAGCAGGGTCACGAAGCCAAAGACCGTACTGGCGATCTCCGTGAACTGGTCAGGGTTGATCCGGCTCATCACGTACATGGCCCCGGCCAGGATCAGGATCGCGGTGGCCATGCCGGTCAGGGTCTTGGTGCTCTCGTTCTTCTGCCAGGTCTTGATCGCGCTGGTCAGCTGCTTGAAGGTGCCGGAGATGGAGTTGAGCATTCCGGTCAGCGGGGTCTCCAGCATTGCTTTCAGGCTCTTGGTGGCTTTTGCCATCTGCCCGATGCTGAACGCCAGCAATCCCACGTCGATCAGGCTCATAAACCGGTAAACGTCGGTCCCGCTGATGGCATCAAAGCCCTCTTTCACAGCGGTAAAGAACTGTTTCACCGGAGCAAAGGCATCCCCCACCGAGCCGTTGATCTTGTTCATGCTGCGCTGGAAGCTGGAAGCAAACTCACTCATGGATTTGCTCAGGTTCTTCGGCATGTCGATGCGGTTCTGCTGGAAGTCCTCCAGATTCGGCTTTGTCAGCCCCAGCACCTGCACCGCTTTCTCGCCAAGGCCGCCCAGTTTGGAGAGCAGGGTCGAGATCGCCATGCCCAGCGCACCCAGGATGCCAATGCCTCCGCTTGCTGCGGTCCGGATCACAGCGCTCAGTCCGTCAAAGGCCCGCCTGCCCACGGAGTACAAGGTGCCCAGCAGGCCGGTGCTCTCCTCGCCTTTTTTCAGGAAGGTGTCGATGTACTGCGCGATCTTCGTGCTTTTCAGCATGCTGCCCAGTGCATCCACGGGGCTCAGGAGCTTCGTCAGCGCCGTCCTGATGCCGCCCAGCTTCTCCCGCAGGGTGCCGCTTCCGGTGGCAACTTTATAGATCGTCTCAAGGAAATCCCCAAGCCCGGCTCCCACGCTCAGCATCACCTGTGCCACAGGCTTCGCAGCGTTCGCCAGCAGCGAAAATGCTTCCTTTGCCACCGCGCCGATTTTGCTCAGGATCGTGGTAACGCCTTTCAGCACCGTGAACAGGCCCTTGAAGGTCTTCTTGATCTTCTCTGCGGTCTGGTCGGTGATAATGAGCTTCTGGGTCATCAGGTCGAGCCGTTCGGCAAAGCTGTAAATGCGCTCCCCGTCTGCGGGCGGGAAGATCTCACTGAACGCCTCCTTCACAGGGGCCACCACTTTGCCAATGGCATCCATGATGTTCCAGAAGCTCTGCACCAGATGCTCTCTGCCGGAAAGCTCGCCGATCTTCTTGGCGTACTCGTCCAGGTCCAGGGTTCCATTTTGAATCTCGGCGTTCAGCTTCGCAAAGGCTTCTGCATCCCGCTGGATGGTCTCCCGGTCATAGCCCTTTGCGGCCATCTCCTTGTCGCTCAGGGTCAGCAGCTTTTCGGCACTGGTCTGTGCTTCGTCAAGGCTTGCTTTCAGCAGCTGGGCACTCACGCCGTTCTGCTGCAATGCCTTGGTAAAACTGCCCGCTTCGGTGATCTGGTCCTCGGTCACAGCACCGCTGGCCAGTGCCACCTGCTGGAGGGTGTAGCTGTAGGCATCTGCCTGATCCCCCAGCCTGCCTTGCAGCTGTGCCCATCCGCTGTTCAGTCCGTCCTTCAGCCGTTCGTTCAGCCCGTCGATGCTGGGCACGAAAATGTCGTACAGCCGATCCGAAAGCTCTGTCCAGGTCTCGGTGGCTTCTTCCTTGTTGCCAAAGAAGGTCTCGAAGACAGCCATCCATTTTGAGCTGACCGCGTCCTTGGTGGAATCAATGGCCTGTCCAAAACTGGTTGCCTGCTGGGCCGCCAGTGCCGCACGCTCTGCCAGCTCGCCGTATTGACCGCTCAGCTTTTCAAGGGCCTCGGAGCTGGTCATGCCCTTGTTCTTCTGGGTCATCTCGTAGGCCGCTTCCATCATAGAGGCGTACTTCTCAAAGGTCTTTTCCATGACCTTCGTGTTGGCCCACTTTTTGGAAAGGGAGCTCTCAAAGGTGCCAATGGTCACCTCGCCCTTTTTCAGGGTGCCCAGCTCCACCGCTGTGTCAATGAGCTCCTGCTTCAGGGCCTTGGTGGCCGTACCCATCAGGTTCAGGCTCTTCCAGTCCTGAAGCTGCAAATGTCCGGCGCTGTAGCTCTGGGTCAGGTTCCGGATGGTGCTCTGGAACGCAAAGCCCGTCTTGCCCGCGTCTGCGGTGGCGTTGGCAATGCCCATGATCATGGGGATCATCTTGTCGATGTTGCCGCCCGCAGCCGTCATCTGGGAAAGGGCGCTGGTCATCTCGCTGAAGCTGTAGCTGGTCTCGTCGGAGTACCACATCAGCTTGTTCAGGTAACCGTTCACCTGATCGATGCTCTTGCCCGTGGCGTTCATGATGGTCTGAACGTTGGAGGTCTTTTCGGTGTACTTGTCCCAGCCGCTGGCCACCTGATCGATGGACAGGCTCTTGACCAGCTTCTCGCCCGCGTCCACAAATTTGTTGGTGATGTTCACCAGCGCCGTGGTGGCCACGATGTTCAGGCTCGAGAACTTGGATTCCAGCCGGTCAAGGCTCGTCTGCATGGTGGCAAAGTCCACGTTCTCCGCGGCTGCGTCCAGCTTCTCAAAGCCCTTTTCCGCTCCCTTGAACTGGAGCTTCTCCATCAGCCGGTCAATGGTTGAGATGGTCTGTTTGGTATTTTTCTCAAAATTTGCGTTGTCAAACCGCATTTCAACAACGCGGCTGTCTACTTCCTGGCTCATTCTGTCCTCACCTCACCCCATGCCCGTGCTGCGATCCGCTCAAAAATGGGCCGCATCGCAGGGTTGATATAATCCACGCCCTCTACGTATCCTCCGTTTCGTGTGCCGTGTCCGTATTGCAGGATCACCGCAATGGGCACACCGTCCACGATGTTGGAGTTTCTCCATGTAATGGCGATGCTCTCTTTTCCCTTGGTCACCGTGTAGCTCCAGCTTGCCGCCGTCTTTCCCGTGTCCTTCGGGGTCGCCTTCGCAAGGGCCTCCACGCCCTCCTGTCCGTATCGGTCCAGCAGCTCATCCAGGTTCAGGTTCGAGCATCGCTTCAAAAATTTCCGGCTCTTCTTCCAGTCGCCCTTCTGGCGAAAGACAATTACTTTTGGCATCTTACCCTCTCGTCTTCAGCCGGGCCTTTCTCTGCTCGTTCAGCATCCGCTGCTGGGCCATCCGGTCGCCCTTGCTCATCTTCTTCGCCGGTGCCTGGCTCTCCTGGCATACCCGGATCAGGGTCAATAATCGGTTCAAATGCCACTTCTCGCACTCTTTCGGAATGCCAAAGCTGAACATCTGGCAGTACAGCACCTCAGCCGTGGTCTCGGTCCCGCTTTTCCGGGGCGGTCGTTTTGGCCGGGGCTTTCCTGTGGTCTTTCGTTCGTTGGGTCTCGGCTCCCCGCTGAACCATGTTGCGGTCATGGGAGCTTCCATATATTCGTTAATGGAACGGTACTGTTCCCGGGTCAGTCTGGCGTACACTTCGGGGTCTACCCCCTTGGTCACCGTCATGCAGCGGATGTAGTCCAGCCACTGCTCCACGGTCAGCTTGTCCAGATTGCTCAGGAACGGGATGTTCCAGTTGCTTTCCCAATGAGCCAGGGAGAGCAGTGAATGTTCCAGCTTCAGGACCACGGCAGGCGTGTAGACAAATTCCTCTGTCTTTTCGTTCCACCGCTGTTGTCCCGGTATCGTAAGCGTCATCATTTGCTTTCTCTCCCTGGTATGTGTTCATTGAGGTGCCCTTCTCAGAGCACGCTCCATTTTGAATACTCTTCTAAACAGAGCTCGCCTCTTTGGGGAGCTCTGCGACGCGCCGCCCTTTGGCGGACGGAGCGGTAAGAGGGGCATGTTACTGCTCCTCAGTGCCCTTCACGGGGGCTGCCAGCACCTTCAGGCCGGGCTGTGCGTTCACAGGGGCGGCCTTCTTGGTCTCCTCCTTCATGTCCTCCGGCAGGATGCCCTCAAAGAATGCGGCCGCTGCCTCGCCGTTGGAGGCCAGCTTGTAGTACAGGTCGCTGTAGGCCTGGGTGGACATAAAGTCCGCCAGCACCGCATCGTTCTTGATGAACTTCCGGCCGTCCGGGCTCAGCACACCGTAGCTCTTGCAGATGATCTGCTTGAACAGCTTGGCAAGCTCCAGCTGGCTCTGGGCGGCAGTGATGCGGTTGATCATCTGCACAAGGCCGCCCTCGGTGGTCAGCTCCATCTCCATGATCTCGGCACGGGTCAGATTGAAGTAGTAGTCTTCCGTCCGCTCAGTACCGCCAAAGTCCACGGTGGTCATCGTCTTTTTCAGCATTTTTCTTCTCCTTTATCGTGTTCATTGATGCCTGGCTTCTTACACCTGGCCCTCGCTGTCGGTGATCAGCTTGATCAGCTCGTCGGGGGAAGGCAGGGTCGCCTCAGCAGTCTCGGTGCCCCAGAGCTTGTCCTGAATGGCCTTCACGGTGGCAGGCTTCAGCTTGGAGCAGTCGATCTCCATGTGGCTGGTGGGGCGGTGGCCGGTCACGCTCACGGGGGAGGTGGTGCACTCCCAGCTGAAGGTGATGGCATCGGGGTTGTCGTTGATGGTGGCGTAGCTCTTCTCGCTGGGAGAAGCGGTGCTGTTCCACGCAATGTGGATCTTCTGGCCCACCTCGTCATCAACGTCGTTGCCCACGGTGGTCACCCAGCTGAAGCCAAAGCCCTGGCGCTTCTGCTGGCCGATGGAAACACCCGTTGCAACCTGTGCGGAACCGTCGCAGGGCTCCCACTCGGTGGGGTAGGTGTAGGCTTCGATGGTGTAGCCGTACTCCTCGGCAGAGCGCAGAGAAGCATACTTGATGTCATCGGCGTAGAGCTTGGTCTCCTCAGCGCCGGAGGGGCTCTCGGTCACGGCGGTCAGGCCATTCCAGGCCACGCCCTTGTCGTAAGCACCGGTGTTGTTCATGGGATACAGGACACCCATCTTGGTGCCCATCTCGTAAAACTTTTCGCCGACAGCGTCCCAAATCAATCTGGACATATAGTTCCTCCTTAGATGTAGATTAGATGTAGATCGTAAAAACGGTGTGGTATAAACCGTCCGAAACAAAAGAGCGGTCGTAGGTGCATTTTGGCAACACACTTACGGCCGCTTTGATCTTGCTGTCAGGGTCTTTGTCCATCACGGTCACCGTGTAGAACGGATGCTGGATGTAGACCCTGTTGTTTGCATGGTTATTCCGGATCCTGGTTTCGCTGTACACGATGCAGGGATACTGGAGCTGGAATCCCGCTTTCGGCTGATAATAGAGGTGGATCGACTTTCCGTTCTCCTTCAGCACTTCGCGCAGGAGCGTGTCAACCTTCAGCCGTGCTTCCATTCCAGAGCCCTCCCAAGGTCAGGATCAGGCGCGGGTATTGTACCTTCACGCCGGTCACCTGCCATTTCTGTCCCATAAACACCGCATACCGGAGATCGTAGAGATGGTCGTTTGCAAACGGGTCCGCCAGAACGCTCAACTGGTTTCCAACCGTGATGTCGGGGTTCACCTTGTCCCCCATCTGCATCTGCCGTCCAAACTCCAGCACGTCCCCGTAATAGGTGCGTTCCGTCATCTTCTCGGTAAATACGCTGGGGGCGGTCTCCTCCACCTCATCTGCAAATCCCAGCTTCCCGCAGTATCTCATCTCTTCTCACTCCATTTTGATTTGTTATGGCTAACCTTGAACCCTGAAAAGATCAGGCCTCGTCCGCAGCCATGGTGCAGGTGGTGGGGGTGGTGCCGTCGGTCACAACCACACCGGCAGCCACCAGGGCCACAGGCAGGTAGGTCTTGTCGGCAGCCACCACGATCAGACGGCCCAGCTTAAAGGCCTTCTCCACGTCAGCCTTCTTGGCCTGAACCTTGTGGGCCTCGTCCTCGTACAGCTTCTTGTCGGTATGCAGGTAGGCAACGTAGTTTGCCACGTGCAGGTCATAACCGGTCTCGTAGATGGTGTTCAGCATAGTTCTATCCTTTCTCTTTAAGCAGCCCACTCAACAGCCATGGCGCTGAACGGGGTGGTCAGAGCACCGGAGCAGCGGGTCTCGATCAGGTACTTCTGGGCGTTGAAATCGATGTCGAAGTCGTCGAACATGGAAACAGCGCCACCCTTGTCTGCGCCCACGGTGTAGTCGGCCAGGTTCACGATCAGGCAGACCAGGTCACCGCCCTTGGCACCCTTGCGGCCCTCCATCTCGGGGATGGTCACAATGTTCTTCACACGCAGCTTGCGGGCCAGAGCAGCCTCGTCAGCATACAGCGGGTGGCCGATGCCGTCCTCCAGCAGGAGCATCTCGGTCAGAGCGTCCTCGGTGGTGAACAGGGTGGGGGTGCCGGAGCCGCGGTACTCCTTGCGGCTGCGCAGGATCTGCTTGATCAGGGCCTTGTACTTGTCCTCCACGGTGGTCAGGCCGGTGGTCTTGCACTGGACCTTGATGGTAAACAGGTCGCTGTCGTTGAACACAGGACGGATGCAGTTCTCGTCGATCTTGTCCTCAGAAGCAGCCAGACGGCCGTCGCCCAGCAGGTAAGCCAGAGCCAGCTCACGGTTCAGCTTCAGGCGCATCTCCTGCTTCAGCCATGCCACAACGTCAAAGCTGGTAATGTCGATCACGTCGTCGCGGTCCAGCTTCTGCTTCTTGTACACGGTGGTGGGGCTGGTGGAGCGGCGCAGCAGGCCAAAGACCTCTTCCTTCTTGAAGTTGCCCTTGATGTAACCCTTGGCGCGGGCATCCTCCTCGGTCAGGTCAGCAAACATGCTCTTGAACCGGCTGAAGGGAATGTGGTGCACAGCGCCCATGACCACGCTCACCCAGTCGTCGGGCTTGTCGATGATGCGGGGCGTGGTATCCAGCAGGTGATCCTCGGGGAACAGCCAGTCGATGTTGTCGATGCTGTGGGCCAGCTCGTCACTGTCCATGCCGGCATCCTCAAAGGCAGCCTTCATGGTGCCGTGGCTCTTTGCGGTCTTGACCACGTTGTTGATCTCTTCGATGCTGTGCTTCAGCACGGTTGCGTTGGTATCCTTGTCGAAAACATTCTGCTTCACGGTATCGTCCTCCTCACCGTCATCGTTGTCGCCGCCTTCCTGCTCTTCCAGGGCCAGGCCCACCAGAGCGTGGCAGCACTCTTTCTGCTCGTCGGTCATGCTGTTGTAGACCTGTTCGAGCGTCTTGCCTTCGTTCTTTTCATCCGCCATTTTGGCTTCCTCCTGTGTTGCTTCATCGTCGGTCACGGCATCGCCGCTGTCCGCACTGTGTGTAAGGTCTTCCAGCGGGTTGCCCTCGGGGTCCATGCCGTGGGTCAGGCTCAGGCCGTCCTCGTTGTAGATAAAGGCCTCGCCGCCCTCGTAGTCCTCATCGGCGCTGTGCTTTACCACCTCGTCGATCAGGGCACCCGGGTTGCATCCGGCCAGCACCAGGCTCACTTCCCGGATAAAGCCGTGCTTCACGGTGCTGCCCACCTTCTTCAGGCCGTTGGCAAAAATGGAAAAGGCGCTCAGGTCGCCGCTCTCCACGCACTGTCTTGCGGTCTTGCCGGTATCGGTGTCGTTGAATTTGGCATAGCAGTACACGCCGCCGGGCCGGTTCTCCAGCAGGCAGTGGCCGATCACGTTGTCCACGTTGGAGTGATCGTGGTTGTACACCATGGGCACAACCTTGCCGCTGCATTCCTTAAAGGCATCCTGCGCGATCACCAGCCCGTCATAGCACCGGACGTTCGCTTTCGTCGCCCAGCCGCTGCAATCGTAGTCAAAATTAACCATTTTGATTTGCAATACTCCTCTCTACGGCATCCCGCCCTGCCGTGATCATTTTGTTCTGCGCCGCAATTTCCTCACTGCTCTGGCTGATGTTTGCATTCCGCAGTTCGTCTGCCTTGGGGTCCTTGCTGGGTTTCATGCCAATGGCCTGCCGGAACTCGTTAGAGGTCATGATCTCGTTGCGGGTAAACTTGTCGGCCATTTCGGCAACGGCGGAAACAGGGGTCAGCTTGAACGGGTCACGGAAGTACATCACGGATTCCCGGTTCGCCCGGTCGTCCTCAGTCAGGAACTTCCGCCGGATCTCGTCCACGGCAGCCGCCACAATGGGTTCGATGGTGCGGTTCTCGTAGTTGGTCATCACAGCATCGGAAGCAGTACCGTTCATAATCTCCGGGGTGATACCCAACTGGCTGTATGCCATGTTGGTCAGGTACTCCACGGTCTTCAGAAGGTTGTTTTCGAGGCTGCGGTTCAGCTGCGTGATATGCTCCGTGCCATCGGTGTAGGCAATGCCGTATTTGGAACCGGCGAGCTGCTGTTCGATCTGTGCCCGCCGTTCTTCGGCCTGTTTCTTCCGGGTCTCGCCCTTCACAACGTAGGGCAGCTGGATGATCAGGTCGAGCTTGCCGCTGCCCACCTGCTCGTCGATCACGTCCATCAGGTTCAGCTTCCGGATCAGGCGCTGCACCGTGCCGTTGGGCTCGTTCATCACGGCATAGAACGGGTTCTCCACCAGGGCCACCTGTGTCTTCGGCAGGGTGATTTCCTCTTTCCGTCCGGTCCGGTCGTTGTACACTTCCAGCCGCACGTCGTCCGGGTACCATTCCAGCACCCTTCCCACCCGCATGGATTCGATCCGGGTCTTACCGGTCTTTCCGTCGTAGTCCACGTCAATTGGCACCAGCGCAATGCATCCCTCGTCCAGCATGGAAAGGAACATGTCATATCGCAGTGCCCGGCCCGTCTGGTCCTTGTTGCCGGAAAGGTTCAGGCAAGAATTAAGGCCCGAATCAACGGTTTCGTCGTAGCGTCCGTTTTCATCGAGCCTTACATGATTGATGGTAATTGCCGCAGCGTCCATTGCAATGCGGGTGTTGATGGCCGTCATGATCGTCCGGTCATTACTTCGGTTCAGCCTTACCCGGTCAGGCCGGTAGCTGTATCCTTCGCCGCTTCTTCCGGGGGGATCCCGGTTCAAAAACGCATTCCAGGCGTGTCTCAGTCTGGAGCCAAAGGTTTGTGATGCCATTTTGATTTCCTCCAGACCTTAACTGTCTTTCTTGTCGTCGTCTTTCTTGTCGTCGTCTTTCTTCTGCTGGTTTCCGCCAGCGCTTCCGCTCACAATGGCGTTCGCCAGATCAGGGTTCTTGAGTTCCTTCGTGATGAACTGTTTTGCTGCGTAGCTCATAGCACCGGAAGCGGCCTTGGTCAAAAACTGCTGGGAAGCGTTCGTCATTACGGTCTTCACAAAGCTCTGCCCGCTGTATCCGTCCTTCCGCAGCTGTTTCACGTCCTGCTGGAGCTTGAGCCGCTCTTTCTCGGCTTTCAGTTCCTTGTTGGGGTCGTCCGCCCGGCTGTTGGTCTGCCCCTGAAGATCCCGGTACTGCTTTTCCATTTGCAACCGGTTGATCCGTGCCCGCAGCTCCTCGTCGGAGTAGTCCTCTGCATTTTTCCCGGTTCGCTTGGGCGCATACTCTGTCTTGGGCTCCTGTGTATCCTCACCGGCGTTCCCGTCCCCGGCATAGTGTTTCCTGCCTGCGGCCGTCAGGGTACCATCCTTGTTCTGGTACCGCCGCACGCCCCACTTCATGCCCTTGATGCCCCAGTGGTATAGCTCGTCCTTGTATACCTGCATGTTTGTCTCATCACCTCATTTCTTTCCGGCAATGTACTTCTTAACGCTCTTTCCGTCCATGTCCTTCAGCATCGTGATTTTAGGATTATCACCGAACAGGCTCGATATGAAGCTCTTGCCCTTCTTTTTTCCGGAAACGTACTTCCTGGTACTCTTTCCATCCATATCTCGCAGCATTGTGATTTTAGTGTTGTCAGTAACCAACCCCGACACAAACTTCTTGCCTTTTTCGACAACGGTCTTGATGCGTTGCTTCGCTTTCCGCAGATTCGGATGATCTTTCACGGTTTTGGCTTCGCTCGTGGCGGTGGCTCCGGTCGGAGTTCTTTTTTCGTTAGAGAGATAGTGAGTGGTATAGACACCAAGTCCTTTTGCACGCTGAATATCTTTGTTAGCAGTGCCACCATCCACCATCGATGTTCCTTTTCCGGTTACAAAGTACGTCGTGTTCTTTTTGCCCTCGAATTTAGGCGAATACCGGTTGTTTTTCTGCCGAGTCATGTACGCGCCATATTCTCGCGCATCGTAGAAATAACGATACTGGGTAAATCCCAATTTGTTACGTCCAACAGCAACACGGGCATAGTATTTGTGCCCCTTTCGCTCTTTTCCCAGCTCGCCATGCGCCAGATAGTTCCAATAATCGTTCATTTTTCACTCCTTCCTGCGATTTACAACACCTATCGGTCGTGCTATACTCTTCTTATCGAACATTTTCGACAAAGAGGAGTTCTTATGGATACAGTTATTTGCCCCAACTGCGGACATGAAATTTCGGTTCCGAAAAAGAAAGTTTCATCCATAAAGTGTCCAAAATGTAATATGGACGGACTTGAGCTCGGTCTTGATTATTTCGATGAAAATGATGAACCTAGAAAATCTTTCTTCAAAAGACATCCTAAAGCTACTGCCGCGGCACTTTTTGCCGGATGGCTTGCTGGAAAAGGGATTCTGTGGTGGTTGAACAATAAAAACGAACTCTTATCCGGCCCTGTTCAAGGAGCTGATTCTTCTGATGAACTCCCAGCCGAGGCTTCCTGCGAGACAGTAACTGAAGGCACATCTTCGGAGTTGATTCCGATTGATTCCGAAGAGGCCGCCCAGCGATTAGTTCATTACAATCTCAACAAACGCAGGCTCCCTGAAAATCAAAGAGCATCAGCAGCCAAACGGGAGGAAGCTAATGCCCTTGGGATCGATATTGGAAACGAATATACGATCGTAGACCCATATGATCGACCAAATCGAAAAAAGACTTCGACCTGATCACTCAAACGCATCCCGGTTCTGTTTCCACGCCACGTAAGCATCCATCATAGCAGCCACAGCATCGATCTTCTGATCCTGCCGCTGTTTGTAGAGCTTCCGGTTGCCGTTGGTGTCCACCAGCGTAATGCAGTTGCCCATGGCAAATTGCATCAGCTGTTCGTCAAACAGCAGCTTCCGCTGTTCGCTCAGCTTTTTCAGCTCACCCAACGGCACGCTTTCGGTCTTTGCGCCTTGGATCACTTTCACAACGCCAAAGGTGCTGTTTTCATCGCCCCAGCGCTTCACGAACTCCTGTGCGTTGTAGGGGTCGTAGCCAAACGCCCGTACGTCGTACTCGTTCTCCATGATAAAGTTGTCCAGGTCATCGTACACCTGCATCATGTCCAGAACCGTGCCGTCAAACACGAACAGGGTCCCTTCCCGCATGAACTCCTCGTACTGCTGCCGTCTCGAAGCCGGAAGCTGGCTGAGGGTGTAGGATGTGATGTAGTCCCGCGTCTTGACCCCAAAATATCCGTTGGACAGCGGAAACAGGAAGGTAAAGGCGCAGAAGTCGTCGCCCATGGAAAGGTCCGCGCCCATGGCACAGGGCATCTGCCAGAAGCTTCTTTTCCTGTGGCACAGGGTCTCCTCGTAGGGGAAGAAATAGGTGTAGCCCTCCATGGGCAGGTTGAAGCGCTTGGCCAGAATATCGTTCCGGGCGCTGGGGGATTTCTCTGCACGCTCCACGTCCAACTGGTAGGTCTCGTAGCTCACGGTCTTGCCCAGGTTCGGGTTGGCCTTCAGCCACATCTCCGGCTGGCCCACTTCCTCAATGGAATCCAGCTTGTAGTACCAGATGGACACATGGGGGTTGACGTACTCCCCTTTCAGGATGCTCATCAACTCCATTTTGATGTCGTCGCCGCAGCCGTTGCGCACCGTGCCCTCCGAGGAAGCCGCCACGATGAGATAGTTCTCGTTCTTGGCTGCGCCCTGCTCAATGGCACCAATGGGGTCTTCCCGGATGTCGCAGGAGAGCCACTCGTCCACGGTCGCCACCGTGTCGCGCCGTCCTTGCAGCTTCTCAATGGTCATCGGGCGCACTTCCAGCAGGCTGTTGGTCAAAAAGTTCTCGATGCCCTTCTTAGTGGAAGCCATCTTCACCCGGTCTGCCTTGGAGCCGGTGGTGTTTTGCAGGCTGCCCTCGGTCATAAACTGGAACACCGGCCCCTTTGCCCGCGCCAATGCGGTGCGGAAAGGTGCCAGCACCTCCTCGGCCTGTTTCATGGTCGGGGCGGTGGTCAGCTGCTGGGTCGTGGTGGTGTACGCCGTCAGGAAGTACGCCTGCAAAAACTCAAGATACATAGTCTTCGCGGCCGATCGGGTAATGATGAGGTACTGCTTTGTCACCAGCCGCTTTTTCAGCCGCCGGGTCTCGTAGTGTCCGCCGCCTCCGCTCTCGTTCGGCACAAAGACGCTTCGCTCTACAAAGTAGTACCATCCAAAGATCTCTTCCGCCCATAACTTGAAACTGTCCAGCAGCTTTACGTCGGTGCCGTCGGTCAGGGTCAGCTCATCCTCGCAAAAGGAGATAAAGCCGTTCACAGCTTTGTCGTCATAGTAGATGCCCGGGTTGGCGATCAGGTCGTCGATCCGCTCCATCTCCATGGCAATTTCCCGGCATACGGGTATTTCGCCACGCATCACGGCCTCCCGAAAACGGCCGTAGTAGATCGGCGTGGCCGTGTTCGATAGTGCCATTTTGGTTCCTCGTCTTGCTCCGTTTCACTTGTTCAGGTTTTTGGGCCGGAAAAAGGGCTTGTCCAGGGTGTAAAAGCATCGGATATCCTCCGGGCATTCACCGGTTCCCTGTCGGGCGCATCCGTTGCAGATATCCTGCGTTACCCGCCCAAACCAGTCCTTTTTCTCTGGTGTTTCCATCCAGTGCTCCACCCATCGTGCTGCTACTGTCCGTCCCATGTGTTGTCGTGCTCCACGTTCAGCCGCCATTCCATCTCGGAGGCGGTATTCTTCAGTGCTTCCATGGTGGTGCTGCTCTGGGGCGGGTCAAAGCCCAGCAGCCGTACCTTCACGGCTACGTAAGCCTTCACGGCTTCCACCTTCACCGGGTCGGCAACGAACTCCGTCCATTCGTTTTCTTTCCCGGAAATGGCGTACCCTTCGCCGGGCCCCACGCCCATCTGCACCAGTGCAAACAGCGCCATGTTGATGTACATGATGATGTCCGCATCAAAGTCGGTGCACTCCTCGGCAATGCCCAGCAGCTTCTTTACGCTTGTAAGGATGCTGTCCATACTACGCCTCCGTCAATGTGCGGTGTTTCCGTCCGCAATGCACTGGTTCTCCCACTTCTTGTACACGTCGAGGTAGGTCTCCTTCTTGTCGCCGTTGTGGGTGATCTCATAATACATGCCATCGGATACGGTGGTGCTTACAAGCGCCTTCCAGTTCTGCAAGGTCTTCGAGAACCATACGATGAACGCATCCTCCATCGTCAACTTCTTGCCGTCGGTCGCGTCTACATGACTGTTGAAGTAGTCCACCACCAGCTGCTTTGCGCGGGTCATAAAATCTCTCTGTTCCATTTTTATTCCTCCTCGGCATCGCTGTAGCCACCCATAATGTAGCTCATCATGGCATAATACCAGTCCTTCTGAGCCCTCGCCAGAAGTTCCAGTTCGGCCAGATGGTGGGACGCACCGTCCTTCCCCATGGCCGCTTCTTTCTGTGCACTCTCCTCGACCAGCTTGGCCAGCCTCCCCGCATCAATCGCCACTTGACCAGGCTTCAGCAAAACGAGATCTCCCTCAGCACTCGGAGCAGCGTTTTGTGCGGTCACAGCATGATTCTCATCCCTCCGCGGGACAATCTTCATCCCATCAAGCGTAATATCCCCGGCCCGTGTTGCCCGCACCTGCTGCCCATCCACGTTCGTGGCCAAAGCATCGTCAAAGTCAAAGCCCCTGTTCCGCGGAGCAGCCGTATAGCCCTGCTGGAGCCCTGCTTCCGCAATGCCCACGTTCGCCCAGAGCAGTGCCTCGTCCAGCTTGGTCAGCGCCAGGCTTCTCGCGCGGCTCGGTGCAAGGTGCTGGAGCATCGCCTCTGCCTCTTCCAGCTTCCGCCGCAGCCCCATGGCGTAGTCCTGCTCTCGCCGGTTAAATGCTTTTTTCTGGTACATACTCATTTCCTCCACTGGATATCAGACTTTCTTCTTTACATACAACATATGGATTGATATACTTATCTCAAACGGTTTTTCTTATACTTCGGAGGCAATATATGCAGTCTTACACCTGTCCCAACTGCGGTGCTCCTGTAAAAATGGATGACCACGGTGCATTTCTCGAGTGTCCTTATTGTGGATCACAGTTCAAGCCCGATGATTCTTCATCTGATGAGCCAAGCAGTCGTCAAACGGATTCGGACGATGATAACGAAGAACTTCGCACCTATGCAGAAATAGTAAATCGCCATATTCCAGAATTTTCGGTCACCGAATTTATCGATAGAGCCAAGCATATTCTCGAAAGAACTCTTGATTTTCTCGGTGATCACGGAATGTACATCCAAGTCGGTGTCGTTTTGCTTTTTGTCGCCTTAGCCATTGTCAGTTTCTTCTTGTAACTTATTCATGTTTTTATCCATGGGCAGGTGTCACCCGGTCTTCTTTCTCCGTCCGGCAGCTTCGGGCCCTTTCCCGTTCCGTAATGGATCACCTTGTGCGTTGCCGCCGAAGCACAAATGGCGTTCTCCGGGTCAAGCAGCTTTTCGCTGTGCTGGAGAACGTCATCTTTTGTTATGGGGTTTATGTGGTGGATGGAGATCTTCGGTCGGATCGGCTTTCCGTCCCGCAGCACCCAGTCTGTGATCGGGTGGTCTTTGCATCCCAGATCACATCCCATGTCCCGGGCGATGATCCTGTCCCTGAACTGCCGCCACTCTCTCGATTGGTAGAAGTCCTGGTTCAGCCATCGGTCAAACCCAAAGGTATCTCTCCCCACTTCCCCGTGCAGCTGTAAATACTCCAACCTCTCCTCGTAGGTCGGCAGGGTGCAAAGTTCCGTGTAGCTTTTCATGCAAACAGCTCCAGTATCTCGCAGAGTGCAATAACCCCAGACAGTACCCCGAGAACATACAGCATGGTCGTACTTACAGTATTTTCCGGATGCTCCCCCAAGTATATGGCCACCATGAAGATTGCAAAACTGCATAACCACAGTACAGCCAATAGCATCTGGATATTCGTTATTGACATTTCACCCAACTACCCCATTCTTACGCAGCAATTCATATAGCACCAACATTACACACCACAGTAGCGCAGGCATTCCGAAATGCGCAAATATCTCAAGCGCATAACTCTGGGTGTGCTTCTCGATCCACTCGGCAAAGAATAGTGGTACGAAAATAATCATCACAACCATGCTCAGGGCAAATGCAACGTCAATTAATGTCATACTCGTCATCCTCTCCCAGGCCGTTGTATTTCTTCATAGCAGCAATGACCTTCTCGTACAGTTCCTCAGAGTGCTTTGCATTCTGGAGTGTCTCGGTCTTTGCCCGCAGCAGCTTGTTTTCCTCTTCCAGCTTTGTTTTCTCCAACTCGTTCTTAGAGGTCGCCAGCTTCAGAAAATGGGTCGTCTCAGCACTGGATGCCGTACCTTCCAGCAGTCGTTTCTCAACCAGCTTCATTGCCAGGTTGATCATATAGTTTTCTTGCGCTTCCGGGGTGCTTGCAGGCCGCGAAGTTGCAGCCGACATTTCGCCCGGAGCAGACTTCTTAGGTTTCATTGCAATAACCTCGTTTCACATTCTTATTTTGCTTTTGCAAGGGTTCATGGGAGTCGCAGTAGTACCAGTTAAGCCTGTCTCATTTGAAAGGAGAAGAAAAAGCATATCATGCCCAATGGAGGTTGAACATCGTGAAAGCCCTGAACCCAAATATATAGGAGGATACTACTCCCATGAGCCCTTGCAAAAACCGCCGAAGCCCCGGTCTACACCCCAGAACCTCGGCGATTATGTCCCGTTTCGACTTGACTGCGCATACAAATGCACTTATACTTATCTCGGAGGTTGACCTGTAAGTCTCATTTGAATCGTTCATTCTACTAGGAAAGGTGGTGATATAGAATGGACGATATGATTCTAATTGATAAAGTCACTTACGATGACTTTACCAAGGTCAAATTTGCTCCTGTATCTCGTGAAGAGATCTTGGAGAATATTACGAAGACTCTCCTGTGGATTGCAGATAAGTGCAAAAAGCTGGAGTTAGATCGAACCGTATAAAATGTAAAAACGTCAGTACCTACACACCACGTGGATACTGGCGTTTTTTCTTCTTAAAGCCCAAATATCAATTTTCCCTCCGGGGAAATATCAAAGACCGGCGCGATTTGAGAGGGGGTGTCGATTTTGAGACCCCCTCCCTATGGTTTACGCGGTTTGGCCGAGCGTGTCCTCGTCGGGCACGGTGATCTTGAGCTTCTTGTAGATGTTTATCGGGTCGGCAGCAACGATTTTATCGATTGCCTTCTCAATTTCATAGGCATTTTCGTTGTCCGTGAACTGTGAGGAGGTTTCGGCGATCCTCATAAGCAACCCGGAAGAGTTGTAGCCGTGCTCGATATCATACTGATACCACTTCTCGAACTCCTCGTACGGACTGTACGGGTTGTCAAAGGTGGTAAGAAAGCATCGAACCATTATTCAAAGCCTCTTTCTTAATTGATTGTTATTTGTTGAGCGCACTGTAAACCGTGGACTCCGGAACACCGCAGGCCTTGGCGATTTCAGCATAAGAATAACCGCTTCTCAGCATTGCGTTTACTTTGGACATCTTTGCAGAAGTCATAACAGCAACATTTTTCGGCATTGCACGTTTTACAATTTCGTCAGAATCAGACGAATTAAGGAATTTCGTCAACATATTGTCGGAAATTGCGCCAGCCTGAACAGCTTCCCACTCTCTGTCCGTGAAGGTGACCTTGGACTTGCGTCCGCTTGCACCAACAGAATCGCGAGCACGCTGCATCTCAACAGAAGAGATCTTCTTGATTTCTTTCTTGTCAATCGTAGGATCCAAGCCCTGTTCCTGAATCTTCGCCTTAATATTCGCGTTCGCAATCAGCATTGCTTTGCGCTCTTTAGGCTTGTTAGCGATCATGTTGTTATACTTTTCTTTCAGAGAAGCAACCTCAGGCGCATAGGTCTTGGCGGCAGAAGGACTGTATTCAAGTCCCTTCATATTTACCGCCTCTTTGCGCGCCTGATTGGCCATAGCCTTCAACTTGTTAGAGAAGTCCGCGTACAGGTTCTCCTGAATAGTACCAGAAGACAGTGTTCGCGCATCTTTGGTCTCCGATATAAGACTGACCGTGTCCTCGGCCTTACGTTCCTTACCCGTCTTAGGGTCAATGAAGGTACGTCCACTTTCTTTGTAGATGTATTCGCCAGTTTCCTTATCAACTCGAACACTGCCACGACGCTCGGGTACACGAACCGTCTGCTTACGGCGAGATAGGAGCGTGGATGCGCCACCACAGTGTATAGCGCCTTCCTCATCCACACGAATCTGCCACTTCTGCTTCAGCTCGGGAATGCCATTCTCCTGCTCAGACCGCTTGTAGTCCAACCTATGTTTTTCAGCATCGATAACGACCATGGAGTGCTTAACGGCACGTGCCAGCTCGTCCTCGTCGGCACCACGCAGTGTCATGTCAGTGATGAGGTTGGAAATCACGCCCATTTCGCGCTGCTTGTCTTCTTTCTTCATCAACCTGACATTATTTGGATTGCCTTCAGGAACTGCATAAGCGGTCTTGGGATCAAATCCTTCCAATGCTTTCAGCGCACGGGTGGACTTAATGTTGACTTTGTCAGTAACCGGGATTGCCATGACTGTGTCGCCATCGAAATCAGCACCAGACAGCCGCTCTGCAACCTTTGCATTGATGCCGATTGCATCCTGAATTGCACCGAGATTCCGCTTGCCGCTGAGATTCTTGTTGTTGACAGTCACGATGGGAATCTCAAAGGTACCTGCATGGGGATAGCGGATCAGTGCAAGCCTGGTGCCATTCTCATAGGTGGGGCAATAAGCCTCGGTCTCCTTGATCTTATTGATTGGCAGGATAACCTTCGTGGACTGGCCCGGGAAAGCAGATGCCTTCAGGGTCATGGATGTTCCTTCAACCGTATCAGCAAAATCATTGAGCAGTTTCTTCTTGACCGTAGGATTATCGTACCGCATGATTTCATCATATTGGGCTTTATAATCCGCAACAGTAAGGTTAAGCTGGTTCTCGATCAGCTTCTTGGGCTGCTTGGAAAGGAACTGAGAAGAGACATTCCGAGACATCGTGTCCCAGTCGCCTTCCTCCTTCAGCTTGTTGATCGGCGAGAGGTGCTCTTTGCCGTCATCACCGATATACATACTCTGGCCGTTAGCCTTGATAGCTGCGCCAAACGGGTTGTCAGGATCCGCTTTTGCTTCTTTAAGGACCTTCATCTTAGGCGTGCCAGAAGGCTTATTGGTGTTGAACATAACGTCCACACCATCCGGCAGATCATCAGAATAGACTGCCATGCCCTTCAGATAATGGTCGCCGTCAACAAGGATGCGAACCTGCGCATAATGGCTCTTGCCAAGATCAAGGTCAGGAACCCCACGGCGAATCTCCATAACGCCGTCTTTATCCAGGCCGCCTTCGTCGCCATAACGAATCGCAACACGACTGGAGTCCAGACTGGAGGGGCGCTGAAGCTTCGTAAAAGTATCGCCGCCATCATCTGTATGATAATCGCCAAGTGAATCGATCTGTTCCTGATGATTGTAGGCATACTTCTGATCGAACTCTGGTTTCGCAAGCACCATGATATTGGTCTGCTGGCGATTGTTTGTCGGTTGCTTAATGCCTACGCCGTAACGCTTATAACCGTATTCGGCCTCTAACGTATATACCGCATCCTGAAGTTCAATATCAGTTACGCCCAACGCAAAGTTTGCGCCCTCCGAAACATCGATCATTCCCTTTTTATCGACTTCTTTTTTCAGAGTTTCGGCGATGTTTTTTGCACGCTGCGCTTTTTTGTCTGCATTTCCGGCATATTTGGATCGAACGCTCGATTCGCTCATGCCAAGCTGGTTGGCAATTTCAGTCCAGCCAAGGTGATCTTCGTCTTTCAGCTTATGGATCTGCTCGTATTCTGATGTTTTCCGCTCATGAATGGCAGTTCGCTTTGCCACACGGAATTCGGACAGGCTCATCTGATACTCTTTCGGAAGAGAGTCATTAATGC
>ERZ824598.1405-NODE-1405-length-30557-cov-10.165366_pt1 | contig 30557 bp, 20 predicted proteins | sample MGYA00519934_ERZ824598 | MGnify/ENA primary metagenome ERZ824598 (study PRJEB31778, sample SAMEA3449177) | human gut metagenome | biome: human gut; feature: human-associated habitat; material: faeces | place: United Kingdom | collected 2010/2012 ...
GCAAGCAAAGCGACTTCGTCGATGACATCGCAAGCAAAAATCCATCTGACAATCCATCTCAAAATCTGCATCAAATAAATTTAGACAAGCTCTTACAGAAGAGTTGATGCTGTTTTCAGTTATTTTTCGGCTCATTTCCTATTTAAAACAAAGAACAAATGTCGATTGTACAATATCAGATTGGCAGTCCTTGATTTACCCCGGATTATTAAATATTCCTTACAGGAATTGAGCAAGATAGACCGGCAGCAGGATTATGTCTTTGTCTTTCTTAAAATCTTTAGTATATATCAGATACTTGTCCCTTATTCGATGTGAAAATTTTCTTACAAACTCGTCAATCGATGGATGAGTGTTATAACCGCCTGATTTGACTTCCAATGGACAAATCTTGTTATCACGGCTAATCAAAAAATCAATTTCGTAACTATGGTTGGAAGTCTCCGACGGGAACGTATAGTAAAAAAGATCATCACCGATGGCCCTCAACGTTTGAGCAACCATATTTTCAAAGAGATAACCAAGATTGGTTTCAAGTTTGTCAAGGAGTAATTTCCTATAAATAATATTGTCAACGGCTTTCTTGTCTTTGAATATATGTGTTACAAACAATCCTGTATCATTCATATACAATTTGAATTTCTCCAGATTCTTTGTCAATGACATTCCAACATTAGGATCATCACAATGATTGGCGACATTAACCATCATACTGGCTTTCATGTCCTCCAATAATGGAAGGATATTCTCGGCACGTTGGTTTTCAATTACAGTTGAGACCTGAAATCTACCACCGCCATGCGAAAGTTGAGCTGCTACATTGCTGAACATCATTGAAGCCCTACCTGTGGAGTCTATTTTCCGCATATCTGACTCGTATAAGGCAAGAATTGTACGTTTCATTTCATCTACGCGCACAAAATTATTGGTTTCCAGATATTCGTTCACAGATTGCGGCATGCCACCGATAAGCATATACAATCGATAGTCTTTAAGCATCTGACGGCATACGGCATCACCCATAGGCTGCTGTTTCTCAAAGCATTTTTTTAACAGAGGAACAGAAATGGTATCACCGAGAGCCCAACGGAATTCCTCAAAATCCATAGGATGCATTTCGATGGTTGTTTCTTCGCTTGGTATAACTATTTTTTCAGTATATTTACGAATACCTATCAGTGATCCGGTTTCAATGTAATCATACCTGCGGTCAGCGACCAAATGTTTTATTGCTTGCCGTGCAAGTGGTGCCAGCTGCACTTCATCAAATATAATGACTGAATTCCGTTCGTGCAATTCAACCTTATATATCATCTGCAACTGCAGAAAAAGAAAATTCAAATCGGATATATCGTTAAACAGGTCTATTGTCTGTTTAGAAGCCTTGGAGAAATCAATCAAAATGTATGACTGATACTCGTTGCGTGCAAATTCCTCTACAATGGTTGACTTTCCGACACGACGGGCTCCTTTGACCAACAACGCCCTTTTACCATCAGAAGTTTGTTTCCAATACAATATCTGATTATAAATCTTACGTTTGAATGTATGCATATTGCAAATCCTCATTTTTTAAACGATGCAAAGATAGCAAAATCCCCTATTTTACACAACCAAATATCAACAAAATCCCCGATTATTAAATTATAATAACCCACTTATAGGCTCATTCATTTACCTGCCATTAACTTCCTCTTTACTTTTGGCAGTTTTCTATGACCTCACGTTGTCTTATATTCAAATATGAGGAAACACAGTTAAGTATATCTACATGGTCTTCCGTTGATGAACGTGTTTTGATTAAATCAAATTTAGGGTTGGAGAATAATCCAAATGCCCTATTGAACCATTTCGGGTGGGTTATCCTGAAAATAGATATTTTTAATTCGTGATTATAAAAAAATTTAGTAAATTTGCGGTCACTTATGCCGTCAATAAAAGAAATACAACAGCTCATCACTCCCGAACTGAAGGCGCTTAACGAATTGATTGCCTCCACACTCGACTCACCCAACGAGTTGATGAACCGCATTGTCGACAATTATCTCCGCACGAAAGGGAAACAGATACGTCCTATATTGGTGATACTCAGCGCCAAGCTGTTGGGCGAGGTCAACGAGAACGTCATCAGGGGCGCCGCTGCCGTCGAACTGCTGCACAACGCGTCGCTCATACACGACGATGTTGTCGACGAAACCAAGATACGGCGCAACACCCCTACCATCAACGGCATCTGGGACAACCATATCGCTGTGCTCGTGGGCGACTTCTTTGTGTCATCGTCGCTCCAGCTTGCGATGATGACCGGCGACATACGCATCATCAACGCCATAGCGCGCCTGGGCAAACTGCTGTCGATAGGCGAGCTTGACCAGATATACTGCGCCCGCTTCCACAACCTCACCGAGCCGGCCTACATGCAGACTATCGAGCGCAAGACAGCCTCGCTGTTCATGGCATGCGTCGAGATGGGAGGCTATGCCGTAGGCGCTTCCGACGCCGACATCGCCGCCATAAGCGAGTTCGCACGTCTGCTCGGCCTCTGCTTCCAGATCAAGGACGACATCTTCGATTACTACGAGGACAAGAACATAGGCAAGCCCACAGGCAACGACCTGCGCGAGGGCAAAATCACCCTGCCGCTGCTCCACGTGCTCGAAACTGACACGTCTGCGTTGCGTCCCGCAATGCTTCAGCTCTCGCAGCAGGAGGAACTGTCGACCGACGACATCAACCGCCTTATCGAATACGCCAAGGCCAACGGCGGCATCGACTATGCATACGCCACGATGGAAAGCCTCAAGGCGCAGGCCGCCCCGATTCTCGACAGATTTGACAACAAGGCCGTGACCGGTTATCTCGCCGACATTCTCGACTACACAATCCACCGCGAGGTATAAAAACTATTATTTTCCCAACAACATGTCAACAATTACTGAAACTTCAGTACTGCGCAGCGCTTTCCTCAAGATTGGCTGGGCACCTATCGTCACCATCGGAGGTACGATTCTACTCTCTGCATTAGCCTTCATTATCGGCATAAACAGCGCCACTTCCTACAGCGACGGCATGGGCATGACAAAAATAATACTAATCTTGACAGCCGTCGTCGGTCTTACTGGCTATATCATGTCGTACCTCGGCTTCGCACAGGCCCACAAGGCTTTCGGCATCACCAAAGCGGGCGACGCATTCGCTACCCTCAAGCTGTTTTTCCTGATTTACTGTATTATAGGCACCGTATTCCTCATCATGGCGATAGCGCTTCCATCGTCGGCTCAGACCTATATCGACTTTGTCGACAATGCCGATGCCGACCTCAGGAAATGGGCCACATTAGGCATTATATTTGTCGTGATATACATCATTTTAGCCGCATTCACCATCATCTCGCTGTTCGTAATCATGAACAAGACAGCCACTATAGCGGCGACCACCAATATCGAAGCGATGCGCAACTGCGCACGCGGCGCACGCTACGGCGTCTACTGCTTCTTCGCCGGAATCGTTATAGCCCTCCTTTCCGCGGCCATCGACTCCCTGGTTGTGTTAGGCTTATGCGAAGGCGCACTCCTCATATTCACCATCTTCACCCTCGTGAAATGGGCAGGCGGATGGCTTGAAGGCGCTACCGAAGTGCTGCGTCACCCCGTGGAAGCGGCAGACTACGGCACCAATCAGCCGACCGAATGAACCGTCGGCATGCAACAATTGTATATCAGTATATCATAAGTTTTATTTATCATATATAGCCTGATTTTCATTTAAGAATGGAGAAAAAACCTCACCTTGTCGGACTGACCGAGGCAGAAGTTATCAGAAGCCGTCAGGAACATGGCGTAAACGTCCTCACCCCGGCAAAGAAAAAATCGCTTTTCCGCTGCTTTCTGGAGAAGTTTCGTGACCCGCTGATTATCATCCTCCTCGTTGCGGGAGCATTGTCGATATGCATATCGCTCTACGAGTATTTCTGTCTTGACGAAGGCGCCACCGTGTTTTTCGAGCCGACGGGCATATTCATGGCCATCATACTTGCCACCGGGCTTGCATTCATATTCGAGATGAAAGCCGACCGTGAGTTCGCCATCCTCAACCAGGTCAACGACGAAGAGGCCGTACGCGTAATCCGCGACGGCAACACGATAGAGATACCCAAACGCGACGTCGTTGTCGGCGACATCGTGATACTCAACACCGGCGACGAGGTTCCCGCCGACGGGCAATTGCTCGAAGCGGTGACACTCACTATGGACGAGTCCACACTCACCGGCGAACCCGCCTGCCACAAGACGGTCAATCCCGACGATTTCGACCCCGAGGCCACTTATAAAAGCGACTACGTGCTGCGCGGAACCAAGGTAATGGAGGGGCACGGCATATTCAAAGTCGACAAGGTGGGCGACGCCACCGAAAACGGCAAGGTATTCCACGAAGCGCAGATTGACTCGTCGGTAAAAACCCCGCTCAACGAGCAGCTCGACCGGCTCGGGCGCCTCGTGTCGAAGATGAGCTACATAGTCGGCGGACTCGTCATCGCCGGCCGCTGCCTGATGTATTATCTAAGCCCGGAATTCGACGGTTTTCTGACGATGGAGTTCGCCGCCTACCTGCTGCAGACGCTCATGATAGCCGTTACGCTGGTGGTAGTTTCCGTCCCCGAGGGGCTGCCGATGGCCGTTACCCTCTCGCTCGCCTACTCCATGCGCCGCATGCTCCGCACCAACAACCTCGTGCGCAAGATGCATGCCTGCGAGACGATGGGCGCCGCCACCGTGATATGCACCGACAAGACCGGCACCCTCACCCAAAACCAGATGCAGGTGGCCGACATGCAGTTCTGGGGCGACACTCCGCGCGACATAATCAACGAAGGCATCGCCGTCAACTCCACCGCCACACTCGACCTGTCGGGCGAACGCCCCAAAGCGCTCGGCAACCCGACGGAGGGAGCGTTGCTTCTGCGCCTGCATGCCGACGGCATTGACCATACGGCATTGAGCGACGCAGCTCCGCGGCTGGAAGAACTTCCTTTCACCACCGAACGCAAATTCATGGCCACGATTGTAAAATCGGCCGTCACGGGCGGTCCGGTGCTCTACGTGAAGGGCGCACCCGAAATCGTACTCTCGCTGTGCGACAGGATTGCCGGAGGCCGTACGCCCGCTCAAATCAACGAGCAGTTGCTTGACTATCAGCGTCAGGCGATGCGCACCCTCGGATTCGCATACGCCGAGCTGCCTGCCGGCGCACCGCTCCCCGACCTCACTCAACTCGCATCGCGCAACGCCGGTGTCGACCTCGAATTCATCGGCATCACCGCCATTTCCGACCCCGTGCGCGCCGATGTGCCCGCAGCTGTAAAAGAATGCCTCGATGCGGGAATAAAGGTAAAAATCGTGACCGGCGATACCCCGGCCACCGCACGCGAAATCGGACGCCAAATAGGCCTTGTCAGCGACGGCGACACTCAGGAATGCATCATCACCGGCCCGGAATTCGCCGCCTTGTCCGACAAAGAACTGTATGACCGCGTCGACGGTCTGAAAGTGATAGCCCGCGCCCGTCCGGGCGACAAGAAACGCCTTGTCGAGACACTCCAGAAACGCAACGAGGTCGTGGCCGTGACAGGCGACGGCACCAACGACGCTCCGGCACTGAAAGCCGCCCACGTGGGCCTCTCGATGGGCGACGGCACCTCGGTAGCCAAGGAAGCCTCCGACATAACCATCGTCGACAACTCCTTCTCGTCAATCGGACGCGCCGTGATGTGGGGCCGCTCCCTCTATCAGAACATACAGCGGTTCGTGCTGTTCCAGCTGACCGTCAACGTCGTCGCCTGCCTCATAGTGCTGTCGGGCGCCTTTATGGGCACCGACTCTCCGCTGACCGTGACCCAGATGCTGTGGGTCAACCTCATCATGGACACTTTCGCCGCAATGGCGCTTGCATCGCTGCCACCGTCGCGGTCGGTCATGCAGGCCGCCCCGCGCGACCGGTCGGCGTTCATAATCACCCGTAGCATGTGGCGCGCGATAATCGGAGTGGGCGGACTGTTCTTCATCCTGCTGTTAAGTCTGCTCTACATCTTCGAGCATGCCGACGTCACTTCGCTTACCGACCTGTTCCACGTCAGGATTGGCGCCGACAAAGGCCTGACGCCCTACGAACTGAGCATGTTCTTCACCATCTTCGTGTTCCTGCAGTTCTGGAACATGTTCAACGCCCGCGCCTACATGACACGCCGCAGAGCCTTCCACCTCAAGGGATGCGGTGAATTCGAGCTGATAGCGCTATGCATCTTCATAGGCCAGATACTGATTATCCAGTTCGGAGGCCAGTTCTTCAACGTAGTGCCCCTGCGCCTCACCGACTGGCTCATAATCCTCGGCTCAACCTCCCTCGTCCTCTGGATAGGCGAACTGAGCCGCCTCCTCACCGCCCGCAAATAAAGCGCGTCCCTGCAATCAGCAATCATAGCCAATTACAAGGACGCGATTCATCGCTGTTTACTTGAGTGGAGCGGGGGCGTCTCGCCCCCGTGGTATTATATACAGCAAGTTACCACGGGGGCGAGACGCCCCCGCCCCTGTTGCGCAGCAATCGGCATCACGCCTTCCGGGGAAGATTGATGCGTTCGTTGAGCACGCGGTTGGCGAGCTTTATGTAGCCGTCGTAGTATGCGCCGGCATTGTAGACCATCGCCTGCAGTTCGGGGGTCGAGAGCGACGCTACTTCGTTGATGAATGCAGGAGCCTCACGTTTGAGAAGTTCCATAGATATAGCGTCGAGAACGTCGTGGGAGAAACCCTGCGGGTTATTGTGGATAGCCGCAAGCATCTGCTCGTCAGTCATATTGTTCAACGACACCATCGCCTGCCGCACTGAGAGCATCTTACGTGCGGCATCTACAAAACCGGCAGCATAAAGCGCCGGATTGTTCACCACATTGGTAAGTTCCTGATTGCTCATTCCCGACAGCATATTTTTCTGTTCGGCGGTTATAGCCGGCTGAACCGGCACGTTATTCCGGGCATCCTGACTGTTTTTGTCCGTTTCACCGTCATCTTCAAGATATTTAGCTTGCCCGACAGCACCCCACCATCCCATAAGAGCAACTGCAATACAGACAAACAGAAGTACAAACAGCAGGAGACAGATTGTTTGCCCGTTTCTCCCATCTATAGAGTCCAGCAATGCCAATATTATTAAAGGGAAAACAGCAATGACAGCGTATGCGAATGTCACTTTATTCATAGCCGGTAAATTCTTGCCGGACAAGAACGAACCTATTGCAAGAGGTACGTTGGCAAGAATACTGAAGACAATGAACAACGTCGTGCCATCTCCTTTCCCGTTTTCAAAGAATGAGAACCATATTTTGCCAAACAAATCCTCGTCATTGGATACTATCAATTGCAAAATGCCTCCGATTAAGGCGCCCGCAATACATAACCCGAGGCCAAGCTGAGAGATATTCAACCGTTTTGCCGGCAAAATGCATCCGGCAAGGCATCCGGCCCAGATAAGGATTCCTACAAATTGAATGATTGCTATTGTGCGACATGCAGATAAAAAGCCCATTGGCCAACGGATTTCTATTACCTCAAATGTCGCAAGAAACATATAAAATACAAAAATCGGCATCGCAATAGTCGCGCCTATCGCCGCTCCGCGAAACATTCCGCTTATTCTCGCCGGATTTGTTGTTGATTGGTTCATATTGTTTGTTTTTTTAAGTTATTAATAAGTTGTTACATCTTCACTGTTTACCATATATTCAGGCAACTCACGCGGGTCAACTGTCGTTATACGCCAATTGAGTATATTGTTTAGATACATCTCGTTGATTACAGCGATGAATGCCTCGTAGGTAGCATCGGGAGCCATCTTTATGAGCACGTGGGGAGTATAGCTGTATTTGTATTCGTCACGAAGTCCTTTCAGCAGATTGAGATATTCGTCTGACGAAATTTCATTATTATACCATCTCTCTTTAAGTCGGTCAACCGCCTCCATTACTTCCTGATTCCTTTGACGGAGTACCATCGGCAATCCTCCACGGCCTCCATTCACGTCGGTACGGCAATCCACAAGTTCAAATTCCTGTGCATCATTTACGGTCTGAGTGCCGTCCCACACACGGGCTACGAATTTCCGATGGCCACCTTCCCTGCCATTAACAGGCTGACCCGAAGAATCGCGGAGATTGTCGACAACCATTACAAGTGCCTTGTTCTTGTCAATAAATCCTCCACAGGCATTATTTAAGATTTCCAAAGTTGCACCCCAACCATCTCCGACACCAGCGAATGACAGACACCAACCTCCGTTATTACTGTCCCCGAATTGTGAGGTCATAAGTTTGAATGGCATGCATCGGTAAATATCCCCAAACAAACGGTCAACATGGGAGTATGCACATGTTTTATCGGCAATAACCACGACATCAAAACCAAGCGGCAGATTGTTTCTTTGAGGCATCGTATTCGAGTTCCACAACAATAGTTCCGTATCGAGAGTTTCTTCATCTACTTCTTCAAGTTCCTCTATCTCCAATTCTTCCGACTCAATCGTTTCAACTTCTTCAGCTTCTTTCTCCTGAACCGGAGTAAGCGAATACTCCCGTTCGGCATCTCCCCACTCTACAGTCCTTAAAACGCCGTTGATTATACCAAACCAATTTAAGACATGATTTGCGGAAGAAAAATCGTCGTCGGTTTGTGGCATGATGCCGTTGCCGTTTATTGATTTAAGTTGCGCCAACGGCTTGCGGTAATTATCGCGCCATTGTTGCACGGTCATGCCGATGTCGTCCAACGCGACAAAATTGGCAAGTTGCTCCTCGGTAATCTCCGAGCGGTCAATGCCCGAGGAAAGAAGAGCCTGAATCGCCACCATTCGCCGCAGCTTTTTCGTCGAAATTCCGCTTGCGCCGTCCCCTCGAAATGCAAGATGGGCACGCCCTCCATTGTCAAGTGTAATAGTCACAATATCCACATCCATGACCGGCACATCTGAAATAGAATATGGCGTGGAAATATTGCCCGGAGCATACAGCTGCTTCGCCTCAACCTTTTGTGACTCAGCCTCCCCGTTTCCATCGGCAGAAGCACCGACCGCAGCGCTGTTCTTATTACCGCACCCGGTAATAATCCCCGCAATAATCAACGGTATAAAATACTTTTTCATAATAATATAGGTTAATCAAAAATAGAAATAGTTTTGTTTCTCAAATGGTTATTCTCCCGAGGGTTCTTTGGTGTGAACTATATACGACAATGCGAATTGTTCATACTCGCCAAAACCATCGGTCTGAATAAAATATGGCCAGATTTTCCCTTTTACGATATAAAATTCATCTGATGATGAGCTCGGATAGAAATTGTAATGACTGTTATGATAATCATGGGCACCTCCAAAATCCACACCGCGGTCTACCGTGTTCCAATCTTCGTCATATCCTTTGACATCTTTGATATTAATCCTTATCGACGACATCCCGAGGTCTTTGCTTTGAAATTTCCACGTACCGGAATATTCTTCATCCCTATCTACGGGATAAAGCATACATTTCCCCTCGTTTCGCGGATAACCGGGTTCGGCTTCGCTTTCATTAATATGTAATATAAAACGTGTCCCTGCCTTATCGGTGAATTCTATCATCTTGCCGATTAATGATATTGAATTTTCATCATGCTTGATGCGCATTTCTTCAATACATTTGCCGAATTTCTGTCCCGTCGGTGTATCAAAATTAAATGAATCCAAATTCCGTATCTGAGGACTTTTGGTAACCTGCGTCCAGTATTCGTAGGCATACGAACGCTCATCGTCCGACATACGATCAATATACATCAAAGCTTCCGAGCATGCGCTGTCAAATCTTTTTTCTGCACCGTCCATGTCACGGGAGTGCATCATTCTGTCTACTTCTATCATCTCCTCGATGAATTTATCCATTACCTGTTGAGGTGTCATATCGGGGAAAACCTCCTCCTCCGCAATGACAGCATCAGTTATAGAAGCGTCTCTGGCCTCCTCGCCGGCTCCGCTATCCCTGAATGATGAGATTCTACCGCAGCCGGTAAGAACTATTACTATGAGCAATGAAAAAATCCATTGCAGGTTTATCTTTTTCATAAATATTATGGTATAAATTGTTACGGATAAGTGTTAAGAGTGGGGCGATGGCGTCCCGCCCTCGTGGTAATTTACCGGAATAATACTACGGGGGCGAGACGCCCCCGCTCCACTTATGATCAATAGAACTTGGCGCGGGCCTGCTCTACGGCTTCGCCCAATTCCTCGTATGCCTTTGTCATCTCTTGTTGCTGGGCTTCGGTAGGCTTTACGTCTTTATATTCAGCCTCCATCTTGTCAAATTTGGATTCAAGTTCCCTGCCGATATTGTCAATTTCTTCCATTGACTTGGCTTTCTTTACCTGTTCGGTGGCATCTTTTACCATGTCGATAGCCTTGTCGCAAGGATTTTTGCTGCATGATGCGAGTGTGATTGAGGCAGCGGCTACGATAGCTACAGCTGCAAGCATAAATTTCTTTTTCATGATGAATTACAGGAGCCGCCGGATCCCCGCGTTGGCATTAGACTGGTTTATAATAATAAAAAGCGCGAGACCGTACTCGTTGCCCGTTCCGCCTGTTGAGGCCTTCGCATTGCCCATCGTAGTCGAACGAGCAAACTTGCAGAAGCCTCACGCAGAATATGCTTATACATCGGCAGTATGCGCTCCTTCGCGCAACTGTCGACTGAATATACATAATCCACAGGCATCTACCGTTTGCTGCATTCCCGACTACGATATGAAAGTTGCGAAGTTTCAACAAGCCAAGAAAGAGCGTCGAGTAAACGCTTCAAAAAAATGTCAGCACCCGCCCCTCAGCCCATATCGGGCTTCCGCAGGCGATATGCACCGACAAATATATCAAATTTTTTCACACAAAGCAACAATGCACGAAAATTTCGCACAGCGTATTGATTAAAACTGACATATATATAGGGAAACCCGGGAATGGCGGTGTTGTGGTACAGCGTGGCATATACAGGTTGCGCCCGGAGGCAGTCGGTTTACATAACCGTCACCGGGGTGTTGCAAAACTCGGCTTTAACTTTCCGCGGTTGAAAACCGCGGCTACTACCTAGCTGATTGTCAGAAAACTCCGCATAGTAGCCGCGGTTTTCAACCGCGGAAAGTTTGGTTCTGCAACACCCTCACAAATTAGCATTAGAACATCCTGCGTAATCTCCGGACTGAGCGGGTGTTACAGCCGCAGCAATTGCGTCAGGTGGTGGCGGAGGGTGGCGGATACGTCGTCGAGGGTCGGTGGTGTGTGGGATGTGGCGGGGTTGGTGGCGGCGAGTTCGCGGTGGAGGGTGGTGACGCCTTTGTCGGTGAAGCCGCAGGGGTTGATGGCCGAGAACCAGGTGAGGTCGGTCGATACGTTGAGGGCGAGACCGTGCATTGTTATGAAGCGGGAGCAACGCAGGCCTATGGCGCATATTTTACGTTCTGCCGGGGTCCCGCAGCCTATCCATACGCCTGTCGCGCCGTCGATGCGTCCGGCCTCTATGCCATATTCCCCGACCGTCCTTATCACAGCCTCTTCCAGCAGGTTTACGTAAGTCTTTATGCCAATGCCGCGGCTTTGCAGGTCGATTATCGGGTAGACTACAAGCTGTCCCGGACCATGGAAAGTGACATCGCCTCCGCGGTCTATCTCCACCACCTCGGCGCCGCGAGCCACGAGCCATTCGCGCCGCAGCACATTGCCCGGGTCGGCATGGCGTCCGAGCGTGTAGACGGGCTGATGGGTCACCGTGATGAGATAATCGTCGCCCGGGGGCATTCCGTCGCGGCGCAGTGCGACACGGCGGTTGAAGATGTCGTGCTGCATGTCGAGCACCTCGCGGTAGGGAGCGTCGCGCAAGTCGATAAACTGTGTCATAAGTCTGTTGCAGTCTGATTATAAGTAACTGTTTAAAATTATTTTATATTAACCATTCTCATTATTTTAATATTCTGCCGGAGTCTTTTTCGTCGCTTTCCGTCTCGTCATCAGTCATGTAGCTCGCTACACTCCTTCTTCCTCACCGGAAATCGCCTGAAAAATCCTTCCGTCATAATATCAAAATAATTTTGAACAGTTACTTATCATTTCGCGACGTGGCGCTCGGCATGGTACGACGACCGTACCAACGGCGCACTCTCCACGTGCGTAAAGCCTTTCGCGAGAGCCGTCACGCGGTACTGCTCAAACACGTCGGGATGTATGTATTCCCTGACCTGATAGTGATGTTCGGTAGGCTGAAGATACTGGCCTATGGTCATGATGCTGCACCCGGCGGCACGCAGGTCGTCCATCGTGGCAATGATTTCATCGGGAGTCTCGCCGAGTCCGAGCATTATGCCGCTCTTGGCAGCTATGCCGGAAGCGGCGATATGAGAGATGACACGCAGCGAACCGTCGTAGGTGGCGTGGCAACGTACCTCGGGCGTGAGACGTCGCACCGTCTCGAGATTGTGCGAAATCACTTCCGGGCGCTCGTTGATGACAAGGTCGAGCAGGTCGGTACGCCAGTTGAAATCGGGCACAAGCGCTTCGATGGTGACACCGGGGCATTCCTCCTTGATACTGCGTATCACCTGCGCCCAGTGCCCGGCACCATAGTCCGGGAGGTCGTCGCGATCGACCGAAGTGAGCACTACATGGCGCAGCCGGAGGGCGCGCACGGCCTCGACCACCCCCTGCGCCTCATCGGGATTGAGGGGAAGCGGACGGCCGGTAGCCACGTTGCAGAAACGGCAGTTGCGGGTGCAGATGTCGCCCCCTATCATGAACGTCGCGGTGCCGTTGCTCCAGCACTCGCCGCGATTGGGACAAAGTCCCGCCTCGCAGATGGAGTGAAGTCCGCGCCCGTTGAGATTGCCGCACACGCGGGCCGATTTCTCGCCGTGCGGCAATTTTATCCTGAGCCATTCCGGCTTGCGGTGATAGTAGTTTTTCATTGGTACGTTTAATTCTATGGCTTTTAAATTACTGCATCTGGCTCTGGCCCTGGGCTGACGAGGGTGCCGAATTGCCGCCCTGGAGGTCGTCGTTGACGATGGATGCGGTAGCCTTCTTGACACCGGCTTTTACAGAACCGAAACGGTAGCTTACCGAGAAGCGCACGCCGCGCGCCTGTGAGAACGAATTTTCGCTCCACCCGTAGTAATCACCACGGTTTGTCACGCTGCGCATACCGACGCCGTGGAAAGCGAACGGGTTCATCACCTGCACCTTGGCCGTCAGGCGATCCTCCTTGAGGAACGTGCGCTGCAACGAAAATCCGTGGAACAACGACCTGATGGTATTGGCATTGAACGTGTAAACACTTTCCAGACGGCCACGGTCATAGAAACAGAATCCCTCGATACGGAATTTCCACGGCAGCTGCTGGGATGCGCGGAAAAAGACATTCGTGCCCCAGCGCCCGTTGCTCACGCCGGGTATTCTGAGATGATTGTAGGCCACCGAGCCGTTGAGCATGAGATTGGTCTTGGGTGTCACGCTCCACTGTCCGAACAACGACAGTTCCACAGTGCGTGAACGTCCTACGTTGTCGAATGTCGAAGTTGAGAAATCGTTGCCGTCGACCGTGGTCAGCGACGTGATTGTATTGTTGGCGAAATCGTAGGAGAGAGTGGCGTCGATATTGAATTTCTGCTTTATAAGCGAATAGTTGAGCGAGAGGGTATTGTAGTGCACGCTCTCCAGGTCGGGGTTACCGTAGGAATCGGACGACGGGCTCAGCGTGTGGGCCGGGTTGAGGAAACTGATGCCGGGACGGTTGATACGCGTCGCGTAGGCGAACTTGAGTGTCGACGCGTCATTGATATTGTACATCATCGATGCGTTGGGCACCCAGTCGTTGAGCGAGCTGCCGAAGTCGGGATTGCTGCCGTCCTTGAATTTGGCCGACAGGCGCGAGTATTCGTAACGCAATCCGGCTCGGGCGCTGAATTTGCCAACACTGTAACGGTAGTCGAGATAGCCGGCGCCGATAGTCGTATTATGGTCGAAATCAGTCTTATCGGTACCTGCGCCGACATACTCGTTGGTCGCTTCCGAACTGTTCCGGCGCGCGACCACCTTCGCGCCGACCGACATCTTATGATGTTCGCCGAATGGACGCGTCCAGTCCAACTGTCCGGTATTCTCGAGGAAATTGAGATTGGAGTTGGCGTTGATGCCTGAATACGGCGCCGGAAAGTTGATAAGGTCGTAATATTCGCTCTCCGAAATATCCTTGTTATTATTGTGCGAAACCTGATATGAAAGCGTGATTACCTCTCCTTTGCGACGTGTGCTGTGCTGGTAATTGACATTTCCGTTGAAGTCGAGATAACGTGTCTTTGGCGTGAAGCTGCGTGTGCGGTAGCTGTATATCAGATCGCCTGCCGGGTCAACCATTTCGTTGAAACTCTCGCTCTTGTTCTTGGCGTCGTAGTAGAAGCCGCCGAATTCAAGGGTGATAAGATTGAGCGAGTCGATGTCGTAGGAGCCTTCGATGCCCCAGAACCCCATATTGCCTTTACCCTTGCTGCTGCTTTCATTGCGGAGCGTGTTGCCGGTATTTATGTATGTGTTGCTTGAGTTGGAACTGTTTTTGCCTTCGTTGTAGTCCTGATGATGATAACCGCCGTAGGCCGAAAGGGCGAGTTTGCCCACATTGCCGGTAAGCCATATATTTGGCATCGGAGAGCTGCTGCGGGTACTCCAGTTGAGCGAAGCGTTGCCCATAAGGCCGTTCATCGTCGTCTCCTGATTGGTGACGATATTGAGTATGGCGCCTACGCCCTCGGCGTCCTCTTTGGCGCCCGGGTCGGTGATTACCTCGATTTTCTTAATCATCGAGGCCGGAATGGCGGCGAAAATATCCTTTGCGTTGTTGGTGAACGCGTTGTTGGGGCGTCCGTCCTTGTAAATCTTGAAGTTGGTGGAGCCCTTCACCTTTATAGTGCCGTCGGCGTCGACCGTCACCATAGGCACCTTGCGGAGCACGTCCTGCACGGTGGAGGTTTTGGAGTCCTCGTCGGCCTGCACGTCATATCCGATGCGGTCGATTTCCTTGACTACGAGAGGTTTTGTCGCCACGACATCTACTTCCCCAAGTTCCGCGGCATTGTCAAGCATCGTCATCGTGCCGAGGTCGGCTACCGGAGCTGCGGCCGTGACATTAGCCTTTGCGTCAATCGTCTTTTTACCTACGGATGAAATGATTACATTATATTCTCCTGCCGATTTCACCGGGAGGGAGAAAGCTCCGTCATCGTCAGTGACTCCGAGCGCGGCGGCATGGACGGTATCGGCCTGACTGAATATTCTTACAGTAGCGTATGCTTCGGGGGTATTCTGTGAGTCAGTGATTTTGCCTTTGATTGAGAACGCCGACACGGCGAGAATACAGTTGAGAGAAATGAGCGTGAGGACGGCTCGTAAAGATTTCATCATCTTGATAAATAAACGTTGAAAAATATTGGTTGAATGTAGCGCGGAGAGACTGTCATATATAATTACGCATACACTATGCCGATTGTGACAACAAAGGTAGATTAATTTGCGTTATATGTACCAACCATTATGTAATTTTAATTTAAAAAACTCTAATACTCACGATATTTTAACTATTTTTGCGTTATACATAATATCAATGGTTAAAATATCAGTCACGACAGAATAACATGGAAACTCTTAAAGTCAAAATAATCAACCGGTCGCACCATCCGCTGCCGGCATACGCCACTCCCGGCTCGTCGGGCATGGACGTACGCGCATTTGTGAAGCACCCCATTGTGCTCCAGCCTCTTGAACGCGTACTCGTACCCACCGGATTGTATCTGCAGCTGCCGCGCGGCTACGAATGCCAGATACGTCCGCGTTCAGGTCTTGCCCTAAAACACGGCATCACTATCGCCAACGCTCCCGGCACTGTCGATTCCGACTACCGCGGCGAGGTAGGCATCATAGTAATCAATCTGTCGAAAGAACCGTTTGTAATCAACGACGGCGAGCGTATATGCCAGATGGTGATAGCACGTTATGACCGTGTGGAATGGGAACAGGTGGAACGAATCGACGAAACCGTGCGCGGCGACGGCGCCTTCGGCCACTCCGGCACGGAATAAACGCGCCTTACCGCTAACCGAGAACAATCGCAATGAGACATTTTTCACGAACAATAACCGTAGCCGTGGCCGCTCTTAGCGTGTGCCTCACAATCGTAGCCCGTGACAGGGCGCGGTGGGACGACGAAGCGCGCCACCGCAAGGCCGAATATATCTACGGGGAAGCCCAGCGGCAGAACGCGCTCGGCAACTCCGGCGCCACCTACGAACTGTATAAACGCGCCTACGAACTCGACTCCACCAACTCCGACTACTATTCCGAACTCGGTCTCAACTACGTCATGATGGTGAAGCGTGACGAGCCGCTCATGCTCGAAGGCATCGACCTGCTGCGCAGAAAATTCGAAGCTGACCCCACCGACTATACCAACGCCTACTACTACAGCCAGCTGATGGGGAGCACGGGCAATACCGCGCGCCAGATTGAAGTGCTTCACGTCGTCGACTCCCTCAACCCTTCGCGCAGCGACATCGCGGTATCATATATCGACGCACTCCTCTCGAGCGAGGACACCGTGATGGTGAGGCGTGCCATCGACCGCCTCGAACGGCTTGAAGTAACGGCAGGTAAAAGCATGGAACTGACTCGCCGCAAGACAGCCATCTACGCGTTTCTCGACGACTCGGTCAGCGCTCTGCGGGAGATACACGGCGCGATAACATCGTCGCCGCTCAATCCCGAGTGCTACAGTTTCGCCGGACGGTATTTCGAGGTGCAGGGCAAGCCCGATTCTGCTCTCGTGTACTACAGCAAGGCCTGCGAAGTCGACCCCGAAAGCGGCTCGGCGGCATTCATGCTCGCCCAGTTCTACAAAAACAGCGGCGACACCATCGGCTATTCGCGCGAGATTGATCGCGCGTTGCTCGAGACCGACCTCGACATCGACGACAAGCATGAGATACTGCTTGACTATACCCGCGACCTTATCAATGACTCTACTTATCTGCCGCACGTCAACGCACTGTTCAACCGCGTCATAGACAAGAATCCGCAGGAACCGTCAATACGCAGCCTTTACGCCGATTTCCTGTCAGTACAGGAAAAATATAAGGCCGCTGCCGAACAGATGGAACCGGTGCTTGACCTTCAGCCGGAGGACAATGCCAACTGGATACGCGCCGGCGTGCTGTATCTGCAGGATGAGAATTATGCCCGCGCCGAGTCGACCATGGAGCGCGCCCTCAAATACCACGAAAGTGACCCCGACATACACCGCCTTCTCTCCTCCGCTCTCTATCTTGCCGACAAGGACAGGAATACAGGCCGGGCTATTGAGGAAATGTATCGTGCCTACGAGCTGACCGATTCCACCAATATTGCCGTCCGCTCGGAGTATCTTTCAAATATCGCCGACTTCTATTCGGGTATCAATCAGCTCGACAGCGCCGCCGTATATTATGCCGATGCGATTGAGCTAAATCCCCACAATGTCCTTGCGTGCAACAATTTCGCTTACCACCTCTCCGGTTCGGATGACCCCGAACTTCTCGACCGTGCCAACGAGCTGAGTTTCTCCACTTTGGCCGAAGAGCCCGACAACCCCATCTATATCGACACGTACGCCTGGATACTCTTCAAGCAAAAGGACTACAAGAGGGCCAAGGAGTATATCGACCGCGCCCTCGCCAACAGCAGCGACGAGAATATTTCGGCCGAATATTATACCCATGCCGGCGATATTTACTTCTGGAATCAGCTTCCCGATCAGGCGGTGGAGTTCTGGAAGAAAGCGCTCGAGCTTGACCCGTCGAACGAACTCCTCGCGCGCAAAGTGAAATACAAGACTTATTTCCACGAATGAAACTGCCTCGCATACTGCGCATAGCGGCACTTGCCGCCATTGCCGCCATAATATCCGTAGCGGCTCTTACCGGATGCCGCGCCTCCCGATCTGCCGCCATAAGCGGCACGGGCGATGCCACTGAAATGACTCTCGCCGAAAGGGCACGCGATGTGGCGGCGGCCAATCTGCCCTGGACACAACTAAATCTGCCGGTAAAGATTGCAGTGAAATCACCGCAGAAAATTTCGCTGAGCGGACGCATCTACATGCGCCGCGACCGCGACATATACATCACCCTGCGTGTACTCGGCATGGAGGTAGCCAACATGTATGTCAACTCCGACTCGGTATATGCAGCCGACAAGCTGCACAAATACTACATCGCCGAACCGATAAAGGATATTTTTGCCGGCGCGTCGCTCTCCATCGGCGACATTCAGGATGCATTGCTCGGACGGCCGTTCATCAACGGGCGCGGTACCCTGACCGACAAAATGCTCTCCGGGGTCACCCTGACCGACACTCCCGACAACCAATGGATTATGACCCCGCGCTCCAGAATCAACGGCAAGATTGAATACCAGTTCAAGTTCTCCAAGGAGTCGAACGCACTGATGTCACTGGTATTCAACACCGAGTCGAAGCTCTACGGCTGCACCTACTCATCCCCTGCGGAAATCGACGGTTCCCGCTTCATGGAACGCATAGCCATAGCTACCAAGGTAGGCAAAACCGCCATCGACGCCACCATCACATTCGATTTCAACAAAGTGAAATGGGAAGTCCCCTCAAGCGCCCGCTGGCGTAACCCCTCCGGCTACAAACGCCTCTCACCCCGCGCCCTCGCCAAATCCCTCCAGGAGAATTAAAGGATTAATAATCAAAGGCCCACAACAAGTTGATGGCACATGTAGAAGATGTGCCATCAACTTGTTGTGGTAGCTTGCAAAACTCAAACGAATTTGTATAGACGCGATTCAATGCTGTTTACGTAAGCGGAGTTGATAGGGGCGGGGGCGTCTCGCCCCCGTGGTAACTTTCAGCATGTAGGAATAATATCCCGAGGGCGAGACGCCCTCGCCCCTATCTATACCCCTAAAGTAAACAGCATTGGGATGCAAATTTTGACACCTAATGATACCAATTTGTCGGATTTTTCAAAAATACGAAATATTATTGTATACGCATGATTCCGCTGATTTTTTCCGCTGGAATATTTGCGGAATAATGATTTTGGTGTATATTTGGGATTAGAGAATATTTCACATAATGTTGTAATACTTTAAATCAAATTATCCCATGATTATCGGTATTCCAAAAGAGATTAAAAACAATGAGAACCGCGTGGGCATGACCCCGTCGGGAGTAAAGGAACTCGTCAAGCACGGCCACAAAGTATATGTGCAGCATACCGCCGGAGAAGGGTCGGGTTTTGCCGACGACGAATACGTCAAAGCGGGCGCCGAGATTTTGCCTACAATCGAAGCGACATACGCCGCAGCCGACATGATAGTCAAGGTCAAGGAGCCGATTGAGCCGGAATACAAATTAGTGAAGAAAGGCCAGTTGCTGTTCACCTATTTCCATTTCGCGAGCGACCGCGAACTGACCGTAGCAATGCTGGAGTCTGGAGCAACATGCATCGCCTACGAGACCGTTGTAGGACCGCAGGGCGGATTGCCGCTACTCATACCCATGAGCGAGGTAGCAGGCCGAATGTCAGTGCAGGAAGGATGCCGTTTCCTCGAAAAACCGCAGGGCGGACGCGGTGTGCTGCTCGGAGGCGTACCGGGAGTGAAACCGGCCAAGGTGCTGGTACTCGGCGGAGGCGTCGTAGGACGCAATGCCGCGCTTATGGCTGCCGGATTAGGTGCCGACGTGACCATCACCGATATCTCGTTGCCAACGCTCCGTCATCTTGCCGAAGTGATGCCGAAAAATGTAAAGACTCTTTTCTCCTCGCGCCACAATATCGAACAGGAACTGCCATCGACCGACCTCGTCATCGGCTCGGTACTGATACCGGGAGCCAAAGCGCCCAAACTGATTACCGCCGACATGCTCCCGATGATGCGCAAAGGTTCGGTCATCGTCGACGTTGCCATCGACCAGGGCGGATGCTTCGAGACGTCGCACGCCACCACCCACTCCGACCCCGTCTATGAAGTCGACGGCATAATACACTACGCCGTAGCCAACATACCGGGCGCCGTGCCCTATACCTCGACCATGGCGCTCACCAACGCCACCCTCCCCTACACGCTCCGTCTGGCCGACATGGACTGGCGCGACGCATGCAAAGCCGACAAAGGACTCGCCGACGGCGTAAACATAGTCGACGGCAAAATCACCTTCGAAGCCGTGGCCGAAGCCTGGGACATGCCCTATACTCCCCTCAACCTCGACTGAGGCCGCCCAAAGCATAAACTTTTCGAGAGACAATAAATAATATTCAGCGAGGCGCCCCCGCCCCATACGGCATAGCGTCCTTGCAAATTCGTTCATTGAGTGGAGCAACACCCTCAAGTACTATCTGCGACAAATTTAATCATAGCAAGCCCGCGGAACTGGCGAGCATGTGGCGGAACGATATCAGCTTAAATATAAAACTCCACACACTCGCCTTTCCCGCGGGCTTGTTTATAATCTCAATTCCAATATTGCCCTCTGCTTGGCATCAGGCAATAATTAGCTGAGAGATAGCATTCTATGATTCACAGTTTCACTTCGTCGTCTCTTTTGATGAGAGTAAGTGCCATCCAGGGAAGAATGACTATGAATACCATGATGATTGTCACTATATTCCAACGGATAAAGGCAAATGCGCTCAGGAGCATGAAGCTGCTGACAATGAAATTGAGGAAAACGCTCAGACGGTGACGTTTCGCAGGTATGATGATGGTTCCGGCCACAAGTCCTAACAGTGCCAAGAAAGCGATTATACCGCCTATTCCCTGGAAAAGTACCGATGTCATTTTGGGAAATCCGCCGCCTGCTCCGGCTAATCCGTCGGTAAGCAATGCCGTCAATGCGTTGGATACCATTTCTTCTCCGGCGCTCTCAGTCGTGATGGCACAACAGTTGTTGAGTATGAAAAGGATAAAGGCAAGCCCGGCAAAAGCGGCATTTGCGATAAATGTTGTCGACGGGTTAAGAAAGCCGAGTTTACTTTCAAATTGCTTCACGTTTCCATTAATTCGATTAGTTTGTTCCATTTTTTTAGATTTTAAATTATGATTGGTTGATTATTTGAAATCAAAGTTACACCGCGCCGTCAGATTATCCAAGCAAAAACCTGTTCATATCTGTTCATATTCAGATTTCGGCATTTGACAAAATTATATATATTTGCAATGTGGAAAATTACGATATATCAGGATTCATCGACGACAGCGGCCCTGAGGCATCAATAACGCTGTCGGAGAGCGGCAACACCGTCGTGAGGCGCATACGGCGCGGAGGGCGGTGGTATGTAGCCAAAAGCCCGGGTCGCGAAATAGACTCCGTGCTCGGTCGCGAACTGATACGTAAGGAATATGAACTGCTGTCGCGGTTGAGCCACAGGAATATCGTGCGCGTGCATAGTTGCGAGGAGATACCGGGCTACGGCACCACAATCATAATGGACTGGATTGACGGAATTCCACTCGACCGCTATCTGGCCTCGGGAAAGGCATCCCGCACCGACCGACGACGCCTCTCGCGGCAACTTATCGACGTACTGGCCTATATACACGACAGCAACATAACGCACCGCGACCTGAAACCGTCCAATCTGCTCGTCGACAATCTCGGCAATATCGTGGTGATTGATTTCGGATTAGGCGACGATCCGGCAAGCTACATGTTCAAGAACGTGAGCGGCACACCGGGATTCTCCGCGCCCGAGCTGACCGCCGACGGCGAGACATCCGACTGGCGGCGCGCCGACGTTTACGCCTTGGGTATCGTGCTTCGCGCCATTGACGGCGGTTTCATCTACGGGCACATCAGCCGGCGGTGCACCCGGCGCAATCCGGCGCAGCGTCCCGCCGGGGCACCGGCTGTAAAAGCCGCATGCTCGAGGATGCGATTCAGGCTGCGTGCCATGAGCGGCACAATAGCCTTTATCATCGTCGCCATAGCTGCAATAAGCCTTATTTCCTTGAGAAATACCGCACCAATGGCCACTGCTCCCGCGACGGAAACGACAGATACAGCCATTACCGACAGCATACCACAGCCGGCGGAAAGAGCTACTTCGGCGGAAGATGCAGCCCCGAGCGAGTCGGCGGTACACGGAGATATACCGGAAGAAAAAACCGAGGAGAATGTGGCTGTACCCGCGCCCAATGTAAACTTCGCGCTGCTTCGGGCGATGGAGCTGCGTGACAGTCTGCGGTATCTCGCCCGGACATCGGGCCACACGGACTATGACCGCGGTCTCATTGACACGCTGACCGACAGTCTGCTCGAAATCGGCCGGACTGCCGGATGGACCGCCGATGAATATGATTTCGCTTGTAAGACGCTGAAAAGCCAGGAATTTTATGAAGGCAAACGCATCTCCTTCTATATTGCGCCTGCCTCTTTGCCGCCCGACACGCTTTCTACCGTAACCCCGTGAAGCTGTCCGGCGAGATAACCGGTGAAATATTTGTCATTGCGTATTATCTTTGATATGAACATAGGTTCATTCGGTGCAAGCAGGGCAATCTCTATTATGTCGCCGGTATTCAATTTTGTATTGCATGCCTCAAGCACCTCAAACTGTTTGTCGCCCAAGTTGCGCACAATGATGTGCCGGTCGGGCAGCCACTTTATTTTCAGTTCGCTGTCAGGCTCGATATTGTCAAGACTGATTGCATTGATAGGCTTGAAATCCGACTCGCAATTCATGCTGTTGCGCAACACGTCGCTCAGCTCCGTCCAGCCGGAAAACCCTATATAACGGCACATTATCGTCAGGGTCGTACGCCGGTGTGCCTGCGAGAAATTCACCCTGCCGAAAACGCGTTTGAGAGTGGACACACTAAGCCGCTCCTTCGTGACCTGCATTATGCTGTCGCTCAGGTCAGCGAAATCCTCGGTCGTGACGGGACTGTATCCAAAACGCTCCGCAACGCGTTCACACAACAGTTTGATATAGAATTCTTCCATTTATTTGCCGTTAATGATGCAAAATTAATCAAAATGTCAATTTCGCAAAACAGGCCGCCACAAATGAACAAATATGAACAGACGAGGTGGAAGCGCGAATACCGCATATACATGCAGGGACGCGATTCAATGCTTAGGCTAAAGCATTGAATCGCGTCCCAACATGGTCTACTGTCTATTTGCGGGGCGTGAGGCGGATTGCGGCGCCTCCGCCTTTTACGAGAGCGAGGGGGAGGGTGTCGCCGCGGCTAACCGAGCGTTTGACTATGTCGTAATGGCGCGGATGGGACTCGGAGTCGGCGCTGTCGGCTATGATTTCAACGTCGAAAATTTTACCTTTGGGGAGGAAGTCGAGTTTCACGTTGTAGCTGCGGGGGGAGTCGGAGGTCATGGCGCCAATGTACCATTGGTCGCCGTTGCGTTTGGCCATAAGGATATGTTCGCCGACTTCACCGTCGAGCGGAAGCGTTTCGTCCCATGTCACGGGCACTTGGGTCACGAAGCGTTCGAGTTCGGGATATTTTGCATATTCTGTCGGAGAGTCGCATATTGTGGCAATCCACTGGTCGAGAACTACGAAGAGTGCCATTTCCTGAGCTATGGTACCCTGCGACATGGGGGGTGTGTTGTCAATATCCTGCGGACGGAAATCTGCGTCGGTGGCCTGACGGAGCGAGCCGGGAGTGAAGTCGGTCGGACCTACGAGCAGGCGTATGAATGGGAATGTGCAGTGATGGCGCGGCGAGATGGTGCGGTCCCAGAAATTGCATTCCTGACCGCGGTTGGCCTCATAGCCGAGAACGTTGGGGAACGTGCGGCCAAGACCCGAAGGCACGGGGCAGCCGTGGAACAGTACAAGCATCTTTTCGTCGGCACAGCGGCGTGCGAGCTGACGCTGCCAGCGCATCGCCACCTGATCGTTGCGTTCGAAGAAGTCGATTTTCGCGCCCGTAACACCCAGCTTTTTCATCTTTTTGATCCAGTCGCCCGGAGCCTCGAGCGGACAGCTTGCCCATGTCCATACGAATATGCCGACACCCTTTTTGGCCGCGTAGTCACACAGTTCGGCGAGGTAGCTTTCCGACCAGCCGGCATCGAGCGTCATGTAAGGTACGCCATTTTCCGAAGCCCAGTCGACGTAATATTTGTAAAGCTCGAGCGACAGGTTTTTATTGCCTACGGGGAAATCAACACCGTCGAGCATGGCCTTATGCCACCATTCCCAGGCACTTGCACCGGGCTTAATCCAGGATGTGTCCTCGATTTCGCAGGGGTCGGCAAGGAGGTAGACAAGCTCGTTGTTGAGCAGGTTGGCATCGCGGTCGGAGGCGATGATTACACGCCAGGGGAGGGAGCGCTTGCCGCTGATACGCGCTATGAAGTCCTCACGCGTCTCCACCAGGTGGGTGGAATAGAACTGCTTGCCGTTGATTGTATCGCCATCGAGCACCGTTTTGGGGAAAGCCGCCCAATGGCCGCGTATCTTCTCGCCTCCGGCAGGCTGGAGGTAGAGACCGGGATAGTCGTAGACATTGGCTTCGGTGACAGCGACACGCACCTTTCCGCCGGGGAGGGTGAAGAGCGCCGGACTCGTACTGATAGCGCTGTCGGGGATAGCGTCAATACTCTCGTAACGTATATATTCACGTTCGAAATTGCGGTATGCCTGATTGATTTCGTGGGGCTGATGTTTGAGGTCCCATTCCGTCCATGTGCGCGTCTCGCACTGCGGGAAATGTACCTTGACCGGCTCGTCGCCGAAATCGGCCTCGAAAAGCTCATTGGCCACGGTCAGTTCACCGGGATAATTGAGAGTCCACTGATATGCCACGCCCTCGTCGTAGGCACGCAGCGTGAGGCGGTAATCGCCGCCGTCGTAGACGAGTGTAAGCTGATTGTAATTGTCATCGAGAGTATCGTTTTTGCCGACAACGACGTCGACACTGCCCTTGTGGGAAGATTTTTCGGTAGAGGTCACCGCACCGTCGCCTATCCGGCGTCCGTCAGCTTCAAGAAGCCCGATGACCGACCTGTTTATAATAGTCTTGCCCTTGTAATCGACCGAATAGGAGGTAGAGCCTTCACCGGCCGTAACTGTCAGTCTATAATCCTTGTCAGGCGATTTGACAACGTAGTTTTTCGCCGCCAGCGGCACCACAGGCGCCGCCATTGCCAGCAACATGCACAATAACTTTTTCATGATAAATATCGTAATGCAGGTTTGTTAATATTGGTTGTTAATGTAGATTAATATAGATTTTTAATGTAGATTTGTTTTAATGTATAATACGCCGCAAATTTACCGCCGCCGACCGACATTAAAAATGGATAAATCCCGTAAATCAATGGACAATATTACGATTTTACGGCAATATCATACCTGTATATTCTTCCTGCATAAAAATGCCTAATCCAAATTTGATTTAAATTCAAATAATCGACAAGATTTTGTTAAAAAAATTTGCAAATCGGCTCAAAAATCATTATATTTGGGAATAAACCGATACCTGATTTTTCAACATTCTCTCCCATGGACTTTATTACCTACCGACGCACCCCTCATCAAAAATGGAGAAGATTTCCCCTCAGGACAATCATCACAGCCGGATGCATATTGGTTGCATTCTGTGCGGTTTCATCAGCCGAAACTGACGAATATGCCGATGAACGTATTGACATCACCGATTATTTCAGTTTACCGAACGGCCATGCAACAGCGGTTGAGGTACATGACATAGGAACGGCGAAAGAGACTCCGGTACTTGATTTCTCGCATATCAACGACGGAGAAAAGCAAACGGTAGAATACAGAATCTACGGCGACACGATTATCGAGCGCCGCAATGATAATGAAACGGAATGGTTTTCCGCGAATAACGGAATCATACGGCTGAAAGGCATCGCATCAAGATTATACGGACTTAATTTTAATGAAGGTGTGCCCTATCACGCCACACCGGCCAATGCGCCGGCAGACAACATATCACAAACCGACACACTGACTATAGTGCACGCCAGCGGAGCCTCGCAGTCATATCAAATATCATCGACATATTCGGTTCGACCAGGGGGGATGATTATTACGGCAGAAGGCGACACGATAAAAGAAACCGTAATGCATATCGCCCGTTACAGTTTCTGTCCGCAAGGGAATGCCGGCAGCGGCGAAACCGCGGCTTATGCCGATATACGCTGGATGGCTCCGGACAGACGGTTCCCGATTGTGGAATGGAGGAAATATGAGGGATGGAACGGCGGCCATGAATCGGCGACACTATCGACCGTCAGAATACCGCAACAGGAAAAAACGCGCAAAAAAAGAAGCCAGACCATAGAGCCGGCGCCCGGCTCGGATTTGCAATCAGTCACAATAACCGATCTCGGAGGAAAAACACTCAGGAAATATACGCCGGAGGAGATGGCCGGGACTATCGACTACAGACTCCCGACAGGATGGTATATAATCACGGAGCAATATCCTGACCGAATTGTTTCATACAAGAAGTATATCAGCCGCAACCAATCCAATCTGACAGACTAAATATATTTGCCTTAACACTGACAAAATAATCACATATGGGAAAAGTCACGACTTACCGACATGCAGTCACAGTGCTCTTCATGGTAATGATAAGTTGCGTTTCAGGCAACGCTGCCGATGACGGCACATTCCGCGCACCTCGCTCGGGAGGTGATATTGTGTCTTTACCGTCGGTGGAGGCAGCCGCATTGTGCCGCCATACGGAGCATTCGGTCAATCACTCCACCGGACAGGCCTCGATTACAATGCCGTTGTACACACTGAATTGCGGCGACATGTCGCTGCCGGTATCGATTTGCTACACCACAGGCGGCGTGAAAGTCGACGACGAGGACGGCCCGGTAGGTGTAAGCTGGGATCTGCAGTGCGGAGGGACGGTATCACGCCGTATCGTGGGGCGTCCCGACGGAGCGGACGGCGCAGTGAATATTCCGTCAGGCACACCTACACTGGAATACCTGACCGCGCTCGACCATTATACAGCCGACAGTGACTATGACCGCTACAACTACCGGGCAGGAAGCTATAGCGGCACGTTCATAATCAAAGACGGGAAAATAGTTCAATTGCCCGAAACCGATGTCAAGATTATCAATCCTGATGAGGGAACCTTCATAATTATTGTACCCGACGGCACGGAATATGTATATGACGTGACGGAAACCGTATCGTATCAATTCATCCCGATGATACTCGACGGGAAACCGTATTTCCCCAATTATGAGAACATAACATGCCAATGGAGACTGGGACGCATCATAAATCCGTCGAAGACCGACTCGATAACATTTGAATACGTCGACATGGCTTCGCGCCAGCGCTATCCGTCATCTTCTCCAAGCACCTTGGCGGCAAACAGTAAGGATACAAGCCCCGTGCATATATCTTATCCCACACGCCGTGATGGTACAAACCAACATAAATACACATATTCAAACCGTCACGGTCTAAGCCGCATAACGAGTCGTGCCGGAACCATAAATTTCATTGACGCCGCACAGGAACCAGTAAAAGGATTTACTGTCAATGCACCTGACGGCAAGGAGGTGAGACGCGTGGCGTTCGACTACACAAAATATGACAGCAAAACAAAGCACGACATCGCGCTGCTGAAGAAAGTGACTATAAGCTCTGACGGCAAAGAGACAGACGGCGCTACGTTCGAGTATTACAGCGCCGGGGCATATATGGGCAACCGTGATATTTTCGGATACAACAATTATCGGGAGGGCAAAACCTATCCTACCGAAAGCATTCTTGATGTAAAAATTCCGGAAGAACCACGTGACTCTATCGGACATATTATTTTCCCCGGAGATTTAGAAGATATTACAACCAACCAAAATGAGGATATCGACAAACAAGCATCTCCTCAATGGGCACATATAGTGATTTCAGAGTATCGGCTACCTGATTTCAACGCGATGCAGTCAAAGTCGTTGAAATCATTTACCACATACGCCGGAGCGACGACGGAATTCACATACGAGGTAAACAAGGCCGCGCAGAAGTTCAATTTCGATGGCACGGAATATAACATTGCCCCCGGGCTAAGGATAAAACGGGAGCAAACTACCGACCATACCACGGGCAATATCCGCGTCAAAGAATACTCCTACTCCAACGGTATATCGACAATAGATTTCAGTAATATTGGATTGTCTTCATTTATCGGACTGTCGGGGGTAATAAGCATGATATACACAGGAATGACAACCCCATTAATCAACTATTGCACCACAAACGCTGTGCTGGGCACTTCGAGCCTCATGCCGGGGGATATAATGGAGGAGTCTACAATATATTACGGGAATGTGAGCGAAAAGGTCACAGGCACAGGAATTGACTGTCCGATAATGACCGATTATGTATTTGACATCACTACGGTAAAATCTCCCTATATCTGCGACGGCAAGGTAAGTTTGACGGAATCTCAGAATAACAGCAGCCGCTATTGCGGGACAGGCATCATGGTATCAGCCACGCCGGAATTTGTCAGTGCATATAACAGACTATTGGCATTCAAGCTAATCGGAGGATACTTCAGGCAGACATTCAAAGAGAAAGCTCCGCTGATACAGAAGACAGAATGGGTCTCAGACAGTTGCGGAATGCCGCAGCGTCCACTGCGTGTGACCGATTATATTTATTCATCCGGTGAGGAAAAGGTATACACAACCGGATATTACTCCACGCCACTTGTACGCACCATCGATTCTACAATCTTAGGATATCCAACCGAAAATTACAAGACCATCGATGATTTCAATTATTTCCCTATCACAGTTGCCACCTGCAAATCATGGTGCGACAGCGTGCGGACTACGGAATATGACTGTTACGGCAATTCGCGCACAGTAGTGACAGCATATGAATACAACAACCACACCTCACACTCAAATGCGCCGAAAGGCACAGGCTATATATTTGAGGTTGACAGCACCCGCGTGCATACGGGAGAAATAACCTCGATAACGGGCCGCTACAACCTCATCAGCAGGATAAGCAAATCGTGCGGGGGCGATGTGTATTCGACCGACTACCTGTATTCGTGCAATGCTCCGAGAGGACTGCTCTCACAGGCCACCGCACGCGGACGCATATCGATGCCGGTCAAGGAGATTTACCGACACGGAGCGTTCATGCTCGAAAAGCGCTATAATTATGCCGATTTCGGAGCGGGAAGCGGCGGATTGCAGCTATCGTCGCTGGTATGTGCCGCGCAGGGTGCCGTCCTTACCGACTCCGTGAGTATAACCGGTTATGACCGTTACGGCAATCCGACAGCGACAACCGGATTCAACGGACGTAAGAACAGCTACAGATGGGGCGGCTCGGGGACATTCCTGGAGCAGGTCACCGCTGACGGGAATTTCACCACTAAATATGAATACTCTCCCCTTGTGGGATATACACGGATAGAGTCACCCTCCGGCTTGGTGACCGGCTACGGATATAGCGCCGGGAGACTTGTTTCCGTGACTTCTGCCGGGGAAAATGTAACGGCCTACAGCTACAGCCAGTATGGCACCGACAATATCAACAAGATCGAGACATCGCATACCGGAGCAAACGGCAACACGGTTACCGATATTGTGCGTTTCGATGCTTTCGGCAACAAGGTGCTTGAGGGTAAAACCGGTGGAAGTTCCATTGTCAATATCACGAAATATGACATCTTGGGGCGTAAGCTGAGTGAATATCTGCCGGTCAGCTGCGACAATCCTGACAACAATCCGGATTGGATTGCGGCGGGAGTTGCAGCGGCTTACGACGGTGACAGCGAAGCGGTGCGGCGGTACGGATACATGCCTGGGAATGACGGACGTGTGCGTACCGTCACTATCGGCGGAGAGGAATTCGCCGCACACCCTGTGCGGTCGGACTACCGTTTTAACGCAGGCGCCGACGGCGATGCGCTGTACCGCTGCCGAAAATACCGTGTGGATGGCAATTCTCTTGTCTGCGACGGATATTACGCGAAAGGTACGCTGGCTATTGCCGAAACGACTGACGGCGACGGGCGCCGGACGCTCGCTTTCACCGATTTTACGGGGAAGGTAGTGCTGTCGCGTGCGGTGACTGGCGGGGCGAATGCCGACACTTACTCGGTTTATAACGATGCGGGGGATTTGGCGTTGGTGCTTCAGCCGCTTGCTTCGTCGGTCCTTACCGCCGAAGGGACGGCCTACAATATTTCTTCCGACGCCACCTTGCGCGGTTATGCCGACCTGTACAGATATGACGACAGGCTGCTGCTCACCGAACGGCGCATGGCGGGAACGGAGCCTGTAATATACCGCCATGATGCGGCGGGACGGCTGATTTTCACTCAGGACGGGGAGCAGCGCGCCCGCGGTGTCACCGGGTTTGCATTCGACGACCCGTATGGCCGGCGAGCCATCG
>ERZ824598.1409-NODE-1409-length-30507-cov-6.145311_pt1 | contig 30507 bp, 29 predicted proteins | sample MGYA00519934_ERZ824598 | MGnify/ENA primary metagenome ERZ824598 (study PRJEB31778, sample SAMEA3449177) | human gut metagenome | biome: human gut; feature: human-associated habitat; material: faeces | place: United Kingdom | collected 2010/2012 ...
ATCCCAACACGACGGTCTCGTTCCGGATGAACAATCTTTCCGGAAGCGCCGCTGAGCTGAAGCTCTATGCCTACGGTGCAGATGGAAAGCTGGCGGAGGTCAGCAATGAACTGTGGTCGATCACGGATGAAGCAGGCAGTGCCGTGGATAAGCTTTCTGACGGCACACTGTATGAGCTGCGTGTGAGCGTCGCAGACGGCGGCGCGTTTGACCTGAGCGAGACGGAAAAGGAAATCAAAATTTCCGCTGTACTTGCAAAGTAAGACTCAAGGAAAGCTGTCAAAAAACTACAAAATCACCCCCGTTTCTGATTGATATGCTCCCTTTATGAGAGACAGTGAAATAAAAACACTGTCAATTACGAAGGGAGCATTGTTCATGTCAAGAAGGAAAACCAGCAGATCAGAGCAACTGTCGGCGGCGAAAGCCTCTGCATGACCTGTGGACGCGTCAGCCCTTTGTCCACGCAGTCTACCTTTGAGGACTTGGCGGTGGATTTCGAGGGTACAACCGCCAGTGGCGCGAAGCGATTCTACCGGCGTACGCTTGATAAGCTGCGCCTGAAGCTGCTTGAAAGCAGGCTTGTCCATACCGTGACGCTGAAGCAGACCGAATGCCGCAAAAGGAACAAAAAATAGCCGCCGCTGTCTACCTATATCAGGTAGACAACGGCGGCGAATAGGGAGAGATCAGATTTGACTTTGCAACCGGCACAGCGGAGATCGTCTGGCTGGCGGAGTGGGACACGATAAAGTCCAATATCTTTGCAAGGACGGCGACTCGGCACATACAGAGCTTACCGGAGGCAAAGCCGCCAAGTGAGGTGTTGTGATGTTTGATCAAGCATTGTGAGCCTAAAAATTTATAATTATTATTCAAGCAATCGCTTGATTTATTTTGCAAAGTCTGATATCTTATTATAAGAAACACTGGATAATGCACAGAAATGGGGGGATTGTGTTTTGCGGGAAGAAAAGAAAGCCGAAAAGAGACAGGAGCTTGTAGGCGTCTGCCTTGACTGCTTTGTCGAAAAGGGGCTGACCGTTACCACCACAAAGGATCTCTGTTGGGCGGCAAAGCTGCAAAACGGCGGCATCTACTATTACTTCTCCACCAAAGAGGAAATCGTTCTTGCTTGTGCCGAGGAAGCGATCAGTCGAATTGAAAAAGCTGCGTTTGGCATCGTGTTTGAAGATATTAGTGACATCAAAAGCATGATGGATCATCTCGGTGAGCTGGCGGATAAAATGTCGCCTACCATGCGCTTTCTGGTCAGCGTATGTGTGTCGCGCGAATACGGAGAAAAGGTAAAGCCTTCCCTTGTGCGGCTTGCGGCAAGATACCCTTATTACACGGGCAGGATTGCGGAAATCCTCGGCTGCACCGACAAAGAGGTTGAGCCGTTCGTTCATCTGTCGATCCTTGCCATCAACAATTATATGATCTTTGCCGAGCGAGCGCTGTTTGACCCACAAATCGAAGCGGTCAAAAAAGAGCTTTCAAGGCTTGCAGAAAGAAAGGAGCGGAATAATCGATAGTTTACCATAAAGAGAGAATCACAAACGACTTCATAGTCAATCCATACGCACAAACCGTTCCGTGGAGATGACCAAAGCAGAAAAGAATCATAGGAGGACAACATGAAAAAGATACTTGCAATTCTACTATCGCTGCTTACGCTGCTTTCCTGCGGGTTTCTTTCCGCCTGCTCTGCCGAAAAAGCGCAGCCGGATACACCGGATACTGAAACCGTGTGGGAAATGGTCAGTGAGGCATACATCTATGCGTTCCCGCTGGTGCTGACCGACGCAACCAAAACATTATCGACCAATACGGACGGGACCATGACTGGCCGTGCGCCCATCAATCAGTTCAACCATGCAAAAAAGCTGGCGGACGCCTCTTTCTGCACCGTCGTGACGCCGAACGTCGATACCGTCTATTCGCAGGCATGGCTTGACATCAGCACAGAGCCTATGGTCTACGTCCTGCCGGAAACGGATCGCTTCTGCAATGTGCAGCTTCTGGATGCGTGGACGAACACCGCCGCCGTGCTGGACAAGGCGGGTGCTTATGCCATTGCGCTTCCCGGCTGGGAGGGCGAGCTGCCCGACGGTGTGACGCGCGTGGACGTGCCCACCGCAACGATGTGGTCGATCACCCGCACGGTGCTGTCCGGGAACGAGGATCTGCCCAATGTCTATGCCATTCAGGAGCAGATGCAGCTCCTGCCTCTTTCGGCTTATATACAGGGAGGCGAGTATGCCGCACCGCAGGGAGCTTATAAAGAGGAAAATGACTTTGTTCCCGTGAACAAGGTGCTTTCCATGACGCCAGCAGAGTTTTTCAATACGGCTAACGCTCTGATGCAGGTCAACCCGCCCGCCGATGCGGATGAGGAACTGCTGAAGAAACTCTCCGCCATCAACGTGGGCGCGGGTAAGACCTTCGACGCCGCCCTCCTGGGCGAAGGAGCTGCCGAGCGCTGGACGCAGATGCTTCAGGGGCTTCGCGCCACGCTTGCCGCCGACGGCGCGAAGTATGCGCAGAAACTCGGTCAGTGGGTCTATTACGGCAAGCCCATCGGCGACTTCGGCACGGAGTATACCTACCGCGCGATGGTAGCGCTGGTGGGGCTTGGCGCCAACACCGTGGACGTGGCAATCTATCCCAAGACAGCGGTGGATGAGACCGGCGCAGCGCTGACCGGAGAAAAGAAGTATACGCTCCACTTTGAAACCCTTCCTCCCACGCTGGAGGGCGGCTTCTGGTCCGTGACCGCCTACGGAGAGGATGATTTCCTCATTGACAATTCCATCGACCGCTACTGCATCAACGACCGCTCCGACTTCAAGCTGAATGCGGACGGCACATTGGATATTATCCTGTCCAAGGATGCACCGGAAGACACCTCTAACTGGCTGCCTGTTTCCGACGGGGAATTTCATCTGTTCATGCGGATCTATGTACCGGATATGACAGCACTGGATAGCTGGCAGCCACCTGTTATCCGCGAACAATAAGGAGATGGAAAAAGAATGGCTATGAAACGCATTGCAGCAATGCTTCTTACATCGGTACTGTTGCTGTCCTGCGTCGGCTGTGCGCAGGATGGGCGCAAAGAGCCGGGCGCGGAAAAGGCAGACCTGGGCCTGACTGCCGATGTCAAGCCCGCCACAGACTTTACGGCGAAGGCAAATGCCGCCATCTACGATGAACTTGACTTCGATGATAAGCAGGAATATGAATTCGCCACCCGTGGACTGATCGACGCGCCGGAAACACTGGAACTAAAGGACGAGGATGGGAAGATCCTCTGGAGTCAGGAAGCCTATGCGTTCCTGGACGATTACGAAAAAGCGCCTGACAGCGTAAATCCAAGTCTCTGGGAGAACACGAAAAATAACCACGCTTATGGCCTTTTTGAAGTGACGGATGGCATCTATCAGGTCCGCGGCTATGACATGGCAAACCTCACCGTTGTCAAGGGCGATACCGGCTGGATCGTCTTTGATACGCTGATGAGCGTGGAGTGCAGTCAGGCTGCCATGCAGCTGATCGAAAAGAATCTTGGTAAATTCCCGGTCAAGGCCGTCATCATCTCTCATTCCCACGTCGACCATTTTGGCGGCATCGCCGGCGTGATGGCGAAAGAGGATAAGGCAGACGAGACACTTTCTATTGAAGATCAGCTCGCCAGCGGCAAGATCCCCGTGATCACGCCTGTGGGCTTCACGGAGCACTCCGTGAAGGAAAATGTCTACGCCGGTAAGGGTATGGGCCGCCGCAGCAATTATCAGTATGGCATCCTTCTGACCCCCGGCGTGACCGGCAAGCTGGCGCAGGGCATCGGCATGGGACAGTCCACCGGAACGGTCTCGTTCATGACGCCCAGCTATGAGATCACGCAGTCTGGCGAAAAGCTGACGATCGACGGTGTGGAGCTGGAGTTCCAGCTCACGCCGGGTACGGAAGCGCCCGCCGAAATGAACACGTGGCTGCCCCAGTACAAGGCGCTGTGGATGGCGGAAAACTGCACCGGCACGCTCCACAATCTCTACACGCTGCGCGGCGCGGAGGTGCGCGACGGCGCGGCATGGGCAAGCTATATCACCGAGGCCATTTCCCTTTACGGCAAGGACGCGGAGGTCACCTTCCAGTCCCACAACTGGCCGCACTGGGGAAACAACGTGGTGAACGACTACATGGTCAACACGGCTGCCGTGTATAAGTTCATCAACGACCAGACTCTGACCTATATCAATCAGGGCTACACCAGCGACGAGATCTCCAACATGATCGAGCTGCCGGAGGCGCTCAATAAAATCTGGTACACCCGCCAGTACTACGGGACGGTCGCCCACAACGCCAAGGCGGTCTACCAGAAGTTCATGGGCTGGTATGACAGCAACCCTGTCAACCTGAACCCCCTCATGCCAAGCGACAGCGCAAAAAAATGGGTGGAGTACCTGGGGGATGTTGACAATGTCCTGCAAATGGCAAAGGCGGATTTTGACAAGGGTGAATATCAGTGGGTCGCCGAGGTCACAAATACCATCGTCTTTGCCGACCCGACGAACACCGATGCACGGCTTCTGTGCGCCGATGCACTGGAGCAGCTGGGGTATCAGGCGGAGTCCGGTCCGTGGCGCAACGAATATCTGACCGCCGCGCAGGAGCTGCGCCATGGAAACGCCAATTTCACCGCTTCCACCAAATCTACCGGCGACATGGTCAAGGTCCTCTCCGCGCCCATGCTGTTTGACTATATGGCCATTGTCATGGACAAGCAGGCGCTGGCTGACCGCGACTTCACCATGAACGTGATCCTGCCTGACGTGGGCGAACAGCACATGCTCCGCGTGAAGAATGGTGTGCTGCTGGTCTATGCGGATACATTGTCTGATGATGCGGACGTGTCTATTACCTGCCCGAAGAATGCGCTGTTTGCGATCCTGACCAACAATCAGGAAACGGTTACACAGGCCGTCAAGGTCGAGGGCAGCGCAGAGCTGCTGACGCTGATGATGGAGAATATGAACCAGTTCCCGATCACCGAAGCCAACCCCTTCAACATCATCGAGCCGTAACGGCTTCGCGGGGCGGTCCGTGGGAAGACCGCCCCGCTCGAGAGAAAACAGCGAGATGCTTTCAACGCAAATTAAAAGCTGTCTGTTTCTGTTGGAAACAGACAGCTTTTGCAGCCTTACGGTTGCCCTGCACACCCGAATCTGTCAGCCAACAGTAAAAATAAGAATTACTTCCTTATCACTGTTAAGCCAGGGATTGCGGCGTTTTTTCTTTTTGCTTATCAAGCAAATTTCACAGCTGTTATCGTGTCAAACGCCTGCATGGCACCACCAACTGATCTCGAACCGTTTTCTCTATTTTCTCATTTCCGGCACACTCCTTGCCTTGTACATCGTGTACCTTGCTGTGTTGTTTTTCCAATCTACCTCCGCAAACAAGCACAGAGGATCGACCTCTCAGTCCACCAGAACCGTAAATCCCAAACTGGGATTTTTAGGATTTTGGACTTACCGCGTCGACCAGACCATTTTCCCCTTCGTGTTTTTTGTGTTTTTCGGCTTTTTCGGATTTTTCTATGAGGGGAAAATGTCAAATACCCTGATAGACGAACGGTACAAAGAAAACAAGATGAGAGCGCAAAGCACAGCGAACAAAACTGCTCTGTCCATTATTTTTTTGCAATACTGATTCTGGGACAGGGAAGGCTCATGGGGTGCCTTGAATACACCCTAATTGCTCTTGCTATTGTGATCGCTCTTTCCATAGCGCTTGAACTATTCCTCAGTGAGTATCTGCTATATCATTATGACCATGATGAACCGTTTGATGAAAGTGAGGAATAAACGTGCCTGATTTTGAATGCCGATTAAAAAAGTACAGGCTATTAAAAGATTTGACCCAAGAGCAGTTGGCGGCGCAGGTAGGCGTGCGGCGGGAAACCATCATGCGGCTGGAAAAGGCACAATACAATCCCTCACTTAAACTGGCGATCGATATTGCAAGGGTTGTCGAAGCGCCGATCGAAGAAATCTTTGTTTTCCAGTGATCTGTGCGGAACTAACCGGCCGGCAGTAAATGACGGTGTACTGCACGGCATGAAATGAGATAGCTGGCTTCTAAGCGTCAGTCCGCCAGTTAGCGTCTGGTCGGGGATGCCAAAAGGCCCTGGAAGCGCTGCTTCCAGGGCCTTTTTATTTTCTCTTATTTTATCGCACTGGGCGGGGCTCACGCCTGCATATCGGTCTGTCTGCGGTAGCTGCGCAGGAACAGGAGCGACATGACAAGGCACATCGCCTCGGAAAGAACGGGCGTGTACCAGATCGCCTCGCCGCCGAACGCGGCGGCAAGCGTCAGCAGCACCGCGCTTTGCAGCACAAGGCCGCGGCCGACGGAAATGCAGATGGCGGGCACAGGGCGCTCGTTGGCTGTCATAAAGCCGCCGATGACGATGTTGAAGCCCAGCAGCAGATACGAGATGCTGTACTTCCGGAAAGCCTGAATGGAGTATGCGATCAGCTCCTGCGTTGCATGCGAGAGGTAGGCGCGCACAATCTGCGGCGCGAAGAGGAAAATGAGCACGAACAGCACCGGCGCAAGCACACACACGGTCGTGAGCGCGTAGCGCAGGAGCTTGCGGCAGGAAGGATAGTCCTCCTTGCCGTACTGGTAGCTCACGAGCGGCTGCGTGCCCTGCGACACGCCGACCATCAGGTTGATGATGATGGTCGTTGCATAGGCGATGACCGTATAGGTCACAACGCCGTCCGTGCCGATGCATTTGAGCACCGTACGGTTGAAGAGGAAGATCATCAGCCCCGTGCAGAGCTCCGTCACGCCATCGGACAGGCCAATGGGCAGAATGCGCGCGTAAAGGCGCGGATCGAAGCGGAACTTCCGCAGACGGAACGTGCACTTTTTGCTGAAGAAGTGGACAAAGTAAGAGATACAGGTGACGAGCTGGGAAATACCCGTGGCAACCGCCGCACCGAACACGCCCATATCAAGGTGGAAGATGGCGATATAGTCGAGCACACAGTTCGTCAGGCACCCGCCGATCACCGTAAAGAGCGCATAGCGCGGGTAGCCGTCCGTTTTGACGAGCACCTCGAGATTGTAGGATACGAGGTAGCACACGCTGAACGGCGCGATGCCGAGGAGATAGTGCTTGACATAGTCGAGCGTGATCTCATCTGCGCCGAGGAGCCTTGCAAACGGATCCAGGAAGAGCAGTACCAGCGCGGTGATGACCGCACCGATGATGAGCAGGGTGGCGAAGTTCTGCGAAAAGAGCGTGTCGGCCTCATGCCGTTTATCCTGCGCAATAAAAATGGCGATGAGGGTTGATGAGCCGACGGCGAAAAGCACTGCGATGGAAAAAAGCGCGTTGGTAAAGGGAATGGCGAGGTTGACGGCGCTCATGGCGTATTCGTTTACGCCGATCGAGACCATGAGGCCATCGACCATGGAGTAGAGCGAGAACACGACCTGAGAGGCCATCGTGGCGGAGACAAAACGGATGAAGTCATGTTTCAGACTTTTCCCCGAGAGTAACAAAATAACACATCCTTAAATTATAATATTTTATTATGCGTTGATCTGACCGATCCCAAAGCTCCCTGCGCGGAGGGCTGCCGCCGCATCATAGACGGGGCGCGCCATAAGCGTCACCGTCCGTTTCCGGCGCTGCAAAACGCGTGCGGTCATGTCCTGAAGAAGTGACTCACCTCCATAGAAAAAATCTCCTTCCAGCATTTGGTGTGATCTGAAAACGCCGTCTGCGGCCAAAAGCGGCCAAATATAAGAAAAGCAGCCGCAAAAACGGCTGTATCTTCGACGCCAAGGCGGCTTTTGATCGGTCTGTAGTTTTATTGTACCATAGGTTTTCCGGTTTTGCAATCACCTGTGCAAAACCGAAACACAAACGAAACACCTGCTCTCACCGCTGTCCTGCTCCCCGCTCCGTCCTCGTCAAGCGGCAGAGGAGGCGGCCTGCCGATGCAGGCCGCCCCCTCTGTTTCCTTTTGGGCTTATCGCACGCTTCCCTCCCCGCCCATGAGGGCGGTCATCTCCTCGATGCGCTCGAGGGGGAACGGCGGCGCGCTGAGCGGCCGCATGGCGATACTCATAAGCTTCATCGGGTTGTCGTCCGCCGCCACACGATTCGAACTGAGCGCTCCGCAGCGCTTGCAGCGGTGGATGATCGCCCACTCGCCGCCTCTTCGCACCCAGACGGCCACGGGCTCCATGATGCCGCCGCAGTCGCTTTCGCGGTCGCCTGGCTCAATGTCCACGTGCAGGCTCGATAAGCAGTTCGGGCAGTGGTTGCGATGGTCGCTGCCGGCTTTTTCCGGCGTGCAGAGCCGCCCACAGACCTTGCAGGTGAAGGTGTCACGGCAGGCGTGGGTCTTGTAGTACCCTTTTTCAAAGATTTTGCGTTTGTTTTCGCGGTTCATGTTGTCCTCCTGAAAAGCATGGCTCTCGGGAGGAACGGCGTGTGTCATAAATTTGCCGGCCCTCCCGGTCAGTGCACACGCTCCAGTAACATCGTTTTAGACTTCAAAAAACGGCTCCTTCATTCTAAAAATTCAGGCAGCCCGGAAAGGCTTGCCGCAGCTATCGTAACGCCGGAACGACCCGTTGTCAAGCGCTCCGCGTTTTCCCTCATTCCGCCGTGCGCAGCAGCAGGACGGTGACGTCGTTGACGTTCGTGCCCGTCGCGCCGGTCTTGAGAAGTCCGCCGACTGCGCCGAGCGCATGGTAGGCGTCGTTATCATTGAGCGACTGCACAGCGTCAACACCCTTTTGGCGCATCAGCTGCGCGGTCTCGCCGTCGGCGATGCCGCCCGCGGCATCGGTCGGTCCGTCCGTCCCGTCGGAGCCGACGGAGAAGACGAGCGCGTTCGAAAGTCCCTCAATGCCGAGCGCTGCGGAGAGCGCGATCTCCTGATTGCGCCCGCCGAGGCCCTTTCCCCGCAGGTGGACGACCGTTTCGCCGCCCATGAGGAACGCAAGGTTTTTCCCGTCACGCGCATGCGTGCGCGCAATGGAAGCAAGCATGCTCCCCGCCTCGCGCGCCTCGCAGCAGAGGCAATCGGTGAGAATCATCGGCTCGTAGCCGAGCGCTTCGCACGCCGCGGCGGCCGCCGCGCAGAGCTCGCGCACGCTGCCGGTGATCTGTGTTTCGACATTTTCGAGCGTCTTCGGCGTCTCCTGCGCCAGAAGCGCCCACGCCCGCTCCGACAGGCGCAGGCCGTACCTTTTCGCAATATCGAGCGCCTGCGCACAGCTTGAGCTGTCGGGATACGCGGGGCCCGAGGCGATCATGTCGAGCGGGTCGCCCAGAATATCGCTCAGCACGACAGCGAAGACCTGCGCCGGCGCGCAGTGCCGGGCGAAGCGTCCGCCCTTGACGGCGGAAAGCCGCTTGCGGATCGTGTTGATCTCCACGATGTCCGCGCCCGCGGCAAGAAGCTGATTCGTGACGTCCTGCAATTCCGCAAGCGGAAGCAGCGGCTTTTCAAAAAGCGCGCTGCCGCCGCCCGAGAGCAGAAAGACGACCGTGTCGCTCTCGGTCAAATCTTCCGTCAGCGCGAGCGCGGCGTCCGTGCCGCGCAGGGAGTTTTCGTCCGGCACGGGGTGCCCGCCCTCAAAGCACGCGACATCCGCGATCTCACCGTTCACGTGACCGTACTTCGTCACGACCACACCGCCGCAGAAATTATCCTGCAAGCACGCGCGGGCGGCGTGCGCCATCTGCCACGCGGCCTTTCCCGCCGCGACGAGGTACACCCTTCCTAAAAAGGTCTTGCCTTTCAGCGCGCGCTCGACCGCCGCGTCCGGCAGCACCGCCGCGATGGCGCGCGTGATGATCTTCTCCGCGTCCGCGCGCAGGTTATCCGCAGGTTTCGACTTTTCCTGCATAAGCGCCCCTCCTTTTGAAAAAAAGCTGCCGAAAAACGGCAGCTTTTTCGTTATCTTTTGATTTTACCATGCCCGTCTTACGGACACAAGCGGAATTCTCAGAATTCCAGCTTCTCCATGCGGTCGAACGCCTGCTTGAGCTGGTCAATGCCGACGGTGCAGGCGATGCGGAAGTGGTTTGCGCCGGTCTTGCCGAACGGGCTGCCTGCGCTGACGAGCACGTGCGCGCGCTCAAGTAACTCCTTGCAGAACTGCTTGTCGTCGAGGCCCGTCTTCTCCACACCGGGGAAGAGGTAGAATGTGCCCTTCGGGCGCACGAGGCTCAGATACGGGATCTTCTCGATGCGGTCGGCAGAGTAGAAGATGCGGTCGCGGTACGCGGTCACGTACTTCTCGCGAATTTCTTTGCGCATTGCGAGCGCCTGGATGCCCGCGCGCTGGGAGATGGACGGCGCGGAGTAGACGAGCGAGCCGTTGATGCCGTGCATCACCTCGAGCAGCTCCGGCTCGGCGATGATGACGCCCACGCGCCAGCCGGTCATGAGGAAGTTCTTCGAAAAGCTGTTGAGCGTGATGGTGCGCTCGGCCATGCCGGGCAGCGTGCGGATGGGGCGGAAATCGCCCTCGTAGATGTAGGTCGTATAAATCTCGTCCGCCGCGATAAGAAGATCATATTCCTTCGCCACGCGGGCAAGCATCTCCATGGTGGACAGATCGTAGCCCATGCCGGTGGGGTTCGTGGGGTTATTGAAAATGATGGCCTTCGTGCGCGGCGTGATGGCAGCGCGCAGGCGCTCTTCGCTGATGGCATAGTCCTCCTCGGCATAGGTCGGCACATCGATGCACACGCCGCCCGCCAGCTCGATCTGCGCGCGGTACAGCGCGAAATACGGGGAGAAAACAATGACCTCGTCGCCCGGGTCAAGGATTGCAAACATTGCCAGCGACATGCCGAGGCAGCTCGACGCGCTCACGAGCACGTGGTCGCGCGGAAGGCTCTGGTCGAAGTCCTCTTCCCACGCCTTGCAGACCGCGGAAATGAGCTCAGGGTCGCCCTTGGGGTCGCCGTAATGGGTGTAGCCCGCTTTGGCGTCGCGGAAGGCCGCGTTGATGATGGCCTCGTCGGTCGTAAAGTCCGTGTCGCCGATGCTCAGGTCGACAATGTCCTTGTATTTGGCCAGCGCCGCGGTGTCGAGCGTCAGGCCGGTGCCCGCGCTCTGGAAGCGCTTGGCAATAAAGTTTCGCTTCATGGGTGACTCCTCCTTGCAGATCGCCGCGGCAGCCCGATTTTTCAAGCAGCGCGTAGAAATGCTGAATTTTATTGCAGTATATGGCAGATTCCGACAGAATGCAATCGGTAATGTCGATAGAATTGCAGGCCCGCGGCCCTTTCATTTCGTTAACATGATAAAGCGTCATCGAACAATGAAAACAGAACCGGCGCAAAATGCGCCGGCTCTGCCGTTTTTCTTTACCACGGGATGGTTTTGAACTGCTCGATCTCGTCTTGATGCTGCACGCAGCGCACAAAGCACTTGCGGTAGATCGTGTAGCAGCCGTTGCAGGCAAGGCATTTGCTCCCGTCCTGCGCGCCGCTTTTGAGCTTTGCGGCAAAGTCCGGCTCGCAGATGAGCGCGTCCAGATAGAACGGCGTCTTCTGCCCCACGCGGCGGTTGAAGTCGACGCCGCTGACCTCCGCTCCGCCCACGCCGCGAAGGCAAACTGCTCAACCAGACGGTCGAGCTCTTCCCGAGTGAAATCCTCGGGGTGCTTCGGCGGCGCGCCGTTCACGCTCTCGACGCCCTTGATGCCGCTGTGGCTGAGCTGGAAGAAAAGTTTACCGCCGTACCGGTGCACGCCGTCGCAGGCGCGGCGGAGAAGGAACTCGTCCGTCGTCTCGTCCAGCGCGGGCTGGCCCGCGTCGGCACGCTGCATCTTGTCGACGCAGAAATGGCCGGTGATGACAAGGCCCACTTCGTTTTTCGCAAGCTCGATGAGCGTATCCGCCCAGAGCGGCGTCACCGGACTCTTTTCGTCAGACAGATGCCCGTTCGTCGCCGAGCGGACGATGCGGTTTTTAAGCTCGCACGTGCCGAGCTTTGCAGGGGTAAGCAGAAGGCCATAATCGTCTCTCCTTATAAGATCCGTTCGGCGATGAACATCATCAGCGGCATCGTGACCGGCAGCAGCAGATTCGATTGCAGCACGCTCTTGCTCGCCATCTCGGGCGAGCGGTCATAGCGCACGCCGAAGATGCTGATGACCGTCGCCACGCTGCATCCGAGCACCATTACGATGCACAGGCACACCGTGCGGTTCCAGCCGGTAAAGCGCAGGATCACCGCCGCGATGAGCGGCATGACAAGGCAGCGCAGAAGCGTGATGAGGTACAAAATGGGCTTTTTGAGCACGTCGATGAGCGGGCTTCCCGAAAGGAGACAGCCTATGATGAGCATCGACGTCGGCACGACGCAGTTCGCCATGCTGCTCAAAAACTGGAGCGGCGCGCCGCTGAACTTCCACCCCGTGGCCAGCATGATAATCATGAGAACAGCTGAAATGTTCATCGGCGTAAGCATGCTCTTGAGCTGCTGCTTGAGATTATGATCCTTTTCGCGCCGGAAGCTCTGCATAATGAAAAGGAACATGTAGAGTGTGGCGCAGGGCACGGAAAGCGAGCCCAGTACCGTTCCTTCCGTGCCGAAAACCGCCGTGCAGAGCGGGATGCCAACAAAGCCGTTGTTTGGATAGGCCACGCTGCGGGTGAAAACAAGCGAATCGTCCTCATTCAGCCGGAGCAGTTTTGCGATCGGCTTGGCCAGAAGTGTAAACAGAATGAAGCAGGACATATAAGCCAGTGCGATCTTAATGACCTGAGAAAACGGCATATCGCCGAAATCCCCGCTGGCCGCCGCCAGAATATTACAGGGAAAAAATACATCCAGCAGCAGCATGGACAGAATATCTGCTCCCTTCCGATCCACTTTGCCCAACTTGCCCAGCAAAAAGCCGAGCATCATCATCGCTGCGAGAATCAAAACCTGCTGCAAAACCGTCTGTGCCATGTTATCCTCATCGTCCTTTATCTTGATCTAAATTACTTGAAATTCTCCTGCGCGTACTTCATCAGCTCCTCGCGGAAGTCGGGGTGCGCGATGGAGGCCATCGCCTCGGCGCGCTCGCGAAGCGTCTTGCCGGAAAGGCTCGCGATGCCGTACTCGGTCGCGACATACTGGATCATCGTGCGCGGCGCGGAGATCGTGCTGCCGCCGGGGATGGTGGCAAGGATATTGCTCTTGCGCTCGCCATCCTTCGTAAGGCGCGAAGAGTTGATGCAGATGAAGCCCTTGCCGCCCTTGGAGCGGTACGCCCCCTCGAGGAAGTCCATCTGGCCGCCGATGCCGGAGAGCTGGCGCGTGCCGGTGCTCTCGGCATTTTCTTGCCCCATGAGGTCGAGCTGCACGCCGCCGTTGATGCTGATGACGCTGCTGAGCTTCGAGATGCGCTCGACAGAGTGGATGTAGTCGAGGTCTCCCGGGTGGAAAAGCTGCGGCTCGGCGTCGAGCCAGTCATAGAGCTCCTGAGAGCCCATGGCAAGGTTCCACGCGGAAAGGCCGGTGTCAAGCTCCTTGCGCGCGTTCGTCAGCTTGCCCGCCTGGTAGAGCTCAAGGAATGCATCGGAAATGGTGCCGGTGTGGCAGCCGAGGTCCTTCTTGTCGGACTCGGCAAGCATCTTGGCGACCGTGTAGGGCACGCCGCCCACGCCGAGCGACAGCACCGCGCCGTCGGGGATCTCATTCACCACGATCTTGGCGATGGCGATATCGGTCTCGCTGGGCGCGCGGTAGGAGCGCACGGGCAGCGGCTCATGCTCGCCCTCGACGATGTAGTCCGCTTCGGACAGGTGCACACGGTGCGAGCCGTCCACGCCCTGGAGCTTGGGATAGTGCTCGTTGATCTCGAAGATCACGGTGCGGGCGCTCTCAAAGATCGTGCGCCAGGCATAGTTCGAAATGCCGAGGCCGCAGTAGCCGTTCTCATCCGGCTTGGAGACTGGAACGAATGCCACATCGCAGCGGATGTGCTTGTCGCGATAGAGGTACGGCAACGAGCGCAGCATGACGGGCATGAATTTCACAAGGTCATTCTTCTGGAGCTTGCGCTCATAATCGCCGATGTGCCAGCTGTAATAGCTGAAACTCTCCTGCTCGGGGTCTGCTTCGACGATCTCAATGCGCGGACGGATCACAAGGCCGCCGCGGACCTTGACGTCCTTCACTTCACCCTTGCGCGCGGCGAGGGCCTTGTCCAAAAGTTCGGGAAAGCCCGCGCCGAAGCCGTAGTCCACCCAGTCGCCGGACTGCACCGCCTTGACGGCCTGCTCCGGCGTGACAAATTTAGCCTGATAGTCGTTCATAAAAATTCTCCCTTGGTTCGAATCGCTTTTAATGTAGCAGAATTTTCGCCGCTTGTAAATCGTTCCGAAGCGGAAAGCGACCTCAAATCTTGCCGTTTCGCGGCGCGGCACATTTTTCTGTTGCGCCTCCGGCGCGATTCTGCTATGCTTGGTTCAGTATAACATTCCGCGCCAAAAGGAGGCAAAAGCGCCATGGTCGAAAATTATCAGGAAATGCTTTCGAGCGAGCACAGCGGTTTTATCCGTCACAACGGCATCTGCGTCGTTTCGGTCGACGAGGAAAAAAGCGTGCTGACCGCCGACGTCACGCCGGAAAATTCCAACATCTGGGGCGGCGTGCACGGCGGCTTTCTCTACGCGATGGCCGACACCGCCGCAGGCGCGTTCGCGCGCATCAACTACGGCCAGCACAACGTCACGCTGAACGGCTCGATCAACTATCTGCGCTCGACGGTGCAGTCCAAAGCGCTCACCGCCGTCGGCCGACCGGTCATGGTCGGCGGTCACATCGGCTTTTTCGAGGTCAATATCACCGACGACACCGGCGCGCTGATCGCCCGCGCCGAGATCAACATGTATTTTCTGAAAAAGTAAGAAACGCGCTAAAAGGGAGCGCATCGGGCCTTGCCCGATGCGCTCCCTTTTTCATTCTTGTGCTGTAGCCGCTCAGTTTTTCTGGCTTTTGCCATTGATCAGCGCCGTCACCGCTTCGGCGACGGGCTTGCGGTCCGCGTCAAGGAAGAACACCTTGACCTTCGCCGCCTTCGACCAGTCGGCGTTCGCCCACGCGAGCGTTACGGTTTCTGCATCCTCCGCAGCCTCGCTTGCGGCATAGGCCAGTATGCCACGGTTTTTTCGAAAAATGAAGCAGCAAATTGAAGCCATCGTCGTCATGCTTTTCGTTCCAAAATCGCACCTCTGTAAACAAAAAGTACGAATACAACCTCACCCTCGCTTTACAACAAGAAATATCGCAAATCAGTAGATTGCAACAATCATCTTAGGCAGAGTCATCGCCTCCGTTCAACAGCAATATCGTTTTCGAGTTTCCCGAGCTGTGTAACTGCGTTACCAGCCCGGCTTTTTTCTCCACCCCGGGTTAACGCTTCGCCTCCCCCAACTTGCTCTTCAATCGCTTTCCATAAAGTCCTATCACTATGTACGCAACTAAGCAACTCAGTTCAATAATCCAACCGATACCATAGCAAAAATAGATGTTTTCCGGGCTACACAGCTTGTAAAGCAGCCATGCCGCCGGAACTCTGCCCAACCATTGCGCACCAGACATAATCAGGGTCGACACAAAGACATTTCCCAATCCATTCAGAACAGATTGGATCAGAGATGTGACTGTATAAATGACATAGAATGGCATGATGCGGTAAAGATATGCCAGACCGCCGGCAATCACCGATGGATCGGAATTAAACAACCTCAGCAGCTGCGGCGCAAAGGTCATGATCAGCACGACCAACACCACATCCACCATAAGCGACAGCTTCAGAGCCTCTTTAATGCCTATGTAGATCCGATCCTCCTTTCGCGCCCCAATGTTCTGCCCAATAAAGGTCATCATCGCAACGGAGAAGCTCTGGATAGGCAGCGCGGCGAACATATCGATCTTGCTTGCCGCGTTAAAGCCCGCAATGAAAGATGGTTCGCAGCGATTGATTACCATTTGAACCATGATGACTCCGGCTGCAAAAAGCATTTGCTTCAGGCCGAGCGGAAGACCTATCGCGCAAATATTTTTCACGGTATGCCAACGTGCCCTGCTGCTCTGCGCTTTCCCGATATAGTTTCTGAATATGTATCCCGTGCTCAAAATACACGCCGCGAGCTCTGCAAGTACAGTGGCTATCGCTACGCCGACCACACCAAACTGCATTCCTGCAACAAGTAGGATATCCAACCCCACATTTATCAGGCAAGAGAGCGACAGGAAAAGCAGCGAAGCCCTGCTGTCGCCCAGTCCTCTTAAAATACCGTCGTTGATGCCATATCCAAGCACCGCAATGGAGGCCGAGAAGTAAATACGAAGATAGGAGGCGGCATCGCCGATCAGGGCCTCATGCACCCCGGCAAGCTGCAGCAAGACCTCAGCATTCCACACGCCAAGCAGGGCAAGAGGAATAGACCCGACCAACACGATCCCCCATGCTGAAAGGATGGTTTCCTTTATCGAATTGTTCTCGCCTGCACCCCGATAGCGTGACACAATCACGCTAGTTCCTGTCCCAATTCCGCAAAAGAGTGCTATAACTGACACAATGATTGGAAAGCAGAGTCCCACCGATGCCATCGCGCAATAGTCCGCGTACCTCCCCAGAACAGCTGTATCCACTACATTATAAAGCTGCTGAAATGCATTTCCGACAAAGATAGGCCAAGAGAACCTCAAGATGGAAAGCATAACTTTGCCGTTCGTCAAGTCAACCGCACCCAGTCTTTTCACCCTCGCTCCCCTCCGTTTTCATGCATTTCTTTATTGCATCTTCATCGCTAAGTCAAATTGCCCAACTGCCGTTTTTCATGATGGTTATGCGCTTGCCAGCTCTCGTGTCCGCCTCTACATCAAAATGCTTTGACCCGATCATAAAGTCGACATGGATCGCGCTACTGTTAACCCCCAACGCGTCGAGCTCACTGCGCGCAAGCTCGTATCCGCCCGGCAGCACCCCCGGCGTTCCCCGCCCGAGTGCCATGTGGCAAACGGCGTTTTCATCTAGCAGCGTGTCGTAAAAAATCCTGCCCGACTGATAGATAGGTGACTGTACGGGCACAAGTGATATCTCGCCGAAGCGTCTGGAGCCTTCATCCGTATGGATGATTGATGCAAGTGTATCCTCTCCGCTTTCAGCTGAGAATCCAACCACTTCGCCGTCGCGCACCTCCAAGCGTATCCCTTCTATCAGTGCTCCCTTGTAATTAAGCGGCAGGGTAGAGGACACGACCCCGTTGATGTTCCGCTTGTCCGGTACCGAAAAGATCTCTTCCGTGGGAATGTTCGGGACATATAACTCGCCCGTCCGCGTGTTCTCCGCACAGCCGCCAATCCATCCGCCGCCCTCAATCAGCTTTACGCTCAGATCCGTTCCGGGTCCTTTCAGATAAAGCGTGCGAATCCCCAGTTCAGCCAACTGCGTTTTTCTTTTGCAAAGCATCTGCTGGTGTTTTCTCCACGCCATCACAGGGTCTGGCTGATCCAACCTACATATCTTTGCGTAGACCTCCCAAAGGCTTTTCAATGCCTCCTCTGGAGGAAGCTCCGGATAGACAATCCGCGCCCACTCTTCGCCAGGCACAACAGTTTTTACAATGCTGACGCTGCCGTCGGAAGCACTGTCGTCGAACCCCGCTCTGCACTCCCGCTCCGTCTTCTGCACCCTGAGCAGCTCTTCGCCTGCCTGTCTGTCGAGCCGCAGGCGCGGAGTGCGCAGAGAAATCACACAGATTTTATCTCTCCCATAGGCCTTTCTGTAATCGTATAGCCATTGGGGATAATAGTCCAACAGTTCTTTCTTGGATGCCTCCGCACGGATTTCATCTGTCAGCTCATCGATATATTCCGTCTTGACATAACGGGCTCCGTTTTGATAGCTGACCCTGGTAAGCTCTCTTACCAACTCCTGATGTTCCGGTTCCGCCTCAATAATAACTGTTTCCCCCTGCTGAAGGCTGGCCGCAACCATCACCAGCACCTCTGCAAACTTTCGATATAAGCTCTTATTCATGTTTCTTCACAGAGAGCGCGATGCGTATCCATGCTAACCGTTACACTTTCCTGCAAGCAATCAGGAGGCCCAGATGGCACAATGTCTTTCGGACGCTTTTCGTTCGTGCCATTGCATCATCTGAGCCTCTCGTTTCGCGGGCGCTCTGTATACTCCTTACTTGTACTATCTCGGTTCTCGGCGCACTATTAGTAGCTGCGGCTAAAAATGAAGTCCGCGATGTTCGCCTTACTGTCCAACACACCGTGAATGATGGGCTTCTTCGTCACGAGAACCGTCGTAATCCCCGGTCCATGGCCGTGGGCGATACAATCGCCGTGGATCACGATACCAACCGTGCGTGATCCCTTCAGATAGCCGCGGCCAAAGGTGTTGTCACTGTCTTCGATCAGCACGATATCGCCGAATCTCAAATTCTGCAGTCCGTTCTCTTTCACCGCCTCTGAATCCGCCGTCATCAGGTCGTAGTCGCCAGAGTAGGAATGTCCCGCTCCAAGTCCGGAGCCCATCAGATAGGAGGGGATCACCGCCGCCACCGGAAGCGTCATCTCGCCCTGCTCATTGACTTCGATGTTCATGCTCTCCAACAGGTCGGGATCCAGGCTCTGCACCGTGATTTCCGGACACTCCTCGATCTTCAGACCCTGACCGTACGCTTCCACAAGGATCTCGTCGTTGACCTTCAGCTTTTCCAGTGTCTCCTCGGGGAAATGGATGATGACATGCTCGCAGCCGCCATGAATACCAGTCACATAGCCGACAGCCCCCTCAGCCTTTCCAGAAACAACGCGTGCGCGGTTTCCGATGCAAGAGAAAACATTCAGCGCATCGCTTTCTCCCGGCTCGCTGTTCTTAATGGACACACAAGGCTCAATGTGATCTCCCACCAGGCCGAAAATCGCATCGCCGACTTTTACATTATAAGTGATGCCGCCGATCGCCGGAAGCGCGACAACTTTGCCTTCCGCCGTGATGCGTGCCGTTCCGCCAAGCGGATGATGAATCCCGCCCTGCACGGATATTTTTACAAGCTTATCACGATTGGTCTTCATAATACTCTCCTGTTCTTTATTCTTCAAAGCGTTTGCAGGCAAGGAAGTGTCCTTCGGAAACCTGTTGGAACTGGACGGGGTCCTTGCATTTCTCCGTCGCATACTTGCAACGCGCCGCGAAGCGGCATCCAGGCGCCGGATCAATCGGGCTCACGACCTCACCGGAAAGAATATCTCTCGGCTTCCCACGCTTTGCAAGGCTCGGAATCGGCACAGCACTCAAAAGTGCCTTTGTATACGGATGCATCGGGTTTGCAAAAAGCTCTTTGCTCGACGCTCTTTCTACACACTGCCCCAGATACATGACCATGATCTCGTCGCTGATATGCTTTACAACCGACAGGTCGTGCGTTATAAACATATAGGTCAGGCCAAACTCATCCTGAAAGTCCATCATCAGATTCAGAACCTGCGCCTGAATGGAAACATCCAGAGATGATACCGGCTCGTCACAGACGATAAATTTGGGTTTTACCGATAGCGCGCGTGCGATGCCGACGCGTTGGCGTCTTCCGCCGTCCAACTCATGCGGATATGCATAGGCAAGTCTGCGCGCAATGCCGACGGTGTCCATCAATTCTCCGACCCGTTTTTCAATATCCGTCCTGTGCGAGAGAATACCGTTTACGATCAGAGGCTCCGCAATGATCTCGCTGACAGACATTCTAGGGTTCAACGACGCGTACGGATCTTGGAAAATGATCTGCATCTCCTTGCGAAGCTCTTTCATTCTTCTCTTTCCACAGTTGGTAATATTCTCCCCTTCATAGTAGATCTCACCACTGGTCGCCTCGATCAGTCCAAGCACAACTCTTCCCAACGTGGACTTTCCGCAACCAGACTCACCTACAACGCCAAGGGTCGTTCCGCGGACGATCTTCATGTTGACATCATCTACCGCATGGAGCTCTCCCCGGCCCGTTTTGAAGTACTTTTTTAGGTTGCGTGTTTCAATCAAGATGCTATTATCTACCATGCTTATTCCTCCTCGCCCAACGCCTTTTTATCTTGCTTTCTTTCCGCAAAGAGGTGGCAGCAGATCTCGTGCTCGCCATCGCAAAACACAGAGGGCTTTTCTTTCTTGCAAATCTCCATGCACTTGGGACAGCGCGGTGAGAAGCTACACCCCTCCGGCAGGTTCGTAGGATCCGGCATCAAGCCCTTGATCGGCTTAAGGCGATCTGTTTCGTCATCCAGACGGGGGATTGAGCCAAAGAGTCCCTCCGTGTAGGGATGGTGCACCTCGCTGTTAAAAATATCGTACACAGATCCCCGCTCAATGATTTCTCCAGCATACATGATAAGCACTTGATCGCACGTCTCGGCAACGATACCCATGTCATGCGTAATCAGAATCATTGATGTATTCAGCTGCTTTTTCAGGTTTTCCATCATATCAAGAACCTGTGCCTGAATGGTGACATCCAGAGCCGTAGTCGGCTCGTCCGCGATCAGCAATCTCGGCTCACAGGCCAGTGCAATGGCAATCACTACTCGCTGCTTCATGCCTCCGGAGAACTGGTGTGGATACTCGCTCTTGCGTTCGGTCGGGATACCGACTAGGCGTAACATCTTGTCCACATATTCCTCAATCTCATGCGACGACAGCTTGGAGTTGTGCAGCTTCAGCACCTCGCCGATTTGCGCACCGACAGTCAGCACGGGATTCAAGCTTGTCATGGGATCCTGAAAGATCATAGAAATGTCCTTGCCGCGCATCTTCTGCAGCGCAAGGGTGTCCATCTCCATAATGTCTTCTCCGTCAAAGCAGATCGATCCGTTGCGAATCTTTCCCGTGTTCTCTGCCAACAGACGCAGGATACTCAAAGCGGTGGTGGATTTCCCGGCGCCGGTCTCGCCGACCAACCCCACGGTCTCGCCTTCCTTTACCAAAAAGCTGATTCCGTTCACAGCATGTACGATCTCCAGATCCGTTTCGTATACGACCTCCAGATCCTTGACCTCCAGAATATTCTTTACTTCGTTCATCTCCGCTCTCCTTCCTTACTGCTTCAGACGCGGATCAAGTGCATCGCGGAGACCGTCACCCAAGAAATTCAGGGACATTACAGCCAACATGATCGCAACACCGGGGAACACAACGATATGCGGCGCCGTACGGATGACTTCCTTTCCTTCGGTAAGGATTGCTCCCCACTCAGGAGTAGGCGGCATAACACCAAGGCCGACGAAGCTGAGTCCTGCCGCGCAAAGGATAACGCTACCGATGCTGAGCGTTGCCTGAACCATAATCGGTCCCATCGTATTGGGGATGATGTGGCGGACAATAATGCGGAAAGTGCTGACGCCGATTGCCCGTGCAGCCTCGATATAGTCCGCATTTTTGATCGTCAGAATCGACGAGCGGATGACCACGCAGAAAGTGGCAACAAAACTTATCGTCACTGCAATCATAAGATTTACCATGCCGGGGCCAAGCACCGTGACCACGCAGATGCACATCAGCGTGGACGGGATCGCCATCAGAATATCCACAAAACGCATGATAACAATATCCACCTTGCCTCCATAGTAACCGGCGATTGAGCCAATGGCTCCGCCGATCAGCAGGGAAACGAGAACTGCAATAAACCCAATGCTCAGCGAAATTCTGCTGCCGTGGACAATTCTGGCAAACAAATCTCTGCCATAAGCGTCTGTACCAAGCCAATGCTCCGCCGATGGCTTTTGCAGCTTGATTGCCATGTTCTGTCTGATGCCAAGGTCGTAATCGACAATCACATCAGCAAAAATCGCCACGCAGAGCAACACACCGAGTATGACCAAGCCGACAACTGCGACCTTGTTCTTCTTCAACCGCCGCCATATCTCCAACAGCTGAGACCGTTTCTTTTCGGCATTGATCTCCTGTCTTCCGACTGTTTTAGTCCGGCTCATACTTAGGTGCCTCCTTTTTTGTACTGCGCTTTGACTCGCGGATCGATAAACGCGTAAATGATATCCAACAAAAGGTTAATGACGCTGAACATGACTGAAATAATCAGCACACCGCCCATAACCATCGGAATATCTTTGCTGCGAATAGAGGTGAGCAACAGGTTTCCGATACCGGACATACCAAACACATTTTCCGTGATCACAGCACCGCCAAGCATATAGCCGAAATTAACACCAACGATTGTTATGATTGGAATCATTGCGTTTTGAAGGGCGTGCTTTACGATCACGCGGCCCTTGCTCGCTCCCTTTGCATACGCTGTGCGAATATAATCCTGCCGAATCACCTCAAGCATCGTTGAGCGCGTCATTCGAATCAACGTTGCAAGTGTAGCGGCCGAACAGGTTATTGCCGGCATAATAAATTGTACAAAGCTTTCCGATCCATATGCCGGCAACCAATGGAGTTTAACGGAAAACAAAATAATCATCAGGAGTCCCAACCAGAAGGATGGGATCGACACAAATACTAGCGCAAAAACTGTACTGAAGCTATCCATCAGGGAGTACTGCTTCACAGCGCAGGCAACACCCACAGGAATACCGACCACCGCTGCTATGATCATGCTGTACAGCGCCAATCTAAATGTGGTGGGAAATCTTGTGAACAGCTCTTTCATAACCGACAGGCCAGACACATAGGAGTTCCCAAAATCCCCCTGAAACACGCCCACGATATAGTCCAGATACCTCTTCAAAAACGGTTGGTTCCAACCAAGGGATTCATTCATCGCTTCTTTCGCCTCAGGCGTGGCAAGCTCGCCCATGATAATGTCCGCAGGCGTTCCTGGCGTTAAGTTCATCAGGAAAAATACTGCAAAGCTGATTCCAAGTAAGACCGGATTCATCAGCAGCAATCGCTTAATTACATATTTGTACATTCATTCACCCCTATCGAAAACGACCTCCCACAGTCCATAGTATCTCATCTCGGGAGCGTTCTGCCAATACGACATTTTGCTAAGAAGCCCGAATACTGGAAGACAGACGAATACTGACAACCGCCTTTCCAATATTCGGGTTATCTTAGTTTACTTTTTTAATTACAAGGTTCTATGCTAGAAAATCAGCTGTTCCAACTCCAGTCACGCAGGTAGTGGAACGCATAGGGATCCACATAGGGGATATTTAGATCCTTCGCGCAGGTGATATTTCTGACACGCCAGATAAACGGAATGATGGGAAGGTCTTCGCTAATCTTGATGAGAACCTTCTCATACAGGGAAGCCAGTTTCTCCTGATCACCTGTTTCGAGAGCTTCAGCAAACCACGCATTCACCTCGGGATCATTGTAGAAGGTGGAATTTGTCTCGCCGATCTTGGGCCCGTAGATCACATCGCCGCAGGACTCGTATACATCCATGAAGGTAAAACTGCAGCCGTTGATTGCGATGTCAAACTTGCCACCGATAGTAGAGGCCTTGTACGCAGAAAGTTCTTCCTGCTTGATGTTTGCCGTAACGCCGATCTGTCTAAGGGATTCCTGAAGCACCTGCGCATACTTAGCATACAGTGCGCTCGGCGTGTGGATGTCGCAAGTGAAGCCGTCGGGATAACCAGCCTCCGCCAACAGAGCCTTCGCCTTTTCTAAATTGTACTCGTAGGTTGCGATCTTGTCGGTATAGCCCAGAGCGTCTTTGAGGACGACGGAATCAATCTTCGTACCGATGTTGTCGTTCACGCCGAGAAGCATTGCGTCCTTATCGACCGCATAAGCGATCGCCTGACGAACCTTCACATTGTCAAAGGGAGCCTTCGCAGTGTTGAACTCGATAAACTCATAGCCCAACGCATCGCCCTCAACAATCTTGATGTTATCGTTGGCGTTGGCCAGTACATAGTCAGAGGTTTGGATATCGCAGTAGGCGTCGATATCGGAGCTCTCAAGGTTCAGCAGAGCTGCACTCGTGTCTGCAATCGTAACCCACTCGACATGCTTGATGGCAGGCGCACCAAGGAAGTAATCCTCATTCGCCTCAAGAACCACCTTTTCGCCTCTCACCCAGTTGACAAACTTATAGGGGCCGGTTCCCATCGGCTCTCTGGCAAACTGCTCATCGCCAACGGTCTCAACATAAGACTTGCTCATGATGGGGCCAAACGGCAGCGCCAGACAGGCGAGGATCTGGTTATAGGGAGCGTTCAGAATGATCTTCACATGGCTGTCATCCACCTTCTCCACGCTCTTTACATGGGAGAAACTGGGGGACGCCTTTGGGGAGTTGATGCCGCGGTCAATGCTGAACACAACATCGTCAACCGTCAGTAGAGCCCCGTTGTGGAACTTCACATCGTTGCGGATTTTGAAAGTGTACTCCATCTGGTTGTCGGAAATCTCCCAAGACTCCGCGATGCAGGGTTGGGGCGTAAAGTGCGCATCCATACGAACCAGAGTATCAAAGACATTGGTAGTAACACGCATCGAGCAGTCGTTCAGTGCGTTGTTGGGGTCAAGGCTAGGCGGATCGCTCCAGTGACCGATAATAAGAGTGTCCTTTGTTTTGTTGCTTTCATTGGGATCGTTCACATCAGGCTGTTCCTGTTTGCCGCAACCGCACAGGGTGGAGAGAACGACAGCAAGCGCAAGGGCGAGAGAAACCAATCTTTTCACTTTCATTTTTTCTCCTCTCTTTCTATGGTTGGATTGTTTTTGTCGATCGTTACTTATTAAAGTCGAACCAAAGATTCGGCTTAAGCTCTTGTAGGCAGTCTATATTTACATAGTCGAGATTGAAAAACTGATACGGGTCGTTGGATGCGTAGGTGGCATAGTCCCCATCGTTGAGCGCATAGCTGTGCAGCTTGCGGTTCTTGTAAGCGTGATGACCCTCTACGCAGTCATACTCGAAGAGCATCACATAGATGCCATTGGGATTGCCGTCAGCATCGCACTGGCGATAATAGCCGGCGCTTGCCCACTCCTCAAACAGTTCCTTCTTCTTCTCGACGACATACTTGAACCAAGTCTCGATCATGTTTTCATAGTCGGTCCAGACAACATCATCGGCCACACGCCATGTTTCGTACTCAAGGAAGCGCTGCAGATTGACGCCGTTGGCCTTTTCAATCTTGCGCTTCTCATCGTTGTAGTCGAACCAGAGATCCGTAACTAACGGCTGCATATAGCGCATGTTCATGTGGTCGATATCAAAGCAACTGTGCGGATCCTTCGCCGCGTACTCAGCGTACACACCGTCGTTCTTCTCCAGACTATCCCGAATACGAGTGTGAAGCGCCTTGCAGGCCTCGGGAGACTCATATTCAAGGATCATCATGTAGTAGCCGTCGGGATTGGCCTCACGGTCACACTTGTTGAAATACTTCGCGCTAATCAGGCCGGGGAACAGCTCCTTGTTTTCCGTGACATAGGTGAACCAATTCTCGATTGCCTTTTCATACTCCTCCGCAGGACAGCTCAGGCGTGGCCGCCAAGTCTCAACCTCATAAAAACTCATTTTTAAACCTCCTGATTTTATATTTTTGGTATATTTTCTGCCCGATAGCAATCGCTTCTTCGGGATCGATAAAGCATCCGAATCGCCATGTTCACATCGAACACGGGCATATCAAAGTGTTCAGCGACCTCCCTTGCAAAGGTCGTCAGATTGCTGCACTCAAGCAATATTGCCCCAATGACGTCGCATCGATGCAGCATCTGCTCCACCGCGTCCAGAACATCGTGCAGCATTTTGTTGTAGTCCTGCTTATCCTCCCCCTCAATGACGACTCTGCAAAAGTGCGGCTGCGTTTCCATTCCTTGGATCACCAATTTTTCAATATCAGCTCCAACTGCCTCCAAGTGCTTCTTTTGCAGTAAGAGGGAATGTCCTGTCAGAACGCCCACCTTTAGCGTCTCCCCCAACATCTGCTGTATCATCGGAAGAAGAACCAGACTAGAAGACACCACAGGAACACGGACGCTGTCTGCTATCTCCTTCTGATACAGGGCCATCAATCCGCAATCACCGGCGAGAGCCCACGCTCCCTGCCGTTCCAATGCTTTTGCAGCTGCGCACAGGTTTGTGCACGCCTCCTGCGAACCTTCGATCAGATCCCGGTAGCTTCCCGGAACCGTCCCATAGCACACGGGAAATGTGAAAGTTCCCTCCATGCCGGGATCGCCAACCAGTCGGTCGCCCGCGCTAGCAAACTTCAAAACGCCGATGGGGCTGTCCATCTCAGTCCTTGATCTTTGCAATGAGTTCCACCTCGCAACAGGCGCCGAGCGGAAGAGAGGCCACACCAACTGCACTGCGGGCATGAACACCGGTCTCACCAAACACCTGGCCGAGCAGATCAGATGCACCGTTGACAACCTTAGGCTGGGCGGTAAAGTCAGGGGCGCTGTTCACAAAGCCACTGATCTTCACAATGCGCTCCACACGGTCAAGAGAGCCGAGAACCTGTTTGATTGCGCCAAGGCAGTTGAGTGCGCAAACCTTCGCCGCCTCGTAACCCTGCTCAACATCAAGGCCGTCGCCAAGTTTGCCGGCCGCTGCGAGTTGGCCGTTCACCATGGGAAGTTGGCCTGAAATATAAAGCCAACCATTTTCCACTACGCAGGGCACATAGTTTGCCACGGGGGCTGCCATCTGCGGAACTTCAAGCCCCAGCTCTTTCAGTTTTTCTTCATACATGACGGTTCCTCCCTCATTATCAAAACAATTTCTGCAGTTCGCCGGAAGTAAACTGCTCTACTTCAAAATGGTAACCCTCAGGTCCGGTAAAGAAGAACGACTCAAGTGCCATTTCCTTGACCTGCTTAATGGGCGAAAGGCCGTCCACACCTTCAGCACCCTCAAGCGCTGCATGGACCTCATGGATATTAGCCACTGTCAGGCTAACCAGCACGCTGGACGTCGAATCTACCTGAATCGACCCCTGTGCATTGTCCACCGCACCAAGAAACGCTTTGTCCTTCAGGCGGTAAACGCATGCCCAGCCCGGATCATACGCAACCTCCAGCCCAAGCGTTTCAGAAAAGAAATGCTTGGCCTTTTCCAGATCCTTAAAATACAGGAACGTAATGTTGGACGTTAACTCAAGCTTTGCCATAATTATCCTCCAGCTTACCAGGGGCGCTTATAGTCAGGTGCGCGGCCAACCTTTTTGATTTCTTCCTTAAGTGCTGCAACCAGCGTATCAATATCCTTGTGGTTATTAAAGTACTGGCAGGAAATGCGATACCCGCCAACGTAGTCGGTGAATCGATGTGCAATGAAGATATTCTGCGCATGCAGGTTCTTCAGGATTGCTCGCTCCGTGTTCAGATCCTCATAGATGCGAGCAATCACAATTCCGGCGCGGCGGCCCGGATCCTTATGGGTGATAATGGTCGCACCGATACTTTCAAGCTGCTCCATGCAGTAAGCGCTCAGCTCTTCCACACGGCTCTGAATATTCTCGATGCCGATCTCGTTGACCAGCTCCAGCGTCTCGCCCAATGCAACGGCGCCGGGATAATTAGACGTACCACCGATCTCGAACTTTCTGGCTGTCATGTCGAACTCCCAATCGTTGACGGAAGCGGCCGCAGGGTTTTCCCAGTAGCCGCCCCAACCTTCCGGCGGTTCCTTCGTGTTCAGATATCCGTGATAAACACTTTTGAGCTTCGGCAGCGTTTCCTTGTTGATGTACAGCACGCCGGTGCCGAACGGAGAGTTGAGCCACTTGTGGCCGCCGGCTGTGAGAATGTCAACATGAAAGGTCTTCGTGTCGAGCTTGTTGATGCCAAGCTCCTGCACCGCATCCACGACAAGGAAAATACCCTTGGACTTACAGAAGTCGCCAATTTCCTTGAGATCCATGCGCCAACCGTTGCACCACTCGACCGTGGAGATGACAATAATCTTGGTACGCTCATCACACAGCTTGGCAAAGTCATCTGCGGTAAAGCGGGTATCCTTTGTCTTTGCAACGCGGATCTCGATATTCTTCTCCTTGCGCATCACACACCACGGAAGCGCGACCTGAATAAACTCGAGGTTCGTGGTGATGATGTTGTCGCCATTCTGGAGCTCAATGCCGTTTGCCGCAATGTTCAGACCGTGAGAAGTACTTTCGACCAGCGCGATCTCTTCGGGATCTGCGTTGAGCAACTTGCATGCCTCATCATACGCCTTATGGCGCTTGCTGTCCATAGCGATGTGGTGTGCGCTGGAATTCGCCTCGTCCTGACGAGCCGAGAAATCAGCCAGTTCCTTTAGCGCGTGCACGGAGCGTTGGGGCGCGAAACTGACGCACGCGGCGTCAAGGAAAGTCATGGTCTCCAGAACAGGCCACTCGCGCTTTCTTATTTCTTCAAAATTGACAGGCATAACCGGTAATCCTCCTTTGATATTTTGGTGCTTCAAAACATCGCGGTGTATGTTTTTCCGCTCTCCACTTCTCTTCTTGTTTTTATATTTATATTGTAGCCGGTCAGACTTGTTTTTTCTGTAAAGCAGTATACAGTTTTCGCTTTTTTATTCAAAAAAATTTCAGCGCTTTTTTCAGTTTCGTTCAGTTTTGCATCTCATCAAATAGATCAAGCAGAGATAAGGAAATACCCACCGAAGTAAGTTATCTTCCATCCCACCATGTTTTTTATTTGGCCTCCCCAGTTGGTGATTTTTTGCAAAAATGCAAAGGCTTGCAAACGTTATGAAAACCGTGTACAATTAAAATACTAAGTGCAGTGCTTATTCTATATACTTGTAAGTGGTGGAGGGGGTTCTCATGCAATCAGCTAGTTTTTCTTCATGGCTCCGTCTTGATCCAGAACTTCTTCACGCATTGATCAGTGGGTCTCCCGTTGTGCGTTTACGGAAAAAGCAGCCGATCTTCTATCAGGGGGATACACCCACAACCGTATATGTTGTAAAAGAGGGGCGCGTGTGCATTACAACCTATTCCCCTGTCGGTGTAGAGCAGCAGCTGTATATCGCCGAGCAAGGTGCCCTCTTCGGCGAGCGGTCATGTCTGCTGAAGGAAACTCACATGGCCACGGCTATCTCCATTGTCGACTCCTCAGTGTATGCCATTCCGGCGGCAACATTTTTTGCCCAGTTGGAGCAGGACTTTCAGCTCAGCCAAGCCGTCCTGCAAATTGTGTGCAAAAAGAATTCCCTTCTGGTTGGCCGCTTGCTCTCACAGTCCTCCTCCGACGCTCTGCAGCGCATCGCGCAGACGCTTCTTGATATGGCACAATCTTACGAGGTGGAAACCGAAAGTGGCTATGAGATTCCGATCCGCTTCAGTCATCAGGATGTTGCCAATCTGCTCCACATCAGCCGGGTAACTGTAACTAAGGCTTTTCAGGCCATGGCGCAGGAGGGCATCATCGAGCGGAAGCAGGGGCATATTCGAATCACCGATCATACCAAACTGATCCATCTTGCGCACGGCGATTTTTTTCCGTAAGATAAGGGGATCATCCCGCCACGTGTAAAGATCTGCCCGCTCAGTCGGTCAAGGCAGAGAACACATTGTGAAATAAGTAATCGCTGCATTTTCATTTATAGGAAGTTCCTGAATAAGCAGTATCTTAACCACGTCACCGAAAGTATTCTGGCAAAGGTTTCCAGGAAAGATGTTTTGGGGACCGGTCTATGCTAAGGCCTTTGATGGCGCGGGCAAAAAGGTGGAATATGCGGAATACATTGTCGCTTCCCTCAAGGGATATGTACTCGAGGAATTGAAGACATGGTCGGTCGGCAGTTCCTATGACGATGCTCCGATCTTCTCTATTGGTGACGGTGTGGACAAGGCGGAGGTTAAGATTGCCCCTATGGTTTTGCCGGATAACAATGGCACAGTCGCATTTATGAGACTAAAAAATGATACGGAGTTCACCGTCGCTGGAGAACTGTTTGACCGTTACGCAAATCATAACCACCAGTAAGCTGTTGGCATGACCTGCCCCCCCCGAAAGGGACGTTGGAGGGTTGACACCTCACAATCGAGTAAATAATTTCTCCGATTGCGCATATAGGCCCCTAGAATAGGCGCAGTACTTGAACAGCTTGCCCTGACGATTATGGATATAGATATTATGTAGATGGTTGCATCAGAAAACAGTGCGTCATCTGATAGACCTCAACGAGGAATTTTAAAGTAAAAGGAGTACCATAGATACTTCTTTTTACTTTAATCGCATGTGTGCAAAAGTAGGTAGTGCCCTCTCCAAAATATTTAATATACTTTCCTGAGATCACGGCATTCTATCACATGGTCGGTCATTTTATCGACCTGCTATGTTTTGTGCTGTAGGCCTTACCTTGGCAATCCTCCGCGTTCACTTTATATTGGTAACAGGCGAAAGCCGAATCTCGCGGCTTTCCGGTGAGGTCCACACCGTAAGTGTGACCTCAGGCATTCATGGACCCCGTAGGGCATTATGACCACCCTGTACGCA
>ERZ824598.1417-NODE-1417-length-30368-cov-5.946821_pt1 | contig 30368 bp, 27 predicted proteins | sample MGYA00519934_ERZ824598 | MGnify/ENA primary metagenome ERZ824598 (study PRJEB31778, sample SAMEA3449177) | human gut metagenome | biome: human gut; feature: human-associated habitat; material: faeces | place: United Kingdom | collected 2010/2012 ...
TGGTCACACTTGGCATTATCGGAGTGGTTTCAGCTATGACAGTACCGTCTTTGATGCAGAATTATCAAAAACAATCTTATGTCACACAGCTGCATAAAGTTTATAATGAGCTGAGCCAGTCGCTTGTCCGCTATCAGACTGATAAAAATGCTGTAAATTTAAGAGAAGCCGGACTAAATAATCATGATGCATTATCTGACTTTGTAAAAAGTACATTTAAAGTTGTAAAAGAATGTGAAACAATGCAAAATTGCTTTGCTGATGAATATAAAACATTAGCAGGTACATCAGCAGAAGCTTATTATTCAAGAGAATATAATTCTTATATTTTAGCAAGCGGAGCAGCATTAAGACCTTTATACTCTCCTTCCGGTAATAAATTGATAAATATTGCGGTTGATATAAACGGTCAAAAAGGTCCTAATATAACAGGAAGAGATTTCTTTTTTGTATATGTATACAATAACGGCTACATTGATGATTCTGACTCTGATGCGCCATTGAGTACTGAAAGCAGAGAGGAAATGTTCTCGAGTGGCTGTCAGAAAGGAACAACTCTTTATGGGTGTTTCGGTAAAATTCTAAATGATAACTGGCAGATGACATATTAAAAAAGGCTCCTTTTGGAGCCTTTTTTTAGTATCTTTCCAGATATTTGTCGATTTCCCACTGAGAAACGTATGTTCTGAATGAATCCCATTCTTTCTTCTTAGAGGACATAAATTCGTTGAAAATATGATCACCTAATGCAGCTCTGGATACAAGTGATTTATCAAAATAATCCAAAGCTTCTGCCAAGCTTCCCGGGAGCGAATCAATTCTTTGTTTTTTACGTTCTTTAGTAGTTAATTTGTATATATTGCTTTCAACAGGAGCAGGCGGATCAATTTTATTTCTTACACCGTCTAAACAAGCTTCTAATATTGCTGCAAATGCTAAATAAGGGTTGCAGGCTGGATCAGGTGAACGAAGCTCAACACGTGTTGCGTTTCCGCGTTTTGCAGGAACTCTTAATAATGCACTTCTGTTAGCCAGTGACCAAGCCAAATAAACAGGCGCTTCATAACCGGGTACAAGGCGTTTAAAGCTGTTTACAGTAGGGTTTAACACTGCAGTAATGCTTTTAACATGTTTTAACATACCGCCGATTGAATATTTTGCAACATCTGAAAGCTGATATTCTGCGTTTTCATCATAAAAAGCGTTTTTCCCGTCTTTAAATAAAGATACATTACAGTGCATACCGGAACCGTTAATTCCATAAATAGGTTTAGGCATAAATGTTGCATGTAAGTTATGTCTTGCAGCAATAGCTTTAACAGCAATTTTGAATGTTGCAACGTTATCTGCTGCGCTTAAAATATCTGTGTATCTGAAATCAACTTCGTGCTGTCCGTCAGCTACTTCGTGGTGAGATGCTTCAATGTCAAATCCCATTTCCTGCAAAGTTAAAACTATATCTGAACGTACATCTTCTCCCAAGTCTTCAGGACCTACATCATAGTATCCTGCGCTGTCTTGTGTCGTAGTTGTTACATTACCGTCTTTGTCTTTAGAGAATAAGAAAAATTCTGCTTCAGGACCTATGTTCATAGAAAATCCCATTTTTTCAGCTTCTTTCATAACTCTTTTTAAATTACATCTCGGACATCCCTCAAAAGGTGTTCCGTCAGCATTGTAAATATCGCATATCAGTCTTGCTGAGTTTATTCCGTCTTTGCCTCTCCAAGGTAAAAGCTGGAACGAGTTTTTATCAGGGTGGAAAAACATATCTGAAGTTTCAATGCTTCTAAAGCCTTTAATAGAAGATCCGTCAAGCATAATTTCATTATTTAATATTTTTTCAATATGTTGAGAAGGAATTGTCATATTTTTTACTTGTCCGTTTATGTCAACGAACTGTAATTTGATAAATTTGATATTATAGTCTTTAATAAAGCCTTTAATATCTTCTTCACTAAATTGTTTGTTGTCTAATCTCGTGTGTGCAAATTCTTTCATGTAGACCTCTTTCCTTCTAACTATTTGTTTGTTCTGAAATAATCAAAACCTCTAATGTATTTTATTAGAATACTTTTTTCAAAAAAGGTCAATAGTTTTTATATTAAGATTAAGTAAAGACGGGCAAAACGCATGTTTAACAAATAGTAAATGTTTTTCTAAAAATAGTGTTAAATATTAATAAAATATGGGAATATAAATATTGGAAAGGGGGTATTCGGATAATTTTTGATTAAAAATTTGTTTTTTTTATGCAAATTTTTCGCGTGACAAATTTCTGAAAACCTTTACAATTCATTAGTTACGAATAAATGTTAATAAATGTAAAGAAATAAATCAGATATAGCAATTATATACTCAAAAAATACTTTATTAATATGTAAGCAATATGAAACACACAAACAAGATTAAATAAACACGAGATATAAACATACACACTATTTACACTACCTACTACACACTAACCTTCTACACACACGAGGAATTACTAAAAGAATTCCAAACTCTATCGAAAGATAGGGTTTTTTTTTGTGCTACGCACGTAGATAATTATGACATTGGTGGGTAAACTATATCAATATATTTCTGATAATCTTTAGCTTCAAAAAATCCTGCTGAAAATTCAGCACAATTGTAACCTGGTTGCTGTGCATCAGGAACTTCTATCGGCGGTCCGGCAGGGGTTGAGCGTGACGGATTTTTAGGGTTTGAAATTACATCTGTGCTGCGTAAAAGAGTAATTAAAATTGATTTTTCTTTTATTTCGTATTCCGTTAATCCTTGTGTAATTATTCCGAAGCCTTGTGCACCTACATATCTTTGCATTGGAGCAAAGTTTGTTTTAACCTCTATTCCTCGTTCTTTTGGAAGGTGTTTTCTCATATCATATTCAGGATTAAATTCACGTTTTATGATTGAGTTCATGTCTTCTGAATAAGTTTCTGTAACAGGTTGTTTCAGGTTGAATTTTACCTGCCAGATTTTATTTTTTAATTTGTTATCCCATTCAATTTTAAAGTTTATAAGTTCGCCTATATCTACTTGAACGTCAAAAAAGCTTGTTTTTATAATATTGTTTTTGAATGAATAAACTTCTGCGACTTCGCCTTTATCATCTTCAACCGCACCGAAGTTATAAGTGTCGCCTTCATCTTGAAAACGCACAAATTGCATTTCGACATTGCCTATTCGGATTTTGCCGTTTTTTACCTCAAAGTTTATTTCAGGCTTAACGGCAGGTGACTTTTTAAGAGTGTATATAGTTGTAAAATCCTCTGTAACAGGAATTTTCTGTGTGTCATAAAGAAGCGAATTTTCAACACCGAAATGCTTTGAGATTACTTTGTATTCGGGAAGCAAGTCTTTGCTTTGCATAACAGGTGTTTTAAAGTTGTGTTCAAGACGCAGTTCTTCAATAATTGTATTTGCGATTTGAAGTATTTTTTCATACCTTGTAATGTTTTCGCGATGAACCAAATCTGTTGAACAACCGCAAATCCCGTCGTGTGCCTGATTTTTTAGTAAAAGTTTGTAAGCATATTCTATAACACTATTATACTTTGAGCCGTATTTTTTCTGTAATTTATCAGCCTGCTCAAGCATATACGTGCATTTTATGTTATACTGCTTAACTTTCATTCTAGCTGAATAAGAGCCCTGTAAAATAAATGTTTTGCTGTTATCTCTAAGCTCATCGTTCCATTCAAATTGTTTAAAGTTATCTTTAACAAGTTCAAAATACTCAAATGGAGTTGAAAGCTTAATCTCATAATCAACAAGTAATTTATTTACCATTTGAATTTGTTCTGATATATCTTTTTCGACTCCCAAATGGTCGGCTCCAATTGGTAAAAGCAGATATTCTCCTGACTTTTCAGCTATTTTGTCTAAATTACCTTTGAGCCATTCAGCTTTTTGTTCAATTGTCATCGGAGCTGAGAAAATATCCATGAAATATCCGCGCACAAGATTAATTGTATTTACTCCGTTAAAAGTGAATTCAGACGGGAAATCTCCACATCCGCGCCAAACAACACATTTATCCATACCGTATTCTTTTAAAATCGGAGGAATATTTTTACTGTGCCCGAAAGTATCTGCTAAATATCCGATAAAATCAGTACAGCCAAAGTCTTTTGATATTTTTAAACCGATTTCAAGATTTTTTTCAAAAACAGTTCTGTCTGTTAAAAACTCGTCAACAAGTGTATAAAAAGGACCGACAAAAAGTTTTTTTTCAGAGATAAGCTGACGGATTAAAGCTTCTTTTTCAGGTCTTATTTCCAAATAATCCAGTAATGCGCAGACCTGTCCGTCAAAATAAAATGACGGTATTTTGTTGTTTTCCAAAAGCTCCAATACGTTATCAAATACTCGTAAAAGTCTTAATCTGAAAACTTCATATTCTCTGTACCATTCTCTATCCCAGTGGGTATGTAGATAAGCAATAACTGTCTTTTTCATATATATTTTGTAACATATTTATAAATATAGTGCAAAGGCTTAACAAAACTGTTATAATAATAAAACAGCCAGCGCATTAGCTGGACTTGTGACACAAGAAAGTAGCAACCAGCGTAGCCGCTGGACTCGTGACATCAGGTTATGCATAAATGTTATAAATTAATGAAAGGAGCAATTATGAAAAGATTAGAATTTCGGGGGGGGGGGGCATAATCTAAGCTCCACACAAGGGTTTACACTCGCTGAGGGTGCTACGCGCGTAGCCATGTTAGCAGATGTTCGTCGTCATGCATTCACATTAGCTGAGGTCTTAGTCACTCTCGGTATTATCGGTGTGGTCTCTGCTATGACAGTACCTTCTTTGATGCAGAACTATCAAAGACAGTCTTATGTTGTCCAGCTGCATAAAGTTTACAATGAGCTTTCTCAAGCATTATTGAGATATCAGACTGATAAAAATGCTGTTAATATTACTGAAGCAGGTTTGAATTCAACTGCTGCTGTTCAATCATTTATAGAAAATTATATGAAGGTTGTTGCCAAATGTGATAAATTGCAATCTCCTTGTTTCTCTGACAGTTATAAGACAATGGGTGGAAACAGTTTTACAGGGCACAATGTTGATACTAAAACATATGTGCTTGCAAGCGGAGCAGCATTAAGACCTTTATATTCTTTGCAAGGTAATAAAATAATTAATATCGGGGTTGATATAAACGGACAAAAGGGGCCAAATATTCTCGGGCGTGATTTGTTTTATTTTGCTATATATAAAAATGGGTTAATTGATGATTTTGGTGCAGTAGAAGATGATGCTCCCTTAACAGAAGCCCAAAGGCAAAGTGTATTTAACCTTGCGTGTAACAAAGCTGATACCGGAAGCGGTTGGGGGTGTTTGGGTAAAATTATGAACGACAGCTGGCAAATGAATTATTAAGATATCATTATTAGTATTTTGTATATCCTTTAGTCGAATAGAATATTTTTATATCTTCATTTAACCTTTCTTTTAAAGAGGTGAGGTTAAATGAAGAAATTATTATTATTAACAGGTGTATTGTTATTTTGTGTAACTGCTGCTCAAGCAGGAATTTTATCAAGATTTTTTAATCCGTACGGATATAATAACTATTATTATCCGCCGTCAAATGTGCGTTACTATAACAGCAGTTATTACCCTAATACAAATTATTACAATAACTATAACAGAACAAATTATCCTAATAATGCTTACAGGTATAACAATTACAATAATTATAACAGATACAATAACGGATACAGAATGTACAACAATCCGTATAGAAATAACGGATATTACAGACAGCCGATTATACACAGAAATGTTATTAACAGAAAAAGTATGAATAATTCTAAAGAAGTTAAGGTTGCAAGCCAAATTAAAGACCTGGACAAGCTTGAAAGAAAAGTTTTAAGACAAACCTATGAAGGCGATTCGGTAAAGAACCGTATTGAAAGGCTTGAGCAGGGAATGTTCGGTGCAGTTCAAACAGGTGATATATATGAAAGATACGACACACTGAAACGCATGGCAAAAAATAATAGCGGGTTTCAAAGTGCATATAACGCAGGGTATCCTTCAGCAGGTTACGGAAACAGTTATGCACAAAACAGTTATCAACCTCCAATTTTTACAGGCAGCTCAGGCGGAGGCTGGAGAAATACGCTCTGGGGTAATTTCAAAAACCAGTTTGTAGGTTTGCCGACAGGTCTTACGCCGCAAATGGATCCGGCTTACATGGATTATTTTGAAGCAGAAAGAGCTTTGTCAGGAGCAGGAGAAGGAATTGATTACAGAACAAACACAGGATATTACAAATCAAATACACAGAGAAGTTCAGGGACTGGCGTAACAATTTTAGATTGACTTTCTGCTGTTTATCATTAAATCAATATCATACATATAGATGTTTATAACACTCTTATAATAAGTCATAATGTTCACAAAGAGTGATATAAGATGCCTTTCAGATACAGATTACAAAAAGTTCTGGAATTCAGAATTCGTAAAAAAGAAGAACAGCTTCTGGTTGTTCAAAAAGCTCAGCAGGCAGTATTAATTGCAGAAGAGAATATCAGAAAAAACGAAGAAGAAATCCGAACAACAAAACTAAACATGCGTCAGGCAGATCCAATGATGTATGAAACTTATGATAAGTACCTCATACACCTTTGGGAAAAGGCAGAACAACTCGAGGAAATTCGTGTTGAAGCCCAGCGAAGACTTGATGAAGAAAAGGCGAAACTGGTAAAACTTGAGCAGGGCGTAAAAGTCCTTGAGAAGCACAAAGAAAAAAACAGAGAAGCTTATATCGCAGAAGAAAAAGCAGCGGAGCTCAAAAAATATTCAGAACTCGGTGTAACAAGGTTCTTCCACCAATCGCAGGAAAGACATGAGGAAGAAGAACTCGAAATCTTAAAACAGTTAGAACAAATAGATGGAGGTAGTTAAAAAGCAATGAATGTAAGTACATCTTCAGCAGCTGCAACGGCAAGCACTTCCGATGTCAGCAGTACGCAAACACAAAGCAAGTCTTCAAGCAGCTCTAAAGCTGATAAATCTTTTGAAGATGAAATAAAATCTGCTTCCAACTCAGATTCTAAAGAAGTTTCAGAAGATACAAAGGCTCAAGCGTCATCAGAAGATAAAAAAGCTTCACAAGAATCCTCCAAAGATTCTAACAATGATGCAAATAAACTTAATAATGAGTTGAAAGATCCTGACAGTATTGTACCTCAAGATATTTACACCGGAGGTATTAATTTCACGGATTATAAATACGGCAACGGAAATCAATTAATTCTTTCGCAAAATATTCAAGATTTAATAAATACAAAAGATATGATGAGTGCTGTAAGTTCAGCATCTTTAGCCTCTGATTACGACACTGTTAATATGTCTGACAGTGACGCTATGTTTTTTGTAAATTTAACTCAAAACACAGATATGTCTATGCAGAGTATTGCAGGACAAATAGAAAATGCATTGCAGGATAATGTTGAAAATGTTCAACAGAATGTAAAAGTTTCTGCAACTCTTATGAACAAGCTTGCTGAGTCTATGAAAAATAATCAATCATTCCGTATTGATTTTGACAAAGATGTTTCTGTCATTATAAAAGTTAATAAGGACGGCAGCTTAATGGCAAACTTTATTCCGGGTGATAAAGCGGTAGAACAATATTTAAAAAATAATATTGCATCATTAAGGCAGCGCTTTGATGAACAAAACCTGCAATATTCGGAATTGAGTTACAGCAACTCAAGACAACAACAGCAGCAGCAAAATCGTAAAAAGGAGAAGAACAATGAATGATTCTTTTATTACGGCACTTAACACCCAAAAATCTACAACCAACTGGATTGATGTTATTGCTCATAACATGACTAACGTTTATACTCCCGGTTTCAGGGAACAGCAGGTTAATTTCAAAACCTTCCTGGGAGGTGCTATTGCCGATGACTATGACAAAAAGATTAGTCAGGGTAAATCTACTCCGGGTACTTCTCCCGAAAACCTATATCTTGAAGGTAAGGGCTTTTTCCTTGTGAAAAATTCCGAAGGTAAAAGTATCTATACAAGATTGGGAGAATTTACTTTTGATAAAGAAGGTGTTTACAAAGACAGAAGCGGTAATACGGTTCAAGGCTATATTTTAAACGACAAAGGCGAGATTATGCAAGGGACAAAATCAATCTCTTCAGACCTTTATCAGGAAACAGCCATGAAAGGCGGAGCTGTTGATATTCCGACTACAAATATTAAACTTTGGATTGATCCGAATAACGGTAAATATTTAGGTAAATACGACGACTATGAGATTAAAGGCGACGGAACTATTTACGGTAAAGCTGACGGAGGCAAAAGGTCAGTTCCTCTTTACAGAGTAACAACAAGAAACTTCCATAACGCAGCGGCTTTATATGAATTCAAGGAAGGACAGTTTATCGAAACAGAAGAATCAGGCAAACCTGTTTTGGGGGTCGGTGAAATTCGTTCAGGGCTTTTAGAAATGTCAAACGCTGACTTCAAAGGTAATATTTCTTATTATCAAATGGCAAAGCTTCAGTTGGAAGTATCAAATAAATTGATTTCTTCTAACAAAGAATTGCTTGAAGAAGCTTTAAGACTGGTCGGTAATTAGTGTTTAGTTTATATGATGATAATCATAGACCATATATATACATTTAAACTCCATTTTACAAAGAGGCTGAAGCCTCTTTTTTATTGTCAGCGGAAAGCTCTTTTATAATTTCTTTAATCTCATCAGACACATCTTCAGAACTCGAAATATTTTCTTTTACAAGCTCTGCAAATTCGGATTTTTTAAATTCATGCAGACCTCTGTGTTTGAAAAATTCTTCTAAAAATGCCACTTTTGATGAGCTTTGTGATAAGTTCTCAATCGGGGCAAGCGAAATATTTTGTGTTGCGTAGTTCAAAGTTTTAGTTATCAACGAATCAGGCAGCAAATCTTCAAATTCTCCGCTTTTAAGCAAGTGTATTTTATCAATCTCACGCATACGCGGTTTTATTTCACGAAGGTTTTCTTCAGCATCGTTATCTAAAAGTATAAACACAGGTATTTTCAAAGAATCAGCAAAATTATAAAAATATTTTACAACCTGATTTTTGCCTCCGGCTGATATAATATAAATTCCATGCTCTTTAAAGTTGTAACCGCAAAGCCTTGCAAATTCGGGCAGTAATGTTTCTTCTGTAATCCCCTCGCATAGAAGTATCTTTTTAACAGGAAATCCGTATGAATTATTTTGAGGAGATGTATCATTTAATGTCTTAAGCCATTTAAGGTTATCAGCAATATTATTTGATAATAATTTTATTGCAGCTTCATAATTAATTTTATTTTTTAAAAGCTTTTGAGTGTTTGCATCCAGCTTAAATACAGAATTTTCATAATCGTAAAGCCGCTGGTTTATTAAATAATTACCTGTTGATTTTTCAAGAGATGAATTTATAATACATTCTGCATAATTTTTAATTGTTTCATAATCCAATTCATCCAGCTCTGATTTTTTATATTTAGGTTCAATAAGATTGTTGGTGATTATATCTTTAAAAACCCTTAAATACTTTGTTTCGGTATCTTTAAATCTTGTCAGTCTGTCTATTGAAATTATAAGTTGTTCTTCTGTGAGCGGTTTAATCTTCAAAATACTTAATCCCTATTGTAACATTTATTAATTATATTATTCCGGATATGGCAATTTTTTTTATGTTTGTTTTTTTACTATAATAGTAGTGGAGTGGAATTGTGTACCCGGTAAATTTAAATAATCAGCAATATAGTAATTATAACACACCTAAATCGGTTAAGGCTACAAAGGTTGAAAACAGTGCACCGGTTCAGGTAAAACATACTTCGTTTACTTCTAATCCTATTATGACACAAATTCCGTTTAATCCGACTTTGACAGCTTCACGTCTTAGAACTGAGCTTTCTTCCAAGGATGAGAAAAACAAGTACAATACTCTTACTAAAATTGCCGACAGGGATACAAAAAAACAGCTTAATGTTCTCTTAAAGACAGGTGTTTTATTAAATGCTGATTCCAATGATAATTCAACAACTCTTGATAATTTATATAAAATAGCTACAACCCAGCGTGCTATGGGCTTAAACAACGGTGTGCTTCTAAAAGAAACGGTTTCTACTATAATAGATCCGCACACAATTACTCAGCAGTTCGGAAATATTCCTCCTCAATATGCAGATAAAGTCGCAGCGATTGCAAAAGAGCATGCCAACGAGGTTAATGTTGAACATTCAGGAACTTGTGTAGCTTCAAGTATAGAATTTAATCTGGCTCAAAAACATCCGGCAGAATTTGCAAGATTTGCAGAAGGGCTAAGCTCTCCAAACATGGCTGTTCAAAAAAATATCAAACTGAATAATCTTGCAGATAATACTCTTGATGCAATATGGCTTTTAAATGCGTTTGAAATACCTTATGAAGCTAAAGATTTTGATACTGCAAAATTAACATTTGCACCTGATAAAAACGCAATAATAAGGGCACATATTCAAACAGTAGATAAAGATAAACTTGAACGTTCATCTTTGGATGTATTAATGCAGTCAACATTTATGCAGGTGGGTTCACAGCAATCTTATGATTCGTTAACCGATAAACGTGCAGGTAAGTTTAACCAAAACGATAAAGGATTAATTGAATTTGAAAAGACATTTACGGAATCTGTTGTTGAAGATAAAAATAAAATTTCGGTAACTTATCAGACTGTGGATGAAAATGCAAGACTTACAGGCTATGAAACTGATTTCAATACAATGAAAAAACAAATAACAGATGCATTAAACTTAGGTGAAAACGTAATCATCGGATATACACAGGTTGATAGCAATAATACAATTATTAACGGACATGAAATTACAATTATCGGCGTTAAAAATGATAAAAACGGTAAATTAATCTTTGTTTGTAATGATACCGATGATAATGTATCAAAACCGATTGAATATTCAGAAGACTATCTGCTTCCGAAAATTCACCACGCAGCGCTTCCTCAATCAGTCGTTGCAAATGATGTCAACCTTGTAGAAAACTGGGTTGAAGGACTTAAAACTTATAAGGAATTAAAGAAACAAGCTCAAAATCCGCAACTGGCAGCTTAATGTTCTTTAACATTGAGCTCTTTTTTAGCAAAAAAAATCTTGATGTTATTTAATAGTAATAATAGAAGGTGAAAAAAATATGAATTTAATGATAAACGGGTTACCTAAAATAAACTTTAAGGCTGCTCAGCCAATTTCTGCGGGAACAAATCAAATGCCTCAAGCTAATCAGGTTCCTGTAACAGAACCATTGAAAGAAGATACATTTACCAAAACAAATTCAACCCAGGCTCCTGTTTATTCTCAGCCGTCAGTAACTAAAGCTTCCGAATATTCAAAACCTGCTTCTACTGTTGAAACAAGTATTTTTTATATAAATGATAATCACGGTCGAATAGGTAATATGGCTAGAATTTATTCGGCTAAAAAAGTATATGATTCTGTAAACAGTAACAGTACGGCAGACAAACTTGTCTTAGCAGCAGGTGATATATCTGCCGGAGCTGATGAACATATTATAAAAGCAGCTAATGCTTATATGAACGGCTTAGGTGTTGAAGCTATATCTGACGGCAACCATGAATATGATGCCAATCCTGATGTAATAGCTAAATCCAAAGAAAATGCAAAATTTAAAAGTTTAGGAATGAATTTACAAATTCCAAATGGAAATCCGTTAGAAAAAGTTATTGAAAAATCATTTGTTCTTGAAAAGAACGGTCATAAATACGGAATTATCGGTCTTGCTCCTCCTGATTTGCATGAAAGAATTCGTGACAATGAGTCAAGAAAACAGATTGGTGTAGATGAGTTTGAAAAAACCATAAAAGATGTTCAAAATCAGGTTGATGAATTTAACAAACAAGGTATTAATAAAATTATCCTTTTATCTCACTGCGGCTTATCTAAAGACCAGCGTATGGCAAAAGAAATATCAGGAATTGACGTTATAATAGGCGGGCATACTCACGATTTACTTAAAGGTGTGGTTGAAAACGAAAACCTGTTTTATTCAAAATCAAATGAGCCTGTGATTATTACTCAAGGCGGAAAAGACGGAGAATATTTCGGTGACTTAAAACTTACTTGGAATAATGAAAAAGGAACAATTATAAAAGTTCAAAATAATGTGATAAGTTCTCATGATTTTAAACGTAACAGGGTATTAAAAGGTGTATTTGACCAGATTTTAGGTAAACCTGAACATTTGGGGGAAATCAAATCAGCTCCGGGACCGACAAAAAACAGACTAATTGATCCTAACCCGAATGCATATTTTATTATGGATGCCGTAAGACACGAATTTGATACTGACTTGGCTCTTATTAATGTAGGAAATGTTCGTGGTTTCTTTGAAGCAGGTCCTGTTGATTCAAGACAGGTATTCGAGGTCGTTCCTTTAAAGAACAATATGGTTAAGATGAAGCTTACAGAAAAAGAAGTTGTTGATGCATTGAAAAATGGTGCAAAATCATTTATTAATCCGGGAAATAAACCAAGTATCGTAATTCCTTCTGGATTAAAATATACAGTTACAAGAAACGGTGAAATAAAATCAGCAACTTTCATCGACAAAAACGGAAAAGAAACTCAAATAGACATCAACAATCCTAATCCTAATAAAATTTATACCGTTGCAACAGATGACTTCTTTGCATCAGGCGGAGATAATCTGATATCAAATAAGATTGCAACAAATGAAATCGATGAAAGTTTTGACTATGATAAAGACAAACTTACTTGCGATTATATTAAAAAGTTAAATCAACCTATCGAAATTAAAGATGACGGAAGAATAAACGTTATTGATTAGTAACCGTAAAGTTCTTTAGAGTTCAGATATTCTTTAACTGTATTTAATGAAGCCTGAACAATACGTGTTACACGTGAAGATGAAAGACCAACCTGTTTAGCTATATCTTTAACCTGCATATTTCTATAAAATCTGTATTCAACAACAGTTCTTTCTTTTGGAGGAAGCTTTGCAATAGCTTCTCTAATCATTCTGCCCATTTCTGAAATTTCTGCGCTTTCATCAGGCATGGCATGATTATCTTTCAAGAAATCAAACGGAGAATCGTTATCGCTTGCGGCTGCTGCAAGTCCGTCTATGGAAAGCACTGTTTCGTAAATAGCTTCACGAACTTTTGCTTTTTTCATATCCATTCCGTCAACTGCTTCTTCTTCTTCGTATTCTTCGTCAGGTTTATGTTTTAAAGAGTACCATTTATATCTTATTCTTAATTCGTTTCTTATTGCCCAGCGTACAGCCGTTGCAATATATGCAGCATTGTATCTTTCAAGCTGCTCGGGAGTTTTATTTTCAATAAGTACTTGAATCGCTATAATTCCGATAGAAACAAGTTCTTCGTATTCAACCATGTGGGATGGAATACGTCTTTGTTCAACTTTAGCAACTTTTTGTACTATTTCTAAATATTCTTTTATTTTACTTTTGTTTTGCATAATCATGATTATAATTATAATATCATAGAACTTATTTTATTCTACCTTTATTTGTTGTATTTTTCAAGTTGTATACAAAAAGCAAAATTTCAGCGATGGCTTTGTACAGCTCAGGCGGAATTTGCTGGTTTAGATCTACCATTTTATAGAGTGCACGTGCAACAGGAGCGTTTTCAATCACCGGAATGTTGTGTTCGCGTGCGATATTAATGATTTTCTTTGCAATCAGTTCTGTGCCTTTTGCAATAAGCATAGGAGATGCCATTTCTTCTGCTTTATATTTAAGAGCACAAGCTATGTGAGTCGGGTTGGTTACAACAAAATCAGCATCAGGAACCGAATCCATCATACCTTTTTGAAGCATTTGCATACGGCGCTGCCTGAGGGCTGCCTTTACGTTAGGATCACCTTCCGTGTTTTTATATTCATCCTTAATTTCTTTAAAAGACATTTTTTGGTCTTTTAAAAACTTCCATTTAGTTACGCCGTAATCTGCTGCAGAAATTACAAGGAAGGCAATGCAGGCTTTGAAGATAAAGTCTGTAATGAGTTTGCCGAATTCTATCATAACAGCGAAGTTATTATCAATTGCTGCTAGCATCAAGATACTTTCAATATGCTGCATATATACGCTGTAACCTATAAAGCCCAATAAAACTACTTTTACTATGTTTTTAAACAGTTCAAAAAGTGTTTTGACAGACATAATATTTTTAAAATATTTTGTCGGGTTCAATTTATCAAGTTTGGGCATTAAAGGAGCTGTGGCAACAAGCGGACCTACCTGAATAAAATCTGCCATAATTGCTACGAACCACGCTACAAAAAGTATCGGTCCGATAATTAATGCAGCGCATTTTATTGTAACTGTCATTATGTAAGTTGTTCCGACTTGCGATAGGTGTGCATTCGGTATCTGTTCATAAAGCAGTGTATAAAGCTGTATAATTTGATCCCAGACAAAAGGTGCAAGTCCGAAAATTACCGAAAATAAAATAAGCAGAGAAATAGCTGTTGAAAAATCTTTTGACTTTACAACCTGACCTTCTTTTCTTGCCTGCTCGAGTTTTCTCGGTGTGGCATCAAACTGTTTATCTTCATCACCCATCTGCTATTCCTTTAATGAATATTATAGCATGGTCAAGAATTTATGATTTTTACTCCTGAACTTGTTCCTAATCTTTCAGCACCAGCTTCTAGCATTTTAATTGCTGTTTCTTTATCTCTGATGCCGCCTGATGCTTTTACTCTCAAACCATACGGTGAAACTGTTTCATACATTAATTTAACATCTTCGGCTTTAGCACCTGTACCGTTTTTTACAAAACCTGTTGAAGTTTTTACAAAATCAGCTTTTGCTTCAATGCACAACTCACAAGCTTTTTTAATCTCGCCTTTTTCAAGTAAATCAGTTTCCAAAATTACTTTTAACGGTTTGTCTTTACAGGCTGCTTTAACTGTTTTTATGTCATTGATGATAAATTCATAATCTTTGTCCTTTAGTTTAGAAACATTAATTACCATATCAACTTCATCAGCGCCGTCTTCAACTGCCTTTGAAGTTTCATATGCTTTTACATCACTTCTGTTTGCTCCAAGAGGAAAACCAACAACAGTAACAATTTTTACATCACTGTCTTTTAAATTTTGTTTAGCAAGGCTTACATACAAAGGATTTACACAAACTCCCAAGAAATTATGTTCTTTTGCTTCATCAAAAAGTTTTATAAAATCTTCTTTTTTTGCATCTTGTTTTAGCAAAGTGTGCTCAATGTGTTTGTTTAAATTTTCCATTTTTCCCCCTTATAATATGTTATTTAAAATTTGTGATGTTGAATAAGATTTATTCAATGTGAAGAAATGCAATCCCGTTACATTGTTATTGATTAATTCTTCGCATTGTTTTGATGCGTATTCAATACCGAGTTCAGTCATTGATTTTGAATCCTCTTTATATTTATTAATTTTTGTTTGAAGATTTTCAGGTATTGTAACTCTTGCAAGCGATGTCATTTTTACAATTTGTTTATAGGTTTTTATCGGCATTATACCCGCAATTATCGGAATATTTATTCCTTCATTTCTTACAAGTTGTATATATTCAAAGAATTTATTGTTATCGAAAAATAACTGTGTAAAAATTGCATCAGCTCCTGCTTCAACTTTTTTCTTAAGGTTTATGATATCAGATTTTATATCAGGGCTTTCAACATGTCCTTCGGGGTAACCTGCAACACCTATTGATAAATTTGTTTTTGCTTTTATATATTTTACAAGTTCATTGGCGTAATTGAAATCATAGTGGCGCAGTTCCGGGTTCTCGGGAATGTCGCCGCGTAAAGCCAGAATGTTTTCTATGCCTGAATTTTCTATTTCTTTTAATCCTTCTTCAACACTTTTTTTGCTGCTTGTAATACAAGTAAAATGAGGCATAACATTTATACCTGAATTTTGAATATCTTTAAGCAGTTCAAAAGATTTGTTCTCTTTTCCGCCAGCTCCGCATGTTAGAGAAATAAATGCCGGGTTATATTTATTTAATTTTGTAATTTCTTCTAAAAGCTTTGCTTCATCATCCTTTGGAGGGAAAACTTCAAACGAAATAACTGTTTTATTATTGTTATAAATCTCTCTCAACTTCATAAACAGATTATAACATGAATTTTTGATATATAATTTAATAAGTATGAACACAGCTGTTTTAAAAAGAATAAGATTTGGAAGATATATATTTGCACTTGTAATGACCATATTAATGGTTGCAATTGCAGAGATAAGCGGTGAAAAAGAAATAATTTTCCCTGAAATTGTTGCGCTTACAATCGGGGCTTGGATTTCCGAGAGGCAGCCTTGGAACAGCAACAAAAGAAAAATGTTTTTACTTGTTTCGCTGGCATCTGTTGTAGGTGTTTGCGTAGTCAGATATATGCATGTGCCTTTAATTGCCGAAGTTATAATGTGTTTTGCTTTTACAGGTATTGCTCTTACCTTAACGCGTACAACTTTAATTCCTATTATTTCCGCTTGTATTCTGCCTGTTTATCTTCAGACAACAAGCTGGGTATATCCTATTTCTGTTACAACTATGGCGCTTGTTATAATTTTTATGCAGTGGTGTATGGAAAAATTTGGTTTGCGTCCGCATAACAGTTACGAGCCTTGTCATTTTGATTATAAGATTGAATTAAAAAAGTGGTCCAAGCTTATTATAGTATTTTCTTTGATAGCTCTTATTCCCTTTAATTGTAATGCAATATATTTTATTGCTCCGCCATTAATCGTAACTTTTGCCGAATTTGCAAATGTAAAAAGTCCGTTGAGAAAATGTCCTATAAGAATATTTTGGATAATGGTTTTGGCATCAGCTTCAGGAACGATTTTGCGTGAAGTTTTAAATATGTATTTACATCTTCCTCTTGCTTTATGCGCTGCTATTGCCTGCATGATATTGTTTGCTACTTTTGAAAGAGCGCATACATTGTTTCCCCCGGCAGGCGCTATACTGTTAATTCCAATGATTTTAAGATTGGAAGATTTAAGATATTTTCCGTTTGAAGTTGCAGTCGGGGCAGCAATATTGATTCCTGCTGCGATGCTATTATTCAGAGAAAAGAAAATAACTTTATGATAATATAATTTCTATGGATATTAAATCTAGGCTAAATGTTGTTACAGGAGATATATTGGGCGGGTTAAATGCCGCAATAATTACACTTCCGCAGGCTCTTGCTTTTGGTGTTGCGACAGGGTTCGGCGCTAGTGCAGGTATATGGGGAGCTATTATTCTTTGTTTAATAGCAGGCGTGTTAGGAACTAAAGTACCTATGATATCAGGGGTTACAGGTCCCGTTGCAATTGTTGTTGCTTCTGTTATGCATGCTTTAAACAAAGACATGGGTTCTGTAATCTTCATTATATTTATGGCAGGAATTTTCCAGATTTTATTATCGCTTTCGAAATTACCGGAGGTGGTAAAATATGTTCCTTATCCTGTTATATCCGGGTTTATGAACGGAGTTGGCGTCATTATTATAATTATGCAGCTTAACCCGCTTTTAGGTCTGCCTCCTTGTTCAAACACAATTGAAAGTCTTGAATGTGTTTATAACTCCTTGCATGCAGTTAATATAGAAGCGTTTGCAATCGGAGCTTTGACATTGTTGATTGTATTTCTTTTTCCTAAAAAATGGAACAAGTATGTGCCGTCGCAAATTCTTGCTCTAATAATTTGTACGTTAATTTCTATAAAAGCAGGGTTAAATATACCGAGAATTGATCAAATATCAATCTCGCTTCCTGCAATTGTTATGCCTCATACAAATTTACACGATTTGATAACATATATGCATTATGCGGTTACGCTTGCAGTAATTTTATCGTCCGAAAGTCTGCTGACAGGTCTTGTTTGTACATCAATTACAAAAGTTCAGCTGCCTCCCAGAAGGCTTTTATCGGCTCAGGGTTTAGGTAATATGTTTTGTGCCCTTACCGGTTCTTTACCCGGCTCTGCTGCTACAATGAGAACTGTTGCAGCATTGAAAACAGGTGCATCAACAAGGCTTGCAGCTGTTGTTACCCCTTTAGTTCTGGTGCTTTTATTATACAAATTTTCAGGGTTTGTTGCTGATATACCTTTAGCTGTGCTTGCAGGTATATTGATAAAAATCGGATATGATATCATTGATACGAAATTTTTAAAAGTTATTAAATTAGCACCTAAAGATGATTTATATGTTTTGACATTAGTGTTTTTACTGACTGTATTTTATAATCTTATAGTTGCAGTAGGCGCAGGTGTTGTGCTGGCTGCGCTTCTTTATGCCAAAAAAGTTGCTGATAATGCAAAACTTGTTGCTAATGAAGTTTATGACAAAGATATTATTAAATTAGAAAAAATGCTTGAAAAGGATTATAAACACAAAATTCGTGTTGTACATATTAACGGAGCGTTTTTCTTTGGTTCTGCCACCCAGCTTATATCACAGTTTGATGAGTTTCTTGGTACCAGATATTTAATACTTGTATATGACAGTGAAAGTCTTTTGGATATATCAGCAATGTTCGCGCTTGAAGATATTATTCTGCGCTTAAAATCCCAGCACATTAAAACTTTAATGGTTATTAAAAATCAAGAAGTATATAACCAGTTGAAAAATTACAATATTGTTTCTCAAATCGGTGAATCAAGAATGTTTTTTGATGAAATAGAGGCAATAAATCACGCAAAACAATCATTTAAAAAGCGTGTAAAAAAGAAATATTTCGGCAAATCTTGATAACTTATCTATAATTTGTTATACTAAATAAGGTTATAAATTAAAGGAGCACCAGCGTAGCCGCTGGACCCGCAACATGGGTTATGCATAATACTTAAATTTATTGAAAGGAGCAATTTATGAAAAGATTTAGTTACGTCGGGGGGGGGGCAACCGTTTAAGCTCCTATAACATAGGCTTTACACTAGCTGAGGACGCAAAGCGTCTTTCCCTGTTAAAAGATATCCGTCACCGTGCATTTACTCTCGCAGAAGTTTTGGTCACACTCGGCATTATTGGAGTGATTTCTGCTATGACAATTCCTGTTTTACAGGGAAGCAGTAAAGAGGCTGAACTTGTTACAGGCCTTTTGAAATTTCATTCCACATTAAGCCAGGCTGTTATGATGTGGAGAAATAACACAGGAGCAATTGATATAGCAGGTAGTGATGCTGATGTTTCAATGTTTGATTCTATTGCAAAAGAGCTGAAATATACAGCAAAATGTGTTAAATCAGAATGTGCGACTGTAAGTTGGCTTCCTGATTATTCTTATGATTATCTGGGAGTAAAAGGCACAAACGTATCGTTCGGTGCTGTTGCAAAGAATGGTTATGGAAATGCGTGTTATCTTCTTGCAGACGGTATGACATTTTGTCTTGATATCAATCCTAATAATTATTGTGTTACGGTTGATGTAAACGGTAAAAAGAAACCTAACAGGGTAGGACGTGATATTTTCAGCTTTACCGTAGGTTATAACGGGCAAGATGTAACTCCTGAAGAATTACACTGTTCAAATAATCCACATGTACTGACTACACACGGAACCTGCTGTATAGCGGAAGGTAAATGTGATGCTTCAAATTTGGACCCTACGCAAAAAGGAGGGGCTGCTCCAACATCTTATGTTCTTCTCACGAAAAAACTTCCTCCGATATACAACGGAAAATAATAAAAAAGCCTTGAATAACATCAAGGCTTTTTTATACTTAGAATTTATATTCAGGAATGACAAACGGCTCGTTGTTCGCATCTTTATCCACAAATTTAAGATAATATTCCATAGCTTTGTCTTTGGTTTTATCATAGAATTCATCTGATATAAAGCTTTTATGCAATGCTGTTCTGTCGCCGGAATAATTTCCCAATACATTTGCATAAGTTTCTATAACGGCTTTGTCAGAGCCTCCTCCGTATGCTTTTGTTTTAGCATCAGTTCCGGAAGGTCTTATTTCTATGTATTTGTCAGTGAATTCCAAATATGTTCCGTCACCGACAAACTTTATTGATTTCAAGTTATCGAAGATTAGGCTCTTAAATGCATCATTTAAAACTTTTCTCACATCTTCAATTGTCATAAGTCCTTCTCGTACGGCAATAGCCATTGAAAGGTAGAATAAGTCATTTTTTGTACGTTTAGCTTCACCTGCAACCTTGTCAGTTTTTAACTTGTTTATGTCAGGTTCTGATTCGTTATAATACGCAATATCTACACGAGTGTCATAACGTCCGATAATATCGTTTTCTTTAAATATTTCAACAAGATATTCCGAAAGTGAAACTTGAGCTTTTTGAAGTTTTGAAATCAGTGCAGATGCAACAATAATTGCTTCTGTTGCACTTTTTTCTCTCATAGCAATAGCTTTTCTTCCTGCAAGTGATTCAATAAGTTCTTCCGTGCCCATAATCATTCCGCCTGATTCTTCACCGCCGAAAAGCAATCTCGGATTTACGCCCAAATTAACGGGTGCACCAAATACATCATCAATAATTATTTCTTTTTCAGGAGAATTTTTAAGTTTTAATTCAACCTTTTTCATAATGTTAGCAATTTCTTTAAAGCCTACCGGTACATTAACAACTTTAATTCCCTGTTTTTTAGCCCATTCATCCCAAGAAATTGCAGAAGCTGTTGTTTTAATCATAAATCTTGGATGCTTGTCCCATAAACCTTGGATTTTTAATTGTTTTGCCCAAAAATCCATTAGCATAAGAAAAGCCTGATTTGCCGTAAATATTGTAAGGATTAACTCTTCATTCAATTTAATGTAATCAATTCCTGCTGATTCAAGTTCAGGTATTGTGCAGGCAAATTCTGTCTGTGCAATCGTAAGTCTGTCATGATCAGGGTCGGTAATTAATACAGCAGTACCGACTGGCATTTGGGTAAGTTTATCTTCATAATGTAATGTTTCAATTACAGGAAAAAATTTTTCACCGCTTTTTCTTTTTGCTGTCACTGTTGCATCAACAGAATAATCATAAAATGCTTTTTCACCCTTTGGTGTTGTATCGTATTTGCCTATGGAATGGAAAAAAGGGTCTTCTTCAATATTAAACCATACAAATTTATCTGATATTCCAAGTTTTTCTAATACTCTGCTCAGTGTTCTGTATGCTGAACCGCCTACGTTCTCAATTACGATTTTATCTTTAATCTCTTTAATAAGGTCAAGATTTATTTTTTGAGCAACACCTGATTTAAGATAATCTACATATAAATCTACTCCGTCATTTAGCTTTGTCATTATTTTTTCATCTATTAGAGGATTATCTTCGGCTGAAATTTTTATTTCGTATGTGCCGTTTTTCTCTGTTTCCTTAAATATTTCCTCAATTTTATCAACAAACTCTAAAGATTCTTCCGGCAAATACTGGCTTCCTTGTGAGTTTAAATCTTTAGTTGCGTTTTTTACTGAAATACCATGACTGGAGGTTATGTATTCACCGCCGAGCAAATCAAGCTTGAAAGCTAAAAATGAAGCCAGCCATATAGGAATACTTTTTCTATTTTTCGGCACCAATGTTTTAATGCCGTTTGCAGCTTGAATTCTGGCTATGGCATCAAGAAAAAGCTCGGAGTTATATCTTACTTCCCGTCCTGCGACTTTTATAATTTCTTTTCCTTTATATTTTTCTTTGGCTACAAGTGCTTTTGCCAATGTCGCAAGCACAATTCCTACTAAATTAATAGGAAATCTCGTATCTTCAGGATAAAGAATATTTTGAGGACCTCTTATGCCTGCTGTTGATACTTTTGCCTCTTTTGCATAGTTGGCAAACCATTCTTCAAGGTTTAACCCTTCAGGATTTTTGTCTTTATCATAAGGTTTTAAATGTTCTCTTTTTAATGTAAATGTGAATTCTCCATTATTAGAAAAATCCATTAAATTTAAATCTTTTATATAATCAGGTGTTTTTTCATATACACTTTTAAATAACTCGTTTTCCAGTTCTACATTTGAAGTTTTCATTGTTCTCTCCTTAAATTTTCTTGTAATTAATATATATAAAAAACTTGTAATATGCAATCTTTGAGGATATAATTTAATAAAACAGTTAGTGTATTATATTGCGAGGAAATAAGATGTTTGGACATAAGGAAAAGGAATATACCAAAAGAAATGCATCTGAATTTAATTGCTGGAGAACTTTTTTTCAAATTCTTGTATGCAAAATGTTTTATATGATTAGGTATAAATTCGTATACAGATTAGAAGTACACGGTTTGGAAAATGTACCTAAAGATAATGCATATATAGTTTGTCCTAATCATTTATCTACGTTGGATCCTCCTTTAATGTGCGGAGTTATGCCGAGAAGAGTTTCTTTTATGGCAAAAAAAGAATTGTTTGATATTCCTTTTATCCGTTGGTGGATAGATTGGCTTGGTGCTTTTGCCGTTAACAGAGAAAGTTTAGGACCTTCTACAATTAAAACAGTAATGGAAATTAAAAAAAGTAAATGGGTATTTGGTATTTTCCCTCAAGGCACACGTGGTGAAGTAGGAACAATCAGCGGTGTTACAAAAGGTTTTGCAGGACTTGCAAAAATAACTAAATGTGATGTTCTTCCGGTCGGGATTACAGGTACTCAGGAAGTAAAAAGATGGCCGTTTTCAGGTAAAATTATTGTAAGAATAGGTAAGCCTATACCTTACAGCAAAAATCCTGATGAAGTAGTGGAAAAATGGATTGATGCAATTCAAGAACTTACGGGGTTTAAATACGAATCTGAAACCGTAGAAGAATAGTTAGGAGTTTATATGGCAAAGAAACAAAGAAATTATAACAGACGTTACCCTTACGAATACAATATATTTAGAACAATTTTTTATATGTGTTTTATATATGTTGTTGTTATACCTTTTTTGAAAGTATTTTATAATTTTAAAATAACAGGAAAAGAAAATTTGCCGACTAAGGCTAAGTCAGGAAAGTTTATTTATACAGCAAATCATGTTTCTCACTTTGATCCTCCTTTTGTATCTATGGCTTGTATGAGGCCGATTGCCTACATGGCTAAAAAAGAGTTGTTTGAAAAAGGCGATAAATTTGAATTCTTGGTTAAACGTTTGGGCGCATTTGCTGTTGACAGAACAAAGCCTGAACTTGCAACATTTAAAACCGTAAGAGATATTCTTGCAACCAGCTGGTCTTTAGGTGTTTTCCCTCAGGGCGGTATAAGACCTTACGGAAAACTTGAAGGAATAAAGAAAGGCTTTGTTGTTATTGCTAAGAATGCTAAAGCTGATATTATTCCTGTCGCAATTGCTGATTGGGACGGTTATCCTAAATTAAAACCGTTTACGAGAAGAAATGTTAATATAAGAATTGGAAAGCCTATTTCGTATAAACTGGCTGAAGATGAAATAATTTATGAATGGTGCAGGCAGATTTCGGAACTTGCTAACTACGAAAACGGTGCAGCTTTGCCTGAATCATATAAAGAAAAACAAATACAAAATGCAATTTAACTTTATTAAATAAATAAGAAAAATCCCTTGATTATATATCAAGGGATTTTTTATGATTTAAAGAAAGAAATTATTGATTATGCTGCTTGAGCTGTTGGTTGTTGCGGGTTCAAAGCCGGTTGAGGTTTTGCTGCCGGTTCTTCCATTTTGCTCAATTTATCTAAAGCTGCAGCGGCTGCTTCTTGAACATTTTTGTCCTGGTCGTTCTTAGCGATTGTGAACAATGTGTTCAAGTCTTGTTTATAAGCAGGTTGTTGAATATAGCTTAATGCTTCAATTGCTGATGTTCTTACCATAGGGTTAGGGTTGTTTTTCAATTGTTCAACAATTGTAACTGCTCCAGGAAGTTCTGTTAAAGGAACTGTTGAGCCTGTTAATTTAGCAACTTCATCGCCGTATAGTTTTTGCATTATTGATGCAGTGAACATTGCATAGCTTTTATTTCTTTCAGATTGTTCCATCGGTGTGATAGTTGTAGCTAATTTTTTATCAGCTTCTGAAAGTTGTTCACCTTTCATTAATTTTTGTCTTGCAGCAATTTGTTCAGCAGTAGGACCTGCTAATTTGCTTGAATCATTATTTACGATTGTAGTTAAAGCATTAATAACTTTTTCGTCTAATAATTCAGTTGCTTTTTGCGGTTCATCTTTTACCATATTTGCAATTTCTTCCATAGCATTTGCTTGAACTTCATAGTCAGGGTTTGTTAATTTAGCGATGAAAGAATTCAAATCAACTTGAGGTGCCATTGGAACAGGTGATTCAACTTCAACTTTCGGAGTATCTGCTGCAGCTGCTTCTGCTTGAGCAGGTTGAGTTACAACAGGAGCTGGAGCGTTAATGTTTTGTTGTTGAATTACTTGTTGAGGAGCAACAGCTTGTGCAACAGCAGGTTCAGCAATTTGCGGTGCCGGAGCTGCAGGAGCTGCCATTGGAGCTTGTGTCGGTTGAGGCATACAAGCAGGGCATGGAGGACAAGCTACTGGCTGTTGTTGAGGCAAGTAATATGGTTGATTTTGTGCTTGCGGATAATCATATAATTGAGCCTGCGGGTAAGAATAATATGGCATAGTCGGCTGAGCATATTGTGGTACGTTCATAGCAACTTGACCAACACCCGGTGCGCTCACTGAAGGATTGTGTACGTCAATCTTTACAGCATTGTAATTAGGAGCAGGAGTAGCCTGTGAATATTGAGGCATGTAAGGCTGCATTTGGGGCTGCATGTAAGGATTTACTAAATTTGGAGCTTGAATCATTTAATTTCTTCCTTTCGATAAAATATCTTCCATATTTTTATTCTACTGTTTAAATAATCCTCAAGATATAAAATTGCTAAAAATATAAAATTTTTTAATAATTCTTAACAAAATTGATGCATTATTTTACAATTACTAATAAAATTTTGTTTATGCTATAATGTAAGAGAACACGACTTTACGGGATTTAAAAATTATGTTAATTAACAAAAATGATAGAAAATCTATACGTTCTGTATTTGGTAAAACTTTAGCTGAATTAGGCAGGACAAACCCTGATATTGTGGTTTTGGATGCAGATTTATCATGCTCAACCCAGACTCAGCTTTTTGCTAAAGAATTTCCTGACAGATTTTTTAATGTCGGAATAGCAGAACAGGATATGATTGCTATGGCTGTCGGGCTTGCTTCTGTGGGTAAAATACCGTTTGCTGCAAGTTTTGCAATGTTTGCTACCGGCAGAACTTATGACCAAATCAGAAATTCGGCATGTTATCCGGAATTTAACGTAAAAATTATCGGAACGCATGGCGGAGTTACTGTTGGTGAAGACGGTGCAAGCCACCAGGCGCTTGAAGATGTTTCTTTAATGCGCGGAATTCCTAACATGTCGGTTATTGTTCCTGCTGATTGCAGAGAATGTGAACAGATTATAAAGTTTGCTGCTGAAAATTACGGTCCTATGTACATAAGGATTCCGAGAACTAATGTTTGCAATGTGTTTGATGAAAATTATGAATTTGATTTTTGTAAAGCAAAAGTGCTTGAAGATGGTGAAGATGTTACTGTTATAACAAACGGTGAAACTCTTGCTGAAGTTATTGAGGCTGCACAAACATTAAAGCAGCAGGGATATTCGGTACAGATTATACATGTTCCTGTTGTTAAGCCTTTAGACGGTGCAACTATTATTGAGCATGTTAAGAAGACTAAGTTCGTTATGACTGTTGAAAACCATTCTATTATCGGCGGTTTGGGCAGTGCTGTTTGTGAGCTTCTTGCCGAATATTATCCGGTTCCTGTTCACAGAATCGGAGTGAATGACACTTTCGGACAAAGCGGAAAGTGGGAACAGCTGCTTGATTATTACGGATTAACTTCTGACAAGCTTGCTATAAGTATTAAACGATATATTGATAAATATCGTCTTGTAAAATAAATAAGGAAAAATTATGATTCAATTTAGAGCAGTTACCAAGAAATACAAAAATGATAATTACGCATTGAAAAATGTAAACCTTGACATTCTATCAGGCGAATTTGTATTTATTGTAGGCGCATCCGGCGCAGGAAAATCTACTTTGATGAAACTTTTGTACAATGAAGAACGACCTTCAAGCGGTACGGTTACTATCGGAGGAATTAATATTGCTAACCTTTCCAACGACAAAGTGCCTAATTTAAGACGCTGTATGGGAATTGTTTTTCAGGATTATAAACTGCTTCAAAATCAAAGTGTGTATGATAACGTAGCTTATGTTATCAGGACTCTCGGTATCAGCTCAAGAGAGATTAATGCCAGAGTATCAGGAGCGTTAAAAATCGTAGGATTATACGAAAAAATGAATGCTACCCCTTCTGAACTTTCAGGCGGTGAGCAGCAAAGAGTTGGTATTGCCCGTGCAATTGTTAACGGACCTCCGCTATTGATTGCAGATGAACCTACCGGTAATCTTGATCCTAAAAACTCTATGGAAATTATGCAGATTTTGGATCAAATCAACCAAAGAGGGATTACTGTCATTGTGTCTACCCATGACAATGCAATGGTAGATTATTTCAGAAAAAGAGTTATTACACTCGATAAGGGTGAAGTGGTAAGGGATATACAAGCAGGTACTTATGAATAGTTCAAAATTAAAAATAAAGAAAAAAGTAAAAAAGCACATTCCTAAAGATTGGTTGTGCGAGCTTAGAATTTTATACCGTCTGACAAAAGAAACCGTGCATGATGTCAGCAGAACAGGTATTGTTAATCTTGTCATTATCACAACAATGGCAGCTATTTTGACAATCTTTGCTTCATTCTTCCGGTCTGCTTTATCTATTTCAGCTTTTGCTCATGAATTGGGTAATGTACTTGAAATATCTGTGTATCTGAAAGAAGATGCCGATGCAAATATAGTTAAAAACAGAGTAAAAGAGTTTGAACATGTTGAAAATGTCACTATTATTCCAAAGGCTTCTTCATGGTCAAATTTAAAACGTGAAATGGATTTGCCTGATATGGATAATCCGCTTCCTGATACTTTACATGTTAAGGTTGATAAACCGGAAAACATTGATGTTGTATTTAAAAACGTTAAGCAGTTAAAATCTGTTGAAGATATGAGTTATGCTCAAGACTTGGCTAAAAAGATTGAGGCAATGAACCATGTAGTAAATACTATTACTGTATTTATCGTTATTATTATGGGTATTTTGACGATTACCATTATCAATAACACTATCCAGCTTGTAATTCAGTCAAGAAAAGAAGAAATTGAAATCATGAGATTAATGGGAGTTTCAAACTGGTATATAAGATTCCCGCTGATTATGCAAGGTGCTTTTTACGGATTTTCCGGAGCTGTTATAGCTTTGCTTCCGTTGAACTTTGTTCAAAACGGCTTGAATAATATGCACCAATTCTTTATGGTTCCGACACCTTTATATGCTCAAAATCTTGTAATTGCTATTATGTTTACAATGGCTATTCTTTTTGGGGCAGGCGGAAGCTTCCTGTGTATTAAAAAACATTTGCAGGTATAATTAATGAATTCAAAAAACAGCATAGTTTTAATATCAGATGATAAAAATTTATCGGAAAAGATTGCTTCTAAATTGGTATTTTTGCGCAATAATGACGAGGTTTTAATTTCTGATTATAAAGAGGCTGTAAATTCTGTAAAACTTGCTCAAGCGTCAATTGTTCTTGTGCATGAAACCAATTCAAAATCCAAAACTGTTGAGTTAATTGACGAACTTAGAAAAGAAGACGTTAATCTTTGCATAATTTTATTGGCTGATTCGGTCTGTGCTGATTTGATTTTGAACGCTTATGATGCAGGTGCTGATGATTATGCTCTTTCAAACGCAGAAAATTATGAGCTTGTAATTAGAACAGTGCATAATATAAAACATTCATCGGCTAAGTTTAAGGCTTTAAGAAATCAGAAGCTTCTTGAACAGTTGAATGTTATAGATGATATGACAGGTTTGTATAATTATAAATATGCTAAACAGGTTATTGAAAATGAGATTGATGATAATCTGCTTGATGATGGTGCTTTTATGGCTCTTGCTCCTGATGAGGAAAGCAAAACAGTTTTTTCAATTGAGAAAATGGCATCTGCTGTTTTAACTTCTATACGTGCTCATGATATAGCTGTTTTAGGAAAAGGAGCAAAAGTATATGTGCTTATGCCTAAAACTGATATAAACGGTTCAATAACAGTTTTAAATAAAATTAAAGAAGCTTATGGAGCTGATTTTAGAATTTGTGCAGGGATTTCTTCTATTGCACACAAAAACTTTAATGAGATGGAGCATGATGCTTTACATGCTCTTTCAGAGGCTGTTTCAACAAATGTTGATTATGTTGTTGCATCGGATAAAGAAGATACTCTTGATGAGTGGCTTGATGATTCTGTTGAAATGCCTAAAAATTATAAAATTTTCAGACAAATATTTAATAAAAAAATGGAAAAAGTTATTGCACCTGTTTTTTTCAGACTTCAAAAAACATACGAAGAAAAGCTTTTTGATACTAAAATTGAACAGTATACAGATGCAGAACAGTGTGTATTTCATCTAAAAAATCAAAACCAGGATAGTACTTTAAGAATAGTATATCCGGGATTTGCAAAAATTATAGTTTACATTACCCATGAAGGACTGGATAGCCCTGAAAATCGTGAAATTCAACTTGCTTTAACTAAGATTTCACAAAAAGAACTTGTTAAAATAGTAGAAGACTTTATTAAGGAATTTAAGTATACGGCAGTATAAAAAGGAGAAAATTATGAATACATTATCCGCAGAGAACAGTTTAGTATTAATCATAGATATTCAAGACAGATTGGTAGCTGCGTTGGATAAAGATATTATTGTGACTAATGCTGTAAAAGTTGCCAGTGCAGCTAAATTATTGAGTATACCTGTTTTGTTAACTGAACAGTATCCAAAAGGATTGGGGCATACTGTTCCTCAACTGCAGGAAGTGCTTCCAGAAAATTCTGAAGTGCTTGAAAAAACTTTTTTTAATGCGCTTTTAGAAGAAGGTATGCTTGATAAAATCAAGTCTTACGGGAAAAAACAAATTGTTATTTTTGGTATAGAAACTCATATTTGTGTTCATCAAACAGCTTCGGCTCTTGTAGAAGCAGGTTTTGATGTTTATGTTATAAAAGATGCTTGTGCAAGCCGTTCTAAATATGAATTTAAGCAAGGCATAGATGCTATGCAGGCAAACGGTGTTAAAGTTTCTTGTGTTGAAATTGCTTTGTTTGAATGGCTGAAAGGTGCTAAAAATCCGAAGTTTAAAGAAGTTCAGGCTCTTATTAAATAGAATTTATATCGGAAATTATTTGATTTTTTAAAGCGTCGAGAGAAGGAAATTTTTTCTCGGCGCGTATCATTTTATTAAACTTAACTGTTATATTTTTGCCGTAGATATCATTGTCAAAGTCAAGAATGTGTACTTCCAAAAGGGTTCCTTTACCGTTAACGGTCGGACGTGTTCCAAAGTTTGCAATGCCTTTTCCGTATTCGGTTTCAACGGAATAAACACCGAACGGCAGGTCAATAAGTTCCGGAGGGTAAATCAGATTAGCTGTTTTAAATCCTATTGTTCTTCCTATTTGGTTGCCTTTTATTACTTCTCCGCTGATAAGAAATTTGTATCCAAGCATTGTGTTAGCTTTTTCAATCTTGCCTGATGATAACAATTTTCTTATTGCAGTGCTGCTTATAATTTCATTTTCTTTTTTTTGTGCAGGAAGCTCATAGTATGAGTAGTCGAATTTTTTGGAATTCATAGCTAAAAATTTAACATTTCCTGACTTTTTGTAACCGAAATTGTGATTCCAGCCGGTGGAAATTGACGAAGGTGTAAAATATTTAACCAGAATATTTTTCAAATAATCTTCTGCCGTTAGCCCTGATATACTTTCAAAATCTAATTCGTATAAATAATCAACGCCAAATTCTGCAATTTTTTCTTCTCTTTCTTTTCTTGTAAGAATATACTTAGGACAAACTCCCCAAAAATAGCAGCAAGGATGATCGGAAAAAGTTATTACAGCTGATTTTTCACCATTTTTACGAGCAAAATCTACCGCATTTTTTATAACAGCTTGATGTCCGAGGTGTACTCCGTCAAAGTAGCCGAGCGCAATGGATAAATTAGGATTTTTGGTAAGTTCGGTAAATATTTGCATAAGCTAATTATATTACAAATATATGTTGAAAAGTCTTAAAAAAATTGTTATAATTATAATGTAAATTATTGAAAGGAGCAATTTATGAAACGATTAAGTAAAAAAGCTGCTACGTTATTTGGAGAAAATAT
>ERZ824598.1444-NODE-1444-length-29887-cov-5.137369_pt1 | contig 29887 bp, 26 predicted proteins | sample MGYA00519934_ERZ824598 | MGnify/ENA primary metagenome ERZ824598 (study PRJEB31778, sample SAMEA3449177) | human gut metagenome | biome: human gut; feature: human-associated habitat; material: faeces | place: United Kingdom | collected 2010/2012 ...
GCTTTATGGGCATTGAGGCAGTGGCAAGGCCGCATATAAACGAGTTTACGGACGCTTCACAGTGTACGTACGTACCGGAAGACTGGCGGGATTGATTTCCGCTCTGGTCGCCGGTACGTATGTACGCAGCGATTGACCCTGTTACCTCATATATTGTAGAGGCGCTTCATTTGGATAAAGTGGTCGTGCCCATTTTGGGTACGACCAGAACAATGCAAATATTCTCGGTTTTGTGATGTGAAGTGGTCGGTGTCATTTTGAACCCGACCACTTTAGCGGAGCAAAGTAGTTATGGACATTTTTGTCCGCGGCTAAAACAGTCAAGGGAAAGCGGTGATTTTGCAGGCATATTTTAGAGCAATCTCAAAACAGCGAAATGTTTCTCTTTTATCCGTATACAGTTCGCCGGATGGCGGCTCACGGAACGACGTACAGATTGCAGCATTTTGTGACAATACAGCCCGAACAGTGAAAAGTCCCGCATTTCTGTGAAGTCGAATATTCCGCCGTTGACCAACGATACGCAGGGAATCATTTCTATCGCAAAACAGCATTTGCACAAATTTCACCATTGACCAAAGCCGGTGCGCTCCCCAGCGTAGCCGGTTCTTTTTATGACGCAACCGAAAATCATGTTTTATCTATCAAGTGACAAAGGGCTTCACTTGCGAAAATGGAGGAATATATTTTATGAAGTCAAGTATCCGAAACGAAATCAAGGCGCAGATCATCCGCGCCGGGTACACCATGCAGGAAGTCGTTGACCAGCTGCACGATGAGTATGGGTGGAGCGACAGCGTATCCAATCTTTCCGGAAAATTGCAGCGGGAATCGCTGCGGTATCGGGAGGCCGTAGAACTGGCCGATGTGCTGGGGTATGACCTCGTATGGCAGAAACGGAGGGAGAGATAAATGAGCAAGCCGCAGTTTGCCCTTCTTCGCTTTGCTAAATACAAAGGACCGGAGATTTCCAATATTGAGTCGCACAACGAGCGCACCAAGGAAAAATACGCCAGTAATCCCGATGTGGATACCAGCCGAAGCAAGTACAACTTTCATCTAGTCAAACCGCCCGGTAAGTACCGAGCAGAGTCAGAGCGGCAGATTGCCGCCGCCGGATGCCGTACCCGGAAAGACAGTATCCGTATGATCGAGACGCTGTTCACAGCCAGCCCGGAGTTCTTTAAGGGAAAGAAACGGGCGGAAATTCGGGTATTTTTCGAGGAAGCTCTGCACTTTTTGGAACAGCATCAGTCCAAAGAGACAATTATATCCGCCGTGGTGCATATGGACGAGAAAACGCCCCATATGCACCTTTCTTTCGTCCCGCTGACAGCGGATGGGCGGCTCTGTGCTAAAGAAATCGTAGGCAACAAGAAGAAGCTAACGCAATGGCAGGACAGATTTTGGGAGCATATGGTCAAAAAATATCCCGATCTGGAACGCGGCGAAAGCGCCAGTGAAACCGGACGTGACCATATCCCGCCAAGGGTGTTCAAGGAGATGACCCGCCTGACCAAGCAGAAGGCCAAGCTGGAAGAATTGCTTGCAGGTGTCAATGCGTTCAACGCCAAGGGAAAAGCGGCAGAGATCGGTGCATTTTTGGACAAGTATATTCCTGCTGTGGAGCAGATGCACACGACGCTGAAAAAGTACAATACGGCGTTTATCGCCACGACCGCCGAGAACAAAAAGCTGAAAAAGAAAACGGAGCAGTTGGAGCAGTCGCTGGACAAGGCTACGCAGGAAAGCACCTTGAAAAAGCTGGCCGACGCCAAGCTGCATCGGGATTATGAGGATGCCGTCGCCGTGCTGGATCGTATTCCGAAGGAAGTGCTGGCGGCATATACGCACGGAACGGAGAAAGGGAGGGAGACTGCCTATGGTAGATGAATGGAGCGGCTTTGCCGCTTTGCTGGCAAATTTGATTGAAAAGTATGCCGTGGTTCTGAATCTTGACGCGCTGCCCGATCTCGTCATAGAGGAAGCCGCGCCTGAAAAAGACGGGGCAGATGAGATGATTCACGAAAACGATATTGAATCAGAGAAAGCGGCATGATATAATTATCATGAAATAAGTGTCCAAACTCCCATTGCAGGAGCAAAAGCTCCTGCAATGGCAGAAAACGAGGTGAAGTAACCATGGAACGCTGGGAGAATGAGCAGAACAATTCTGAAATGATGATTTATACCACAGAGGACGGCTTGACAAAGATCGAAACGACCTTCGATGGCGATACCGTTTGGCTTTCCGTTGACCAGATGGCGGAGCTGTTTCAGCGTGACAAATCTACCATTTCCAGACATGTCAAGAACATCTTCACTGAGGGCGAATTGAAGCGAGAAGCAGTTGTTGCAAATTTTGCAACAACTGCCGCTGACGGCAAAACCTATCAGGTGGATTACTATAACCTCGATGTCATCATTTCTGTTGGCTACCGTGTGAAGTCTCAGCGCGGCGTACAGTTTCGTATTTGGGCAACGGGAATTTTGAAGGAGTATATGCGAAAAGGCTTTGCCCTTGATGACGAACGCTTGAAAAACCTGGGCGGCGGCGGATACTTCAAGGAGCTGCTGGAGCGTATCCGCGATATCCGCGCTTCCGAGAAGGTGTTTTATCGACAGGTGCTTGAAATCTACGCAACCAGTATTGACTATGACCCCAAGGCGGAAATCTCCATTCAGTTTTTCAAGAAAGTCCAAAATAAAATTCATTATGCCATTCATGGGCAAACAGCGGCGGAGGTCATCTACACACGCGCCGACGCAGAGAAGGAATTCATGGGTCTGACTACTTTTTCGGGCAGCCAGCCCACGCTGAAAGAGGCGGTAGTTGCCAAGAACTACCTGAATGAGAAAGTGCTTCGTGCTATGGGGCAGCTTGTGTCCGGCTATCTGGATTTTGCGGAACGGCAGGCAGAGCGAGAGCAGGCAATGACCATGCAGGACTGGTCGGAGCATCTTGATCGGATTCTGACCATGAGCGGAGAGCAGCTGCTGATTGGCAACGGAAGCGTCAGCCATAAACAGGCTATCGACAAGGCAACCGGCGAGTATAGAAAATACAAAGCCCGTACCCTCAGTGAAGTGGAGCGCGATTATCTGGATTCCATCAAGCTGTTGGAGCAGAAAACAGATAAAAAGTAAGCTGGGGTGGAGAAGATGCGATGAAAAAAGAAAGGATAAAAGTCTATATCTACACGCGGGTGTCCACCGCCATGCAGATTGATGGGTATTCTCTGGATGCCCAGAAGTCCCGAATGAAAGCCTTTGCCGACTTCAACGACTATGAGATTGTGGGCGAATATGAGGACGCCGGAAAATCCGGCAAGTCCATAGAAGGCAGGATCCAGTTCAATCAAATGATGGAGGACATCAAGTCCGGCAAGGACGGCGTATCTTATGTGCTGGTGTTCAAGCTGTCCCGCTTCGGCAGAAATGCGGCGGATGTGCTGTCCACCTTGCAGGTGATGCAGGATTTTGGCGTCAATCTGATCTGCGTGGAGGACGGGATTGATTCCTCCAAGGACGCCGGAAAGCTGATGATCTCTGTTCTCTCAGCTGTGGCAGAGATCGAGCGTGAGAATATCCGTGTGCAGACCATGGAGGGCAGAATCCAAAAAGCCCGTGAAGGGAAATGGAACGGCGGTTTTGCGCCTTATGGCTATCAGCTGGAAAAGGGACAGCTTTTCATCAATGAGGAAGAAGCAGCGGCAATCCGCGTGATTTTTGACCAGTATGTGCATACGGACACCGGTGCAAACGGTCTTGCAAAATATCTTGCAACCCACGGGATTCACAAAATCCAGCGGCAAAACGGGAAAAATCCCCTGTTTGATTCTGCGTTGATCCGCAGAATTCTGAAAAATCCGGTTTACTGCGGGAAAATCGCCTATGGCAGACGCAGAACAGAAAAGGTGCATGGTACCCGAAACGATTACCGTCTTGTGGAGCAGGACGATTATCTGCTGGTGGATGGCCTGCATGAGGGAATCGTTTCCGAAGAACTATGGCACGAGGCACAGGTCAAGCTGCTGGCGCAAGCGGAAAAATACGAACGCGTCAACAGGGGCAAGGATACAAAAATACATCTGCTGTCCGGTATTGTGAAATGCCCGGTTTGCGGCGTGGGAATGTATGGAAACAAAAGCATCAAGCACAAGGCGGACGGCTCAAAATACAAGGATTTTTATTACTATGGCTGTAAACACCGTGCGATGACGCGCGGTCATAAATGCGACTTCAAGAAACAGATCAATGAAGAACTGCTGGACAGCGCCGTTGCTGAGGTTATCGTAAAGCTGGTAAGCAATCCGAAGTTCGCTACCATGATGCAGGAAAAGATCAGCATGAAGGTGGATACCTCCGCTATCGAGCAGGAGATCGCCAATTACGAAAAACAGCTTCGTCAGAACTATTCCATCAAGTCCAGATTGATTGAGGAAATTGATACCCTCGACCCGGACGATAAGCACTACATCAAGCGCAAGGCAGACCTTGATGATCGGCTTTACAAGATGTATGATAAGATCGAGGATACAGAAAACCAGCTCGTTGCCGCCAGAGCCAAGAAGATGGCGATTGAGGCGGAAAAGCTGACAGGCGACAACATCTACAAGGTGCTGATTTACTTCGATAAGCTCTATTTCGTCATGGACGATCAGGAAAAGCGGCAGCTTATGGAGTCCCTTATTTCTGAAATCCAGATTTACGAGGAACGCCAGCCCAACGGCCAGTGGCTCAAGTCCATCAAGTTCAAGCTCCCAATCATTGCGGAGGATATGAGCTTGAGTTTGGACAATGATGCACATATGGAGACGGTGTGTCTATTGACCAAGCGTCCGGACTGAGGCAGAAATGCGGCATCATTGAGCGCGAGAACTACAATAAGCCAAAATTCGAAAACGATAAACAGCCGCAATGCCCACCGGAGAAGGAAAAGGCAATTACGGAGGCATTACGTCACTTTGGGATGATTTGAGGCGGATGTCTTAATCATTAAAGGAACGGTGAGGGTATGAAGTACAAAATTGCGATTTGCGACGACTCCGGTGCGGACAGACAGTTTGTTTTGAATATGGTGCGCGCGTGGGCCTCGTCCGCCGGTCACACGGTGCATATCGACGATTTTCCCTCCGCCGAGAGCTTCCTGTTCCGCTACGCAGAAGAAAGCGACTACGACATTCTCCTGCTGGATATCGAAATGGGCGCGATGGACGGCGTCACGATGGCGAAAGAGCTTCGCAAAAGCAACGACACGGTGCAGATCATTTTCATCACCGGCTATTCCGATTATATTTCAGAGGGCTACGAGGTGGCGGCGCTCCACTATCTGATGAAGCCCGTGAAGGAAGAAAAGCTCCGGTCGGTGCTGGACCGCGCCGCGGAAAAGATAACAAAAAACGAACGGGTTTTGCATTTCGAGGCCGGCGGAGAAATGGTGCGTGTGCCGATTTATCAGATTCGATATGCAGATGTGCTCGGCAACTATGTGACCGTTCACGCGCGAACGGATGTGACGGTGAAAATGACATTGGGCGAGCTTGAAAAGCAGCTCGACGAGTGCTTCTACCGCGTGGGGCGCTCTGCGCTCGTGAATCTGACGCAGATCAGCCGCGTCACCAAGACGGAGATCCGGCTCAGCGACGGAACCGCCATCCCGCTGCCGCGGGGCGCGTATGAGGGCGTCAACCGTGCCATTATCAACATGAGGTAAGGTGTATGGAATTGTTTGCAAAGAAAATCGAAAAGCAGCTCGCCTCCTATCAGCAGGAGCTGATCGAAACGCATTACCGGGAGGTAGACAATATGTACCGCCAGATCCGCGGCTGGCGGCATGACTACCGCAACCATATTCAGACCATGAAGGCTTACGCTGCCGTGGGAGATTGGGACGCCATCCGAAACTACCTCGACCTGCTGGACACCGATCTGCAAACCGTGGACACGGTCATCAAGACCGGCAATCCCATGACCGACGCCATCCTCAACTCCAAAATCTCCCTTGCAAAGGCAAAGGGCATCGAGGTCATGGCCGATGCCCACATCCCCGTCCGGCTGAAATCCTCGGAAATTGACCTCTGCTGCATCCTCGGCAATCTCTTCGACAACGCCATTGAGGCCAGCATGAAGCTGCCGGAGGACAAGCGCCTCATCCGGGTCTATATGGATATGAAAAACACCCAGCTCTACATCTCCTTCACCAATTTTACCGCCGGGAAGAAAATGCAGAAGGAGGGAGGGCTGTTCCGCAGCACCAAGGGCGAGGGGCATGGCTTTGGCCTTGTTCGCATCGACGCCATCGTGGAGCGGCTGGACGGATACATCAGCCGCAACAGCGAGGACGGTGCATTCACCACTGAAATACTGCTTCCGCAGGAGTGAAAGCTGCAATTCATCCCCCGGAAAAAGCGATTCGTCCCCGGAATCAACCGGGGACGATTTTTTCTGCTATGCTATGTGCGTGAGGTGAAACGACATGAAACACAGAGAAAAACCGAAGTACAGCGTCCGGCAAAATGTCTGCTTTATGGTGCGGACCGCTTGGGAGAAGCGCAGGAGAGTGCTGCTCCTTTGCGTTGTGGTCGCGGCCATCAAAGTGGCGTTGGATTTGGCGCAGCTCTATGTCACACCGGAAATTCTTACGAGGGTGGAGCAGGGCGTTCCCGTGGGGGAGCTGCTGACAACTATCGGATTTTTCACAGCGGCACTTCTTCTCTTACAGGGGGCTGCGGCGTATTGCGATGCCATCCGGATGCCCGGTGAGGTCGATGTTCGCTGTGCCATCATCCGCATGATCTCCCGGAAAAGCGGCGAGACCTCCTACCCAAATGTCCACGACTCCAAAATTCTGAAGCTGGAGGAGCAGGCGCAGCGGGCCACCAGCGGCAACGACGATGCGGCGGAGCATATTTGGCGAACGCTGACGGAGCTGCTGGCAAATCTCGGCGGCTTTGCCGTATATCTGCTGCTGTTCTCCCGCTTGAGCCGCTTTTTGATCCTGCTGGTGGTGCTGACCGCCGCAGCAGACTTCTTCGTTTCCCACTACATCAGTGAGTGGGAGTACCGCCACCGGGATGAACGGGAACAGTATGACAAGGAACTGCACTATTTTCTGACGCAGCCTCGGCAGATACAGCTTGCCAAGGACATCCGCATCTTTGGTTTAGCCCCTTGGCTGCGGGAATTGCGGGAAAAATCCATGAAGGCACTCTCCGCCTTCATCGCCCGCCGGGAAAGGACTTATCTCTGGGCTAATGTGGCTGACGTGGCGCTGACGCTTCTTCGCAACGGCATCGCGTATGCGTATCTGATTCGGCAAACTCTGGTACATGGCTGGCCTGCATCGACATTTTTGCTCTACTTTACCGCCGTCAGCGGCGCTGCATCGTGGGTGACCGGCATCCTGATCCAGTGCAGCCAACTGCATAAGGAGAGCATCGACCTGTCCAAAATACAGGAATATCTGAACATTCCGGAGCCGTTTCGGTTTGAGGGCGGAGTGCAGCCGCCCGCAGCCGACGGGTATGAGCTGCGGCTGGAGAACGTGTCCTTCCACTATCCGGGCACGGAGAGGGATATTCTCAGACACATAGACCTGACCATCCATCCCGGCGAAAAGCTGGCGGTGGTGGGCTTGAACGGTGCGGGCAAGACCACCATAGTGATGCTGCTTTGCGGCTTCTACGACCCCACCGAGGGGCGCGTGCTGCTAAACGGGCAGGATATTCGTGAATTTGACCGCAGCGCGTATTACCGCCTGTTTTCCGCCGTGTTTCAGGGTTTTTCCATTTTGGATACCACCATTGCGGAATGTGTTGCCCAGACCACCGAGCATATCGACAGAGTAAAAGTCGATCACTGCCTTGCACAGGCCGGCTTGACAGAGGCTATTGCCAAATTCCCCCAAGGGGTGGATACCCACTTTGGCCGAGAGGTGTATCTGGACGGCGTACAGCTCTCCGGCGGCCAGACCCAGCGGCTGATGCTGGCGAGAGCGCTTTATAAGAACGGGCCCATCCTCGTTCTGGACGAGCCTACGGCGGCGCTGGACCCCATTGCGGAAAACGATATTTACCAAAAGTACAGCGATATGACGGCGGGTAAGACCTCCGTGTTCATCTCCCACCGACTGGCGTCCACCCGCTTCTGTGACCGCATCCTCTTTATAGCAGACGGCGGCATCGCCGAGGAGGGTACCCACAAGGAGTTACTGGCAAAGGGCGGTGCTTATGCGGAGCTATTTGCCGTGCAGAGCCGCTATTATCAGGAAGGAGGTATGCAGGATGAAGAAGAAAGCTGAGGGCATGAGCCTGTGGGAGACCTTTGCCATCCACCGCCGGGCGGCACGAGATATGCGCCGGATCGCACCGGGCTGCTTTATGCCGTTTATCCTCTGTGCTGTTGTGGAGGCAGCATCGCCCTATGCGGTCATCTGGCTCTCCGCCCGGCTTGTCGATGAACTATCCACCCTTCGCAGACCGGAGATTCTGGCCAAATGGGTCCTTTGGATCGTAGCGGTCAGTGCTGCGGCAGAGCTGCTCAAGGCCGTGCTGGAGAGGTGGAAAAATGTCCGGAGCGAACTGCTTGACAGACAGAAAGAAGTTCTGTATACCGAGAAATTTCTGCGGATGGATTATGCCGACTGTGACAGGCAGGAAACACGTGATCTGTTCTCTCAGATCCGGCAGAATGCCGACTGGTCCGGTTGGGGCTTTGCCCATCTCAAGCTGTACTATACGCAGGCAGTCCAAGGCATCACCGGCATTTTAGGGGCTGCCGCCTTGACGGTGAGCCTGTTCACCCGGCAAGTCCCGACCTCGGCGGGAAAATTGACCGCTCTCAATCACCCGCTTTTCCTTGTGGGCATCCTTCTGCTGATTGCCGCCGTTACCTGCCTTGGCCCGGCGCTGGTCGGCAGAGCCTATTCTGCCTGGAACACGCTGGCAGAGCAGGTATGCTTCGGCAATCGCGTGTTCAGCCACTTCGTTTTCATGCAGCCGGGGGACAAGGAAAAAGACATGGATCGCAGAATGTACCGCCAGAGCGAACTGGCGGAGCATTATGTCCGCACAGTGAATATCTTCGGCGTCGGCTCTCCCGTGGCAAAGGCGTCCCAAACCACTGTGGGACTGAGCAAGGCGCTGGCCGCCTCTCTATCCGCTGTTCTCTCCGGCGTTGTGTATGTGTTCGTATGCTTGAAGGCGCTGGGCGGTGCCTTCGGCATCGGCAGCGTGACCCAGTATGTCAGCGCCGTGACCACTTTTTCCGGCAACGCCGCCCTGCTACTGAGCACCGTCAGTCATATGCGGGCCAATGCTGAGTTCCTCAAGGCCATCTATACGTTTCTCGACATTCCCAATTCCATGTATCAGGGGAGTCTCACCACCGAAAAGAGGTCGGATCGTCAGTATGACGTGGAGTTTCGGGATGTATCCTTCCGTTATCCCGGCTCGGACATCTGGGCGCTGCGCCATGTGAATATGAGGTTCAAGGTCGGAAAAAGGCTTGCCATCGTGGGCGAAAACGGCAGCGGCAAGACCACCTTCATCAAGCTCCTGTGCCGCCTGTACGACCCGCAGGAGGGGCAGATTTTGCTCAACGGCATCGACATCCGCAAGTACCGCTATGACGATTACATGGGCATATTTTCCGTGGTATTTCAGGATTTCCAGCTCATCTGCCAGCCCTTGGGCAACAATGTGGCGGGCAGCATGGAATATGACCGTGACCGGGCAAGGAAAGCTCTGATCGATGCAGGCTTCGCAGACCGTCTTGCAGCAATGGAAAAGGGTCTGGACACCATGCTTTACAAAAATCTCTCCGAGGACGGTGTCGAGGTTTCCGGCGGCGAGGCGCAGAAGATCGCCATTGCCCGCGCGCTCTATAAGGACGCGCCCTTCATCATCCTCGACGAGCCAACGGCGGCGCTGGACCCCATCGCCGAGGCGGAGATCTACAGCAAGTTCGATGAGATCGCAGGCGATAAGACCGCCATCTATATCTCCCACCGCCTGTCCTCCTGCAAATTCTGCGACGAGATCGCCGTGTTCCACGAGGGCGCGGTCATCCAGCAGGGCAGTCACGCCGAATTGCTCGCCGATCGGGGCGGCAAATACTACGCGCTCTGGAACGCACAGGCGCAGTATTATACGGAGTGAAGCTGCTCTGTGCGTCAGAAAGAAACCGCTGTAATCCCCATCCCGCGCAGGATGGAGATTACAGCGGTTTTGCATTTTCTGAGCAAACATTGCAAGCTGCCTTTTGCAGTTTGTATATGCACCTGCGAGGAAAATGAGGGATTGCAAAGGGAGGTCTCGCCTGTCGGCTCGGTCAGCGCTTCAAAGCGTTTCACGCTTTGAAGTCTCCACCGGAGACCCACGCCCCTTTGACGCAGGTTTTCCAATAGGGGCGCGCAGCATCCCTGTTGGCACACGATTTTCCACAGGAAAGTCTAGTGTGTTATACCTTTGCTTCTATCTGGCGCGGAAAAGGGGTTGGCTTCGCCATCTGCTGTACGGGCAGATAGCGGTTGACAGACGCTTTTCGGCGGCAGTATATGTGACGCTCGAAATCTTTGATTTCGCCAGCGGAACTTATGCGGAGCTGGACAGGCGGATTTTGTGACATCAAGGTGACACAAATGCAGGATTTTTGAGAAGCAAAATCCGACTGGCCGGAAAAGGATGGAAAGGTAAAAACTCCCGTCCCGCCGCAGCGCCGCTCCCCGTTTCATCGTTTCTTCCGTTTTCCCGCGCTGGCTGATGAGGCTTTTCAGGTACTTGGACTTTTTAAGTCCGCTGATGATTGAGACAAATTCTTCCTTTGTAAGTGTGTCATAATCAAGCCCAATCGCTGCCATGAACGCACGGATTTGTTTTGATTCCGGTTCCGCCTGATACACGCGTATGCCGCGGTTTCCGGTAAGGACGGTACCGCGCCAAAAAGCAGGCCATATCGTTGTGTCCGTGGCCGTGTCGGGCGTGTCCGTGGCCCCCTTCATCCCCCTGAGCAAGCTGGTGCACTTCATTTACCCCCTGATCGGCGCAGCCGGTATCGTGATTTTTGTGGGCATTATCATCAAGATGTTTACCGATGGCTCCATTCCGGCCGCACAGGAGGAAAAATAGGCCCTGTAGCCGCTGCAAGCGCCGCATATGCTTGAAAAGCGGGCGGATGCCCGCCTGGGTATCGCATTTCCCGGAGATCGTCCGGCGGTGGGAAACATCGTGGTGACGACCGGCGGCACCAGCGACATGGCCGTGGCGGAGGAGGCGGCACTGACTGCCGAGGTTCTGGGAAACAAGGTCACCCGACTGTACGATGTGGGCGTGGCGGGGATACACAGACTTCTGTCGAACCTGGACGTGCTGATGAACGCACGCTGCGTCGTTGCCGCAGCCGGAATGGAAGGGGCCCTGGCCTCCGCGGTGGGCGGCCTGGTAGACTGTCCTGTGATAGCTGTGCCCACCAGCGTGGGCTATGGCGCGAATTTTGGCGGGCTGTCTGCGCTGCTGTCCATGCTGAATTCCTGCGCCTCCGGATGCAGCGTGGTGAATATTGACAACGGCTTTATGCGGCATTCAGGGCACGCGCATGCAGGTGGTAATCAACGATCAGGAGGAGTCGGACGAAGAACGCTGCACTTGTGAAGGCAGCCATGGCCATACACACGGCCATGAGCACGCACACAGCACACCCCGGGGCATCGCCGCCGGGCTGATAGACGGCCTGGAGCTGCCAGGCGCCATGCCAAAGCGGTATATGACGCCATTGCCATGGCAGAGGCCAAGGCCCATGGCTGCGGGGTGGGCGATGTCCACTATCATGAGCTGGGCGCACTGGATGCCGTTGCCGACATAACCGGCGTGTGCTATGCCCTGTATCTGCTGAAGCCGGATTTTATCGCCGTCTCTCCTATCCATGTTGGCTGCGGGCAGGTATGGTGTGCCCATGGCCTGGTGCCGGTACCCGCACCGGCTACGGTCCATCTTCTGGAGGGCATTCCGTGCTATGGCGGCCAGGTCAGGGGCGAGCTGTGTACCCCCACCGGCGCTACGCTGTTGGCGCACTTCGGGCAGATGTTTGGCTCCATGCCGTTGATGAGGACAAAAACGGTCGGATACGGTATCGGGAAAAGGGAGTTCCCGGCGGCCAACTGCGTCCGCGCCTTCTGGGGCGAGGCCGATGAATCGGACTTGCAATGCGGCAGGTGCTGACAATCGAAAACCACACAATCCAAATTTCAGCTCATCAGCAAAAAAGGAAGTCCGTCGCTCATCGGTACGGACTTCCTTTTGCGTTTTCTGAGCAGGCGTTCCAAACTGCATTTTTTGACAGTTTGGGTACCCGTCCGCTTCAACATCTGTGACAATGGGGCCAGGCGTGAGCCTGGCCCCAACATTCAGTATAGAACCAAGAGACGGGCCAAAGCCCGTCTCTTGAGACTGTCGAAAAAGCCTCGCAGAGTTTGCCGCCCGAGGCGGCAAAGCAAGTTTAATCTGTTTTTTGCGGCGGCATGTACGTCGCAAAAAACACTTCTCAGTCTGCAAGTGTGGAATTTGTTCGCCCATGACGAACAAATTATGCGCGCGGCAGACTGCAAGCCCTTTGTCAAAAAAGGGCTATGCCCTTTTTTGACAAGCTGAAGAGACGGGCCAAAGCCCGTCTCTTTATTATTGCTCAGGCGTTGAGGATGTTCATGAACTCCTCGCCGGTGATGGTCTCCTTTTCGTGCAGGAACTTAGCCAGCTCATCCAGCTTCTGCCGGTCGTCCCGCAGGATCTGCAATGCCTTCTGGTGCTGCCGCTCCACCAGCTCCACCACCAGCCGGTCGATTTTGGTCTGGGTCTCCGGCGAGCAGGCCAGGGACGTATCCCCGCCCAGATACTGGTTGGTAACGGTCTCCAGGGCCACCATGCCGAATTCGTCGCTCATGCCGTACCGGGTCAGCATGGCCCTGGCCAGCTTGGTGGCCTGTTCAATGTCGTTGGAGGCGCCGGTGGTGACGGAGCCGAACACCACTTCCTCGGCGGCCCGGCCGCCGGTGAAGGTGGCGATCTTGTTTTCGATCTCCTCCCGGCTCATGAGGTAGTGGTTGCCCTCCTCCACCTGCATGGTGTAGCCCAGGGCGCCGGAGGTCCGGGGAATGATGGTGATCTTCTGCACCGGGGCGGAGTGGGTCTGGCGGGCCGCCACCAGGGCGTGGCCGATCTCGTGATAGGACACGATCCACTTCTCCCGGTCGGTGAGAATGGCGTTCTTCTTCTGATACCCGGCGATAACGGTTTCGATGCTCTCCTCCAGGTCCGCCTGGGTCACCAACTTCCGGCCGTCCCGCACCGCCCGCAGGGCGGCCTCGTTGACGATGTTGGCCAGCTCCGCGCCGGACGCGCCGGAGGCCATCCGGGCCACGGTGGAAAAGTCCACGTTCTCCGCCAGCTTGATCTTCTTGGCGTGGACCTTCAGAATCTCCTCCCGGCCCTTCAGGTCCGGTAGCTCCACCGGCACCCGGCGGTCGAAGCGGCCAGGACGGGTCAGAGCCGGGTCCAGGGACTCCGGCCGGTTGGTGGCCGCCAGGATGATCACGCCGGAGTTATCGTCGAAGCCGTCCATCTCCGTCAGCAGCTGGTTCAGGGTCTGCTCCCGCTCATCGTTTCCGCCGTACTGGCCGCCGCTGCGCTTCTGGCCGATGGCGTCGATCTCGTCGATGAACACGATGCAGGGGGCCTTCTCCTTGGCCTGGCTGAACAGGTCCCGGACCTTGGACGCGCCCATGCCCACGAACATCTCCACAAACTCCGAGCCGGAGATGGAGAAGAAGGGCACCTGGGACTCGCCTGCCACGGCCTTGGCCAGCATGGTCTTGCCGGTTCCCGGAGGGCCCACCAGCAGGATGCCCTTGGGCATGGAGGCGCCGATCTCCTGATACTTACTGGGGTCGTGGAGATAGTTCACGATCTCCTGCAGGTTCTCCTTGGCCTCATCCTCGCCGGCCACGTCGGCAAAGCGGATGCCCTGGGAGGACTGGACATAGATCTTGGCATTGGACTTCCCCGCGCCGAACATCATGGAGCCGGGGCCTCCGGCCCGGTCCGTCAGCTTCTTGGTCATCAGCTGGCCGATGGCGATGAAGATGATGATGGGCAGGATCCACGTCAGCACAAAGCTCAGCAGAGGCGAGGTCTGCTCCACAATGTCCCGGGTAAACTCCGCCCCGGCGTCGTACAGCCGCTGGGTCAGGTCCGGGTCGTTCATGGGCCCGGTTTTATAGACCTTGCTGCCGTCCTTGTTGGTGAAGATGATCTGGTTGTCCTCCACCTCCACCTGGCCGATCTCCTTGTTTTCGGTCATGGTCATGAAGGTGCCGTAGTCCACCTCCTGCACTGCGTGCCGGGCCACCAGGGGCACCAACAGAAAGTTGATCAGCAGCAGCACCACCAGGGCGACGCCGTAATAATAGATCAACGGTTTTTTCGGGGGCTTAACTTCTTTCATATGTCGTCCTCCTGCGTCAGCCGGGTCCGAATCCCCGGAATTTTGGGATATGATACCACGCCTTCCCGCGAAAATCAACAGGATTTTGTGAACAAACCGGGGGTTTTTCGAGGAAAAGAGGACGGGGCTGCAGCTTGGCTCTCCCCCTGGGAGAGCTGTCACCGAAGGTGACTGAGAGGGCAATGCAGGCGCTGCTGAATGGTGGTATCAATCTGTTCGCACACGCTGTGAAAGTTCCTGTCGATGTCCCCGTTGGAAAAACGCAGAACCTCCAATCCCAGCGCCGTCAAAAAGGCGGAACGCTCAGAATCATAGGCCCTCCCCTGCGGCTCATAGTGTCGTGAACCATCCAATTCAATAACCAACCTGGCAGAAGCGCAATAAAAGTCTACGATAAATCTCCCGATGATCCGCTGTTTATAAATCTTCACCGGGTATTTGCGGAGAAAAAGATACCAGAGCTTTCGTTCGTGGGGTGTCATCTCTCTGCGTAACCGCCGGGCGTTTTCCAGTTGGCTGTTGTCCTTTGGTATGGTCATATTTTCCCCTCTCAGTCGGCTGCAGCTTGGCTCTCCCTCTGGGAGAGCTGTCACCGAAGGTGACTGAGAGGGCAATGCAGGCGCTTCGGCGCTTCGGCGCTTCGGCGATTCTCTGCCCACCGTCGTGCCAGCCGGTTGGCAGGCACTGTCGTGCCCGCCGACCGGGGCACTTCCTCGAAATCGCCTCGCTTCATCCGCCACCGGCGGCGCTTCGGCGATTTCCCCTCTCAGTCGGCTGCGCCGACAGCTCCCCCAAAGGGGGAGCCAAGGCTGTCGAAAAAGTCCAATCTCACAGCGCGGCAGCGCCGATGATACCGGCGTCGTTGCCCAGCCGGGCCACGGCAAAGATGGGGATGGCCCCCTCCGGGCCGCCGAAGCAGTTCCGCTCCACATACCGGCGCACCGGGGCCAGCAGGCGCTCCCCCTGTCGGCTGATGCCGCCGCCGATGAGGATCACCTCCGGGGCCAGGGCGTTGACGATGTTGGTCACTCCCGCCCCCAGATAGTCGCAGAAGCGGTCCACCACGGCGTTGGCGGTCTCGTCTCCCCGGTCCGCCGCGTCAAACACGGTCTTGCCGGTGATCTCCTCCGCCCCCGCCAGCAGGGACTCCGGATGCTCCGCCGCCGCCTGCCGGGCCTGACGGATCAGGGCCGTGGCGGAGGAATACGCCTCCCAGCAGCCCCGGCGGCCGCAGGTGCAGGGCTCGCCGTCCAGCACCAGCAGGGTATGGCCCAGCTCGGCCCCGGCGCCCCGCATGCCGTCATAAATCTTCCCGCCGATGATGATGCCGCCGCCTACGCCGGTGCCCAGGGTGATGAGCACCACGTTGTCGTGGCCCACCGCCGCCCCGGCCACCTGCTCGGCAAGAGCGGCGCAGTTGGCGTCGTTGCTGAGGCGGCAGGGCACATGGAACCGCTCCTCCAGCATCCGGCACACGGGAACATGGTCCCAGCCCAGGTTATAGGCCCGCTCCACCACGCCCGCGGCAGAGTTGCAGGTGCCCGGCGAGCCGATGCCGATGCTGCGGCAGCCGTCGATGGACAGCCCGGCCTTGGCCAGGGCCGCCTCCACGGCGTCGCCCATATCCCCCACCACCTCCGCCGCCGGGCGGTGGGCCAGGGTGGGCACGCTGACCCGGGAGACGATGGTGTGGCTGTCGTCCACCGCGCCCACGGCGATGTTGGTGCCGCCCAGGTCAATTCCGATGCGAATCATATTTGATGCCTCCTAAAAATGTGCAGTCTGTCATGTAAAATAGCCGCCGGTGGCGGCTATTTTATAGCTTGTCAAAAAGCCTCGCAGAGCTTGCCGCCCGCAGGCGGCAAATCAAATTTAATCCATTTTTTGCCGGGGCGTGTACCTGGCAAAAAATACTTCTCAGTCTGCAAGTGTGGAATTTGTTCGCTTTCAGCGAACAAATTATGCGCGCGGCAGACTGCAAGCCTTCTGTCCAAAAAGGGCAAAGCCCTTTTTGGACAGTCTAACGCCCTCCCCGATGCACCGGGGAGGGCGAAATTTTATTCCGTTCACCGTTCTGCCGCCTGACCGCAGGCCAGGTCGCAGATAGCCGCGGCGGCGTTGCGGGGGAACTCCTCCTCCCGGCGGCGCAGCATGGCCGTGGGGTCGATGGCCCCGCTGATGACGCCGGACAGCAGCGGCGTCAGCTCCTCGTCGCTCTCCACCGCCAGGGCATAACCCCGGCCCGTCATGAAGGCGATGTTGCGGCTCTCGCAGCCGGGCACCGCGTTGAGATACAGCAGCGGCGTCTGGGAGGCCACCGCCTCGGCGGTGGTAAGGCCCCCGGCCTTGGAGATCAGCAGGTCCGACGCCTGCATATAGGCGCACATCCGGTCCGTGAAGCCCAGGACCCGGACCCGGGGATTGTCCACAAAGTCGTCGATCATCTGGCGGTGCATCCGCTGGTTGCTGCCGCACACCGCCACCAGCCGGTCCTCCGGCCCCAGCAGCCCCGCGATGCAGGCGGCGGTGGAGCGCAGAGGCCCGGCCCCCATGCTGCCGCAGGCCAGGGTGAACACATGGCGGCAGCCCTCCAGCTCCAGCTGCCGCCGGGCGGCGTCCCGGTCCGGGGTCTGGCAGAACTGCCGCCGGATGGGGATCCCCGTGGGGAAGATGCGCTGGGCGGGCAGGCCCGCCGCCTGGAACTCCGGCGTCAGGGCCGGATGAGGGATGCAGATGCCGTCCAGCTGCAGCTCGCCCACCCCGGGGGAGCAGGTGAAGTCCGTGGCCACGAACCAGGTGGGCATCCGCAGTCCGTAGCCGCAGCGCAGCTCCGTCATCATCATGGCCGGGAACACGTGGACGCAGATGGCCGCGTCGGCTCCCAGGTCCACCAGCGCCTCATACAGGGGGCCGATGCCCCGGATGCTGTTTTCATACAGCAGCGGCGAGGGGCGCTTCTCCTCCATGCGATAGCCCGCGCCGTACAGCTTGGGGGCATAGCGATAGGCAAAGTCGTGGCCCCGGCTGATCAGGTCCGCCGCCCCCTTGGGCAGAAAGTCCAGGGTGTTATAGGTCCTGCTTTCGTGACCCCGGGCGGACAGCTCCTCCGCCAGGGCGGCGGCTGCGGCGTTGTGTCCGCCGCCGGTGTTGCAGGAGAGAATGGCAATTTTCATAGATTCTTCTTGTTCTCCTTCTCCGCCAGACGAAGCAGGCGGGGCCTGTTATAGCGCTGGATCAGGATGAAGCTGACGTTGCCCAGCAGGTTGTATACCAGCCACAGCACCCATGACCACACGCTTTTCCACAAAAACAGCATACCCACAGACAGCGCCACCAGCCAGCAGTGGACGCACTCGGCCACGCAGGTCTCCTGCACCAGGGACATGGGGTCCGCCGCCGCCAGCTTCTTTTTCACCATGTCCGGCATCAGGCGGCTCATGTCCGGCAGGCGGTCCTTCCAGCGGCGGATGTGCAGCTTGTTGTATACCCGGCCGCCTTTTTCCCAGTCCCGGCAGCGATAGGGGGCCCGGTGGGGGTCAAACCAGCGGCGGGGCAGAGCCTGTCCCACCGGGTGGGCCAGAATGCCCAGGGCCGCCGCGTACAGGGCGGCCCGCCAAAAACCGTGCATATGCGGTCCTCCGTTCGTGTATTACAGCCTATCATACCAGACCGGACCATAAGAATCAAGGGATGAAACGTGAATTTTGTAATATTTTATATTAGATGCATGCCCCCGGCCCCGCCGATGGCAGCGGGCCCTACGGACGACCACCGGGAATCATCCCCTTCCTACGCGGCAGGGCCCGCGGGCCCTGCCCTACAGGTGTTCTTTCGATAAACGTTCCGTAGGGCGGGGCCCATGTGCCCCGCCAACGATAATCGGCAATTTTCTTGCCATGTCATTGCGAGGAGGCCCGCAGGGCCGACGTGGGCCCGACATCAACCGTCGGGTCTGCCGAACGCACGTTCCGCTTGCGTTCGGCTGCAATCCGTATCCCCGCCACAGCGGCCCGCTGGGGGCAGCGGGCCCTGCTTGGCTCTCCCTCTGGGAGAGCTGTCACCGAAGGTGACTGAGAGGGCCTGCAGGGGCTTCTGGATGGCATAATCGCTCTGTTCAGCGATTTCCCCTCTCAGTCGGCTGCGCCGACAGCTCCCCCAAGGGGGGAGCCAAGGGGCGGCGCTTCGGCGATTGTCTGCCCACCGTCGTGCCAGCCGACTCTCGCCCGCTGTCGTGGCCGACAGCCGGGGCACTTCCTCGAAATCGCCTCGCTTCATCCGCCACAGGCGGCGCTTCGGCGATTTCCCCGCCGTTTACTCCCCCATCAGCTCCTCCAGGCGGCGGCGCTTGGTGCGGGCGTCGCCGGTCAGGTGCAGCTTGGAATAGATCTGGTTGATGTACTGCTTCACGGTGCCCTCGGTCAAAAACAGCTGCCCCGCGATCTCCCGGTTGCTGAGCCGCCGGGCCATCCGCTGGGCCACGGCCCACTCCCGCTCCGTCAGGGGGACAAAGGCCGCCGGCCTCTGCTCCTGCTGCTTCCCCCGCTCCAGCACCCGGCTCAGCTCCGCCGCCTCCCGGCCCAGGGTCCCGTACTCCGGCAGCAGCTCCCGCAGACAGCGGCCACTTTCCGCAAGGGGCGTCACCAGGCCGTCCGGCTGGGCCAGGGCCGCCGCCTGACGCAGCAGCTCCGCCGCCTCCCGGCGCTTGCCCAGCTTCTCATAGGCCGCGGCGGTCTGGGCCAGCACATAGATCTCCACCAGGGCATAGTGCATCCCCCGGCACAGGGCCAGCAGCCCCTCGCTGCCGCCGATGACCCGGGCATAGGCTCCCTGGGCCAGATACACCTGATTTTCGATCATCTGCATCATAGGCAGGCACGGCCCCAGGAAATTCACGGTATCCAGCCGATACTCCCGGAACAGCTCCGGAATATCGTCCGTCCGGCCCAGCACCGCCTGACAATAGGCGGCGTTGCTGTCGAAAATATGCAGCCACATGGCATTGTGCTGCTGCAACAGCTGCCGGCGGCGGCGCAGGTCCACCCCCACCGCCTCCCCGGCGGCCATGTGCAGCCGCATCTCCAGAAAGTCGCAGCACAGGGCCATATTCTCCTGTCCGCTGCCGCTGATGGCCGCCCGGGCCCGCTCTAAGGCAATGGCTCCGTCGTTGAGCCGTCCCCGGGCCAGAGCCGCCTCCCCGGCCATGATCAGCTGGGCCCCCATGCCGTGGCCCCCGGTGATCTGATAGTAGTGGGGCATACACTCGTCCATGTCCGCCAGCTCCCGGTCCAGCTGTCCCGGGGTCCGGTGGAACATCATCAGCACCGACGGCGAGCCGAAGGTCCAGCTGCCGTGGCTCTGGATGCTGACGGCCTGCCGGGTCATCTGCCTGCTGGCGCTGCGGTGGAACCGGCTCATGGCCCCGATGTCGTTGTAATACAGGAAGCTCTCGATCAGGTCGCACTCCCCCAGCAGGTTTCCCCGCTGCCGGTCCGTCAGCTCCGGGTGCCGCCGGACGGACTCCAGCAGCAGCTCCTTCAGCTGCCGCATCCGGGGGATCCGGCCCCAGGTGAACATCCGCCGCATCAGCACCAGCAGGGCCGTGGGGTGCTCCATCAGCACCTCATCGCCGCAGTGGTCCAGCAGCTCCAGCACCTCTTCGGGCCGCAGAGCCGCCAGCAGGATGCCCGCGTCCTGCTGTACCACCTCCAGGGCGGCGTCCCACCGGCCTGCCTTACTATAGGCCGCCAGGGCCTGCAAATATTGTCCGTTTTCCGCGTACCAGTGGCCGTACCGGGCCTGATACGCCGCCTGCTCCTCCGGGGGCAGGGCATCGAAGTCCCGCTGGGCGCAGGCCTTCATCATGTGGTGGAACCGGTATCCCCCGCCGGGCAGTCGGGTGACAAAGGCGTTTTTGGCCGTCAGGTCGGACAAAATCTCCGCCGTGTCCGGTTCTTTCGTAATAAACCGTGCCATCTCCCCGATGAACTCGTCCGCCAGGCCCATCACCGCCAGGAACTTCTGCCGCCGGGGCGGCAGAGGCCGCAGCATGGCGGCGGTGAACATGTCATAGATGTCCGCCGTCTCCGCCGGGGCGGTGCCCCGGTCCGCCAGGGCCTGCAAATGCAGATATACGGCGGCCACCCACCCCTCGGTGGCCTGCTGCAGCTCCGTCAGCTGCTCCCGGTCCAGGGCCGCGCCGAACCGGTGGGCATAGGCCGCCAGCTCGCCTCCCTCCAGCCGCAGCTGCCCGGCCCCGATGCGGTGCAGCCGCCCGCCCAGCCGCAGCACCTGGTCCCCGGACAGGACCGTGTCCCGGCTGGCGGCGATCAGATGCACATTATCTGGCAGTCTTGCCGCCAATTCGCACAAAAAGTGGGCCACCCGCCGGTCCGGCATCAGGTGCAGATCGTCCAGAAACACATACCATGGCTCCTGCCGCCGCAGCTCCCGGCACAGGGTGTCGGCCAGCAGACCGGCGGAGGCCGGGTCCCCGGGGCACTCGAAGCCCTCCAGCGCCGTCAGCCCCGCGTCCCGGAAGGCCCGGCGGCCGCTTTGCCACAGGGCGGGCAGGCTGTCGGAATAGATGCTGATGCGGATGGCGCAGCCCGGGGGCTGGGTCCCCAGGAACCAGTTCACCGCCGTGGTCTTGCCGTAGCCCATGGGGGCCGTTACCACCGTCAGGGCGCAGCGGCCCACCGGCTCCAGACTGGCCCGGAGTCTTGGGGAAATATAGATCGCGCCGGTGTCCGGCTTCCGTTTTGCCATGAAAAATTGCCTCCTTACCGGGCCATATAGGCCACGGCCCGCTGGGTCAGCTTGCTGTATACCCGCCGGACCATCCACGGCTCCGTGGAGGCCTTCAGAGCCTCCTCCGGCGTGAACCAGGCCACGCCGCTGTTCTCGTCCGGCTTCTGCCGCAGCTCGTGGTCCATGGCCCCCAGCAGATAGGTGACGTTCATGTGGATGTGGCTGGGGACATACTGCCCCCGCTTTTCGTGGCCGTCCACCGTCAGGCATTCTAAGGAGAAGATCCCCGGGTGCAGCACCTCCAGCCGCTGCAGCCCCGTCTCCTCTGTCACCTCCCGCATGGCCACCGCCAGCAGGTCCCGGTCCCCGTCGGCGTGTCCGCCGGTCCAGGACCAGGAGTGATAGATATTGTGATACACCATCACCACCTGCCGCCGGTCCGGGCTTAAAACCCAGGCGGAGGCGGTCATGTGGGCGGTGAGATTTTCCCGTTCAAACGCGTCGGGATTTCCCGCCAAAAACCGCAGTATCCCGGCCTTGTCCCGCTGTTCCTGGGGGCAAAGCGGGACAAAATTTTCGATTTCCTGTATGATATCCATATTATTCACTCTCATTCGCTATCAGGTTCCGGACGATGGCGGAGGCCATCAGGATCCCCGCCGTGGAGGGTACCCAGGGCACGCTGGCCGGAACGCTGCGCCGCCCGGGGGAGGGGGCCTCCAGTTGCCGGGTCTCGGCGGCAGGCTCCGGACTGTACACCACCTGCAGATGCCGGATGCCCCGGTCCCGCAGCTCCCGGCGCATGACCCGGGCCAGGGGACACACGGAGGTCCTGGAAATGTCCGTCACCTGCAGAAGGGTGGGGTCCAGCTTGTTGCCGGTGCCCAGGGCGGAGATGATGGGGATACCCCTCTCCCCCGCCTGCTGGATCAGGTCCAGCTTGCAGGTCACCAGGTCGATGCAGTCGGCGATATAGTCGAATTTCCCGGCGAAAAAGTCCTCCCGGTGGGCGGCGTCATAGGTGGCGCACAGGGGGTGGACCCGGATGTCCGGGTTGATGTCCCGGCACCGCCGGGCCGCCGCCTCCGCCTTATACTCCCCCACGGTGGAGGACAGGGCGTACAGCTGGCGGTTGATGTTGGTGAGGCTCAGGGTGTCCTGATCCACCAGGGTCAGCTCCCCCACCCCGGAGCGGGCCAGTATCTCGGCGGCATAGCTGCCCACGCCGCCCAGGCCGAACACCGCCACATGGCAGCGGGAGAGCCGGTCCAGGGCCCGGTCCCCCAGGACCATTTCCGTCCGTAAAAATCTGTGTTCCATGGTGATCTCCTTATGTCCCCCGGCCATGGCATACCGCGGCAGGGGGCTACTGATTTTTCCCAGTATATCACACTTTTTCGCGGATTTCCACCTCGCCGGGAAAACAAAAGAGACTGGCGCAGGCCAGTCTCTTTTGTTTATGCCGTTATGGATTATGCCGTTGCAGGAAGCGGGGACTCAGCCCACGTACTTCATGCCGGAGTTCTCGGTGGCGGTGATGTCCTTGACCAGGTTAGCGGACCACTCAGAGTACGCCTTGTTCATCATGGCATTGCGGACCTGGACCATCCAATAGGGATCGTCGGTGCCCACGAAGTACATGACGTGGTAGCCGATGTAATTGCCGTCGTTTTCCACGATGCCGGTATCGCCCGCCTTGCGGCTCTCGTCGAAGCACCAGTCGTTGAACCCGGTGACCATCCGGCCCTTATAGACCTGCTTATACAGGCCGCCGTTGGTGTTGGAGCCGGTGTCGTCAGACAGCTGGTTGGCCAGCGCGGCAAAGCTCTCCTCGGTGGCGTCGCCGTCCTTCCAGGCCTGGAGGGCGTTCTCGGCCTCCTGCTTCTTGCCGGCCTTCAGGTCCTCCAGCTTGGCCTGGTAATCCTCGGCCTTGCTGTCCAGACCGGTGGTGTCCACCTTGAACAGAATGTGACGCACGTCCACGGTGTTGTAATCGTTGCGGGTCCGGCTGTGGAACACCAGCAGATAGATGGAGGTGCCGTTTTCCACGATCTCGGTGTCGCCCTCCTGGCGGCTCTCGTCAAACACCCACTTGGTGGCGGCATCGCCGCTGTAGGTGCCGGCTTCGGGGTGGGAATAGGTGCCGATGGACTCATAGTCCTTGGCCACCTTGACCAGGAGCTCGCCGCCCTTGACCTGCTCCAGGGCCGCGTTGGCGGCGTCCTTGGCCTTCTGCAGGGCAGCGGCGCTCTCCTCCTCGGTGGGCTGGACGGTGTTGCCGTCGGCGTCCTTGGTGGAGGCGGCGGCGCCGTTGAAGGTGATCATCTCATAGTTGGCCACGTCGAAGGAGTTCTTGTTCTCCTCATAGTACTTCTGGAGCTCCTCGTCGGTATACGTCAGGCTGTCGATGTAGTCCTGCTGATAGTGGGAGGCGATGATGGTATCCTTCAGGATGCCCTGGAAGATCTTCTTGGTCATGTTGCTGCCGTAGAGCTGCTTGAGGTACTCGCCCTCGCTCTTGCCGGCGGACTTGGCATAGGAGGCCAGGGTCTCCATGGTGGAGTCCAGCTCCTTCTGCATGTCGTCGTTCCAGGTGATGCCCTTCTCGGCAGCGCCCTTCTTGAGCATGGTGATCTGGATCAGGCTCTTCTTGGCGGCGTCCTTGAAATAGGCGTCCCAGGTCATGTCCTCGGACACGCCCAGCAGGGTCTTGGCCATGTCGCTGAGGCTCTGCTGGGTCAGGGGGGTGGAGTTGCTCAGGCCGTAATAGGAGGCATACTGGTTCTGGGCAATGGAGTTATAGGCCACATGATAGAAATAGCTGACCTCGGCGGCGGAATAGGTTTCGCCCTCCACGGTGACGGCGGCGGAGCCCCGCTGGATCACGTTGGAGTTCCACACCAGCAGCACAGCGGCCACCAGCACGAACACAATGGCAATACCGCCATAGAGCCGGTTGTTGCGGCGCTGCTTGGCCCGCTCCTCCGCCTGGCGGGCGGCCTTGGGGTCCACTGCGCCGCTGGCGTTGAATTCCTGGCGGGCTTTCTTTTCTCTGGATGCACTCATAGTTGTTTCAGTCCTCTCGAAAATAGGTACGCGGTACCCTTTGTAATGTGCTATTGGTTGATTATACAGGAAAACCCGGCGCTTCGCAAGAGGAAATCGGGATTTCCCGGGAATTTAGGTGATTTTACTCCGCCTGATACACGATCCGGCCGTCGATGACGGTCATATACGCCTGGCCGCCGATGGTGGTGAGGGGATCGGCGGTCCACAGAACGAAATCGGCGTCCTTGCCGGGCTCCAGGCTGCCCACCCGGCTGTCGATGCCCAGGCTGCGGGCGGGGTTGATGGTGATGGCCCGCCAGGCCTCGTCCATAGGCAGGCCCGCGTCGGCGGCCAGACCCGCGCACATGGGCAGCTTCTCCAGGGGGATCACCGGTGCGTCGGTGATGATGCTGACGGTAAGCCCGGCCTTGTACAGCGTGCCGGGGGTGGTGAAGCTCTTGTGGCGCAGCTCGGCCTTGCTCTTACTGCCCAGGGTGGGCCCCACGAACACTGGCAGTCCCTCCTTGGCCAGCTCGTCAGCGATGAGCTCGCCGTCGGTGCAGTGGTCCAGGGTGGCCTTGAGGCCGAACTCCCTGGCGATGCGCACGGCGGTGAGGATGTCGTCGGCCCGGTGGGCGTGGCACTTCAGGGGGATCTCGCCGTTGACCACCGGCAGCATGGCCTCCAGCTTCATGTCGAAGGGGGGATTCTTCCCGGCCAGCTTATCGTCCCGGTAGCGCTGGGTCTTGAACAGCAGCTCCCGCAGCAGCGCCGCCACGGCCATGCGGGTCATGGGGCTTTTCTTCAGGCCCTGGCCATAGCAGCCCTTGGGATTCTCGCCGAAGGCGCACTTCATGGCGGCAGGCTCCTTCAGCAGCATATTGTCCACCCGCTTGCCTGCCAGCTTCAGCACCGTAAAGGTGCCGCCCACCACGTTGGCGCTGCCGGGGCCGGTGCAGGCGGTGGTCACGCCGCCCCGGATGGCGCTGGGGAAAGCCTCGTCCTGGGGGTTGATGGAGTCGATGGCCCGCAGCTGGGGGGTCAGGGGGTCCACGATCTCGTTATAGTCCATGCCCTCCCAGCGCATGCACTGGTTGTCCAGGCCGATGTGGCAGTGGGCCTCCACGCAGCCGGGAGTCAGCAGGCGGCCGCCGGCGTCGATGACGGTGCAACCCTCCGGGGCGTCGATGTGGGCCGCCACGGCGGTGATGCGGCCATCTTCGGCCAGCAGGCAGCCGTTGGGGATATCCGGCCCGGTGATGGGCTTTATGTAAGCGTTACGGATCAGCAGCATAGCAATACCTCACATTTCTACAGATGATGCCGGTATTATATCACAGCCCGGAGGTTTCCACAAGGGTTGCGTTTTTTCGGGGGATACATTATAATGGTGGGCCGAAGGAGGCGGACGTATGCGCTATACCACCCTTTGCTATCTGGAAAATCCCGCCGGGGAGTATCTGATGCTCCACCGGGTGAAAAAGGAAAACGACTGCAACCGCGACAAGTGGATCGGCATCGGCGGCAAGTTCCTGGACGGCGAAAGCCCCGAGGAGTGCGCCCTGCGGGAGATCAACGAGGAGACGGGGCTCACCGTCACCGGATACCGCTACCGGGGCATCGTCACCTTTGTGTCCGACCGGTGGGAAACGGAATATATGCACCTGTTCACCGCCACGGAGTGGACCGGCCAGGTCCGGGAGGACTGCGACGAGGGGGTGCTGGAGTGGATCCACAAGGACCGGCTGGCGGCCCTGCCCCAGTGGGCCGGGGACCGGATCTTTCTGGACCTGCTGCGGCAGGGGACGCCGTTTTTCTCCCTGAAGCTGCGGTATCGGGGGGAGACGCTGGTCTATGCCTGCCTGAACGGAAAGGAGCTGATCCTGTGACGATTCTGGTCAGCGCGTGCCTGCTGGGGGTCCCCTGCCGGTACGACGGGCAGAGCAAGGCCCATCCCCTGGCCCGGGCCTTATGTGAAAAGCACCATGTGGTCCCCATGTGCGGGGAGATTTTCGGGGGACTGCCCACGCCCCGGCCTCCGGCGGAGATTCAGGGGGACCAGGTGGTCACCCGGGACGGCCGGGATGTGACGGAGGCCTATCGCCGGGGCGCGGAGATCGTGGCGCAGCTGGCCCGGCTCACCGGGGCCCAGGCCGCCGTGCTCAAGGAGCGCAGCCCCTCCTGCGGCTCCGGGGCCGTGTATGACGGCACGTTCTCCGGCACGCTGACGGCGGGCTGGGGCGTTGCCGCCGGGCTTCTGCGGGAGCAGGGCATCCGGGTGCTGGGCGAGTCCCGGCTGGAGGAGCTTCTGCGGCAGGACGTCCGTTAAAATCACAACAAAATACGACAAAAAACTGTGAGATTCGGAGAAAATTACAAATGCCATTGACAGACGGGACGAAAGTTGGTAAAGTAGGGCCATAGGGGGTCGGAAACGTTACCGGTAATGTTGCCGCCCCTTTGGAATGGCAGAAGAAGGGAGACGAAACGCACTTTATGACCATCAAGGATATTGCGCGGCAGTGCGACGTAAGCGTCAGCACGGTGTCGCGGGTGCTCAACGACCGGCCGGACGTCAGTCCGGAGAACCGGCGCAAGGTGCTCTCCGCCATTCAACGATCCAATTACATTCCCAACAACACCGCCAGGGACCTGGTGAAAACCAAGTCCGATGCCATCGGCCTGGTGGTGCGGGGCGTGTCCAACCCGTTTTACACGGATATCATCCGGGTCATCGAGGAGCAGGTCACGGCCCGGGGCTATACCCTGGTGATGCAGCAGATCGGCACCTGCGACGACGAGGTGAAGCGGGGCGCCATGATGGAGCGGGAAAAGCGGCTGCGGGGCCTGATCTTATTGGGCGGCCGGTCCGACTATACCCCCCAGGAGTTGGCGCCGCTGAACATCCCCTATGTCTGCTGCTCGTATGACAACCAGTACGGCACCCTGCCGCCGGACTCCTACGCCTCGGTGTCTATCGCCGACGAGGAGGAGGCCTGCCGGGCGGTGACGGAGCTGTACCGCTGCGGCCACCGGCGCATTGCGGCGCTGGTCTCCGGCACGGAGGACCGCTCCATCAGCCAGCTGCGGTATCAGGGCTATGTCCGGGCCTTAGCGGCCCACGATCTGCCCCTGGACCCGGCGCTGGTCATCGAGGCCGGTTCCTTCGACATCCGGCAGTCGTATCTGGCCATGCAGCAGCATCTGCTGACGGGGGCGCAGTTCACCGCCCTGTTCGCCATCTCCGACAACATGGCCATCGGGGCCATGCGGGCTTTGCGGGAGGCCGGACGGCGGATCCCCGAGGACTGCTCCGTCATCGCCATCGACGGACTGACCATCTCGGACTATATCAACCCCACCCTGACCACCCTCTGCCAGCCTGTGGAGCACATGGGACGGCGCAGCGTGGAGATCCTGCTGGACATGGTGGAGCACCGGGGCGGACCCATCCGGGAGACGGCCCACACCACCCTGCGGACCGGGGAATCCGTCCGCGACATTTCTTAGTTTTTCCGGCGGAAACCGCCTGAAAAATATATAATGAAGGAGAATTGATCATGAAGAAAACTCTTGCATTGATCCTGGCCGCTGTCATGGCTCTGTCCCTGGTAGCCTGCGCCAAGACCCCCGCAAACGGCGGCACGGAGGCCAAGGGCTCCGTGTATTACCTGAACTTCAAGCCCGAGGCCGATCAGGCCTGGCAGGCGCTGGCCAAGACCTACACCGAGCAGACCGGCGTGGAGGTCAAGGTCGTCACCGCCGCTTCCGGCCAGTATGACACCATGCTGACCTCCGAGCTGGACAAGTCCGCTCCTCCCACCATGTTCCAGGTGGGCAACCAGGGCGCCGTCAACTCCTATGGCGATTTCTGCTATCCTCTGGATAACACCGACGTCATGAAGGAAATGACCACCCAGGACTTCAACCTGAAGAATGCCAACGGCGAGACCGTGTCCATCGGCTACTGCTATGAGGCCTTTGGCATCATCGTCAACAAGGCTCTGCTGAAGCAGGCCGGCTATGAGATCTCCGATATCACCAACTTTGAGACCCTGAAGAAGGTCGCCGACGACATCCACAGCCGCGCTGCCGAGCTGGGCTTTGACGCCTTCAGCTCCGCCGGCCTGGAGGGCTCCTCCAGCTGGCGCTTCTCCGGTCACCTGGCCAACATGCCCCTGTTCTATGAGTTCCGGGATGACAAGGTCACCTCTCAGCCCGCCAGCATCAAGGGCACCTATCTGGACAACTTCAAGAACGTCTGGGATCTGTACACCACTGATTCCGCCACCACCGGCGCTGCTCTGACCACCGCCACCGGCGATCAGGCCGAGGCCGAGTTCGGTCAGGGCAAGGCCGTGTTCTATCAGAATGGCACGTGGGAGTTCAGCGCTCTGACCGGCGACGAGAAGGGCTTCAAGATGAACCCCGACGATCTGACCATGATCCCCATCTACTGCGGTGTTGAGGGCGAGGAGCAGGCCGGCCTGTGCACCGGTACCGAGAACTACTGGTCCATCAACAAGAACGCCTCTGAGGCCGACATCAACGCTACGATCGACTTCCTGACCTGGGTTGTCACCTCCGACGAGGGCACGACCATGATGGCCGAGCAGTTCGGCGCCTGCCCCTTCAAGAGCTCCAAGGCGCCCAGCAACCCCTTCAGCGAGCTGGCCAACGAGCTTGTCGCCGGCGGCAAGTATCCTGTCACCTGGGCCTTCAACTACACCCCGAACGTCAACGACTGGCGTGACGGCGTCGTGGATGCGCTGACCCAGTACACCACCGGTTCGGCTGACTGGAGCGTCGTCGAGACCGCCTTCGTCAACGGCTGGGCCACCGAGTACAACAATCAGTAACGCCGTTTCCTGACGGCCGATGGGCGGGCGCAGCGCCCGCCCCCATTCCTGAATCGGAACGCGGCAGGCGTTCCGATTCAGGAATGGGCATCCCGCAAACATGCCGTAATCATGCTCCAATCTATCCATCCCATGCAATGAAAAGGAGGCCGCAATGGAACAAAAGACTCCTAAACGCAGGCGGCGCAGCCTTGCCGTCGGCGGGAACATGCTCAGCGGTACCATCCGCAAGTGGTTTCCGCTGTTCCTGCTCCCGACGATTGCCGCGTTCGCAATCGGCTTTATCTATCCCTTCTGCAAGGGCATCTACCTCTCGTTCTGCACGTTTACGACCACCAGCAACGCCAAGTGGGCCGGTCTTGCCAACTATGCCAAGGCGTTTTCCGACCCGTCGTTCGGCCATTCCTTCTGGTATACGGCGCTGTTTGCGATCGTGTCGCTGCTGCTGATCAACGTGCTCGCGTTCGCCGTTGCCTACGCGCTCACGCGCGGCATTCGCGGCTCCAATGTGTACCGCACGGTGTTCTTCATGCCGAACCTGATCGGCGGTATCGTGCTCGGCTACATCTGGTCCATGATCTTTGACGGCATTTTGATCCGCTACGGCACGAGCATCCTGCTCAATACGAGCCTTGGCTTCTGGGGCCTGATCATCCTGATGTGCTGGCAGCAGATCGGCTATATGATGATCATCTATATCGCGGGTCTGCAGGCCATCCCGGAGGATATGCTTGAGG
>ERZ824598.1456-NODE-1456-length-29735-cov-6.538376_pt1 | contig 29735 bp, 37 predicted proteins | sample MGYA00519934_ERZ824598 | MGnify/ENA primary metagenome ERZ824598 (study PRJEB31778, sample SAMEA3449177) | human gut metagenome | biome: human gut; feature: human-associated habitat; material: faeces | place: United Kingdom | collected 2010/2012 ...
TTGGCCGGAACCTCCTGGCCACGGAACTGGAGGAAGCGGCGGCCACCATTGAGGCGCTGGCGGAGAAATTGGAGGCGGCGGACAATGGCGAGAGTTGAAAGGCCGGAGATCGGCACGGAAATGTACGCCGTCTTTGAACACCGCTATTACATACCCGGCCACGCTGCGCCCGTCATGGAATACTGCGTGTGCAAGGGCGCGGTGCGCGGATTTTTCGCCGGCGGATATACAGAGGTGAGCCTGCTTTTCACGGGGCCAGATGGGTTCCCGGAGCCGGATTACCGCAGACTGGACGACATCGGAAAGAAACTGTTTTACACGGCGGCGGAGGCTGCCGCCCTGGCCAAGAGCATGACCGAGAAATACGAACGGACATGGGGCTGGATCGGCGCCCCGGAGTTCCCCATGGAAAGGCCATGGGAGAAGCTGCTGGAGGTGCCCGCCAATGGCTGAAATAATCCTGACGGGCGACGCGCTGGAGCAACTGCGGAAATTGCCGCCCGAAAGCGTCCATACCTGCGTCACCTCTCCGCCCTACTATAATTTGCGAGATTACGGCGCGGCGGGCCAAATCGGAAACGAGGCCAGCGTGGAGGAATACCTGCAAACGCTGGTTTCCGTTTTCCATGAGGTCCGGCGGGTTCTGCGGGCAGACGGAACCCTGTGGGTGAACATGGGCGATAGTTACGCCACCAGATCAGGAAGCCAGCCGCCGACGAACACCCGTAATTCCTGCGGCCACACGGCAAAGCATACGCCGCGGGGCTACAAATACAAAGACCTGATCGGCGTTCCCTGGCAGCTGGCTTTTGCCCTCCGGGCAGACGGGTGGTATTTGCGCCAGGATATTATATGGAACAAATCCAACTGTATGCCGGAGAGCGTCCGGGATCGCTGCACCAAGAGCCACGAATATATTTTTCTACTTTCCAAATCGGAACGCTATTATTTCGACGCGGCGGCGATCAGCGAACCCGTTACATCAACCAAGGGAAACGCCAGGACGTTCCGCGGCGGCGGTGCCTACACCGGCGGGCGGGCACACGACAACAGCGCCCAAGTGGAGCGCGAGAGCCACGGGAACCGAGAAAACCAGACGGGCCGCCGGAACAAGCGGGACGTGTGGACCGTAAGCACAAACGGCTTTCGCGGCGCCCATTTTGCCGTGTTTCCTGAAAAGCTGATTGAACCCTGTATTTTAGCAGGCAGCCCATTGGGCGGCACGGTCCTGGATCCGTTCGCCGGGAGCGGCACCACCGGAGTGGTGGCCAAGCGCCTGCGGCGCGATTTCATAGGCTGCGAGATCAACCCCGACTATGCACAAATGGCAGCTGACAGAATAGCAGCGGCCACGCCGTAAGGAGGGCACCGTGGAAGTAACTGTAAATATGACCGCAGAGGAGTTTCTGGAGTTTGTGGCCTGGGGGAAAGACCGGGACTATTACAAAAGCAGGCTGGACAAGGAACTGAACAAGCGGGAAATACTGGCAAATAAAACGTGCTGGGCCATCGACGCAGATCCGAAGAAGCCCGGCAAGGTCAAAATCATTGACCAGGAACACGCGGCGGAATTGCTGGAAATGGCCAAGGATTACCTGGCATAAAAAGAAAAGCCACCTGCGCCCGGTGCTGTCAACACGGCGCAGGTGGCAATATAGACGACGGAAAACCGTCCGATATACCTATATTATATCAGGTTCCCGGACGGAATACAAGCCGGAAAAAGCGACGGGGCCACGGCCCCGTATAGCGCCGGTAAGAGTGATTAGTAAAGCGACCAGCAGCAGAAAAGGAGGCACCCATGGCCTACGTTCATAGGGTGGTGAAAGCTGGTCCGTGTGTCGAACACAAGAAAATGCAATCTTTCCGGGTTCACACCAAAGGAGTGAAGCGCGGCCCAAATACCGGACACACCACCGAGAAGCAGGAGCGGATCAACGAGCGGGTGGCAGAGGAACACCTGCGCTGGGATATAAACGCCAATTTCGGCCATAGGGATCTCCACGCCGTTCTACACTACTACGTCAAGGACAGTTCTTTCGAGGAGATCCTGGAGAACAAGGCCGCCTTTCTGCGGAACCTGCGGAAACTCTGCAAAAAGCGCGGGATCACGTTCAAGGCCGTGGTGGTCATAGAAACCAAGCGCATGACCAACCCGCACATTCACGTTATCATTTCCCGCATGGATCCGGAGATCATCACGGAGGCGTGGGAGAATGTCCCAAGAGGCGGCGGAGGTATCAGCTTCAAGCCTATGGACAGGCGCGGCAACCACTACAAGCTGGCCGCCTACCTGATGAAAGAAAGCCGTTCCACCATGGAGAGGTACAGAGAGATCGGCAAGCGCGGGAAGCGGTACAGCAAAACGCAGAACATGGACAAGCCGGAAATCACATACACCGCCGTGCCTGCGTCCAGCTGGAGAAAGGACCCGAAAGCGAGAAAGGGCGCCGTGCTGTATAAGTTCGACGACGGATCCACCTGCCGGAGCGGGTGGCATGAGATCAGCGGTTACCCATACCAGGAGTATTTCGAGATTTTCAACGAATAGGAGGGTTTTCTGTGAAAATCTACATATCAGGCAAGATCACCGGGGACAGGCGTTATAAAGCCAAGTTCCGAGAGGTGGAAAAGAAGCTGGCGGCGGCGGGCCATATCGTACTGAACCCCGCCACGGCGCCGGAGGGGCTGCGCCCCGTGGATTATATGCGCCTGTGTTTCGCCATGATGGAGGCGGCGGACGTGGTTCTGTTCATGCAGGACTACCAGAACAGCCGCGGCGCCATGCTGGAATGGGCGTGGTGCCAGTACGTTGGGAAACAGACCTGTTTCGACCTGGCGGCGTTTGGAGGGCCGGAAACATGAGTGGGGCACAGATCAATTTCCTGGACGAAATCATAGTGGACAATTTCGCCGGCGGCGGTGGCGCGTCAACCGGGATCGAATTAGCCACGGGCCGCGTGGTAGACATAGCGGTGAACCACGATCCTGACGCCATTTTAATGCACAAGACGAACCACCCGCACACGCGCCATTTTCAAGCCAGCGTGTGGGACGTGGACCCGGCGGAAGTCTGCCAAGGGCGCCCCGTGGGCCTGGCCTGGTTCTCCCCGGATTGCAAGCATTTCAGCAAGGCCAAGGGTGGGAAACCTGTTGACAAAAATATACGCGGGCTTGCATGGATCGTCCTGCGCTGGGCCGGAACGGTCCGCCCGCGCGTGATTATTCTGGAGAACGTGGAGGAGTTCCAAACGTGGGGGCCTGTGCGAAAAGGAAAGCCTGTCAAAAAACTGGTGGGCCAAACTTTCCACAAATGGCTGGAGCAGCTTAAAAACCTGGGATATGCCGTCGAGTGGCGCGAACTTGTGGCCGCGGATTATGGAGCGCCCACAACGCGAAAGCGGTTTTTCCTGATTGCCAGGCATGACGGGCGGCCTATTGTATGGCCGAAACCAACACACGCACCGGCAGACAGCCCGGAGGTAAAGAGCGGAAAGAAAAAACCATGGCGCAGCGCGGCGGAAATCATAGACTGGAGCCTGCCGTGCCCGTCCATTTTTGACAGCCGCGCAGAGATCAAGGAAAAATATGGGCTTTCGGCGCAGCGCCCCCTCCGTCCAAATACTATGCGGCGTGTGGCCAGAGGCGTGGACAAGTTCGTGATAAAATCGGCGGATCCGTTTCTGGTGATTGTCAACCATGCTGGGGATTTCCGCGGGCAAGAAATGAGCGGGCCGCTTCAAACTGTGACAGCAAAACACGGGTACGGCGTGGCCTCCCATGTCATGGCGCCGCTGACGGTAACGAATACCACCAACAGCGTGGGGGCAGCCGCGGGCGCCCCAGTGCATACCGTGACAACCGCAGGAAACCAAATGCTGATTACGCCAACCCTGGCCGCAATCGGGCAGACCGGCGGCGGGGACCGCGGGCGCAGCGTAATGGAGCCGACGCACACCCAGGTGTCAAAAGCGGAGGAGTGCGTGGCGTGTCCGGCCATGATCCAGTACCACACGGAGCAATCGGAGCGAGTGCGAGGCCAAAGCGTCAAAGAACCGGTTATGACCATTGACGCCTCCAACCGCTACGGCCTGGCGGCGGCTACGCTGACAAAGTATTACAGCGGCGACCACAACCAGAGCGCGGGCGCACCGCTTCACACGGTCACGACGCGGGATCGTGAAGCTATCACCATGGCCAGCATGGTCAAGCTGAAAGGTACAAACCTGGGCGGGCCTGCAACGGAGCCGGTGCAAACAATAACCGCTGGCGGAGGCCATCATGGGGTGATTACCACCGAAGTGGTAAAAGCGACACCGGGCGCCGATCTCCGAAACTGGCCAAAAATCCGTGCCGCCCTGAATGAGTATTGCGGCTACACGCTGGCGGACAACGAGGTGATCCTGTTTTTGATCGGCGGCGCCTGGTATTTCATGGCTGATATAGGGCTGCGTATGCTGACGCCGCGGGAATTGTACAGGGCGAACGGCTTTCCTGATGATTATAAAATCGACAAAGATTACACCGGCAAGGAGTACGGGAAAACCAAGCAAGTGGCAAGGTGCGGGAACGCAGTACCGCCACCGTTTGCCACGGCCCTGGTTCGGGCAAACCTGCCGGAATGGTGCGGAACAACAATCACGACCATGGAACAGCTGGAGCGGCTGGTGGCCGTGTAATGGAAAGGGCGGTAAAGCATGAGTATTATTTGCATAGCCAAAGGAACGGCCACCATAGGCCTGACGACGCGGGGCGCAGATGGGCAGATCATAAGCCAGACACCGGCGCGGTGGGAGCATGACCCGGACGGCGGGTGTGTTGCCCTCTGGACTATGAACCCGGAAACCGAGGAACAGGAAGCCCCGGCGCGTATCTATGGCGACTGGCAGGCGTCGGAATACCTGGGCGACGTTCTGGCGGAACTGAAACCGCGCCGAAAGGTGAACCTGCCGGACTTCCCGGCAATCGTCCGCGCGGCCATGGCCGACGGTATGGACATTTGCGTGTACTGCCAGAGTTTTGGCTGTAACGAGTGCATAGTGAACGAGTGGAAAAGCGAAAGGAGCGACGAAGAATGAACAAGACGAAAATTGACTGGGCCACAATGTCCTGGAACCCCGTAACCGGCTGCCGCCATGGCTGCCCGTACTGCTACGCCAGGCGAACGGCCACACGCTTCAACGCAGGGCTGGAGGATCCGGCCCCGCTGGCTGGCGGCCTCCATGTGCTGCCGGAGAAGATCAAGGCGACGCCATACCCGTATGGTTTCGAGCCTACCCTGCACCGCTACCGCCTGGGCCAGCCGCAGAACACAGAGGAACCGCAGACCGTGTTTGTTTGCAGCATGGCGGATCTGTTTGGGCGCTGGGTGCCCACCTCCTGGATCGTGGAGGTGCTGGACGCCTGCCGCAAGGCACCCCAGCACCGCTATTTGTTCCTGACAAAGAACCCGGCCCGGTATCTGGAGTTGGACCACCTGGCCCTCCTGCCCCACGAAAGCAATTTCTGGTATGGCAGCACCGTGGAGAACATGGACGCGGTGGGAATGTACGTCATGCAGGGTGTGAACATCAACAGCTTTTGGAGCATGGAGCCGCTGCTGGGGCCGGTGGACATGGCCGCGGCGGAGGGTTTACCGGAGTGGGTGATCCTGGGCGCCGAAACCGGCAACCGACCGGACAAGGTGACGCCCGCCCGCGAGTGGGTGGACAACATCGTGGCATTTTGCGAGGAGAACGAGATCCCTGTGTTCTTCAAGGACAATCTGCGGAAGCATTTCCCGGATCTCCCTGCCTCTGCTTTCCCCTGGGAGGTGTGAGCCGTGGAAAACACCGAGAAAGTGGAGATCGGTTACACCGTGCCGAAAGAACGCTGGCAGGAAGCAGCCAAGAACCTGGAGGAACTGGGGAACGTGCTGGCCGCTGGATTTCTGAAACAGAACAAGGACGGGCGCGGGAAAGAGGACGCGGACGACATTATGGCGGACATCATGCTGGCCTGCATGGCGCTTTACCATGTGGCGGAGTTCGCAACGGACAAATGCCGGATCATTCCGCTGCCCGGCAAGAACGGAGGTTAATATGCTGGCTGTGCTTATGAGCATGAAACCGGAGTGGTGGGAGAAGATCCTGGCCGGCGAAAAAACGTTGGAAATCCGAAAGACACACCCGCAAAATGAAAGGCTTGAATGGCCCGTGACCGTCCTGGTGTACGTCAGCGGCACCGGAGCGGTGCAAGGTCAATTCCTTTGCCCTGGGGAAGTATCATACAGAACCATGCAAGACCTGGAAGAAATGTCATGCGTTCCGCGTGAGGATCTGCTGAAATACGCAAAAGGCAGGCGGCTTTCCGGCTGGATCGTCCAGTCACCGGAGAAGTTCGACGCGCCCAGCCCTCTGGCAGAGTTCGGCCTGGACCGTCCGCCCATGTCGTGGCAGTATGTGGAGATCCCGGACGCGGCGGAGGAATAGAAAATGTTTGTTATCATGGACGAATTTAGCCCATGGCCGCCTGTGAACTGTAACGACTGCCGGAACGTGAGTTGCACGGAGGCGGAGCAGGAAAAGGCCATGGGGAAACCACCGCATATTTGCCGGGAATACAAAAAGCGGGTTTTTCACGGCACGAACAAGCGCGGCTTTCATAGCTGCCTGCACCCCTGCGTCGATTGCATAAAAGACCGCTTCCGAAAGTTTGAAAGCCGGGGGAAAACGTAATGGCCATAAACGTTTCCGACCTGCCGCCGAAATATCAGGAGCAGGCCATGAAAAAGTACATGGAGCAGCAGAAACAGCGGCGGGGGCCAGCACCTCCCGCCGCGCCGCCGCAGGATCCGGCAAAGGGCACGAAATACCACAACACCCCCACCGAGCGGGTGACAGCCTCCGGGGCCGTCCTGCATTTCGACAGCCAAAAAGAGGCCCGCAGGTTCGACGTTCTGGCTGCCCGCCAGGCAAGGGGGCAGATCCGCGATCTGCGCCTCCAGGTGGATTTCACCCTGCAGGAAGCGTTTACCGACACGGAGGGAAAGCGGGTGCGGGCGATCCGCTACAAGGCGGATTTTACATACTACCAGCCGCCAAACAGGCAGCTATACGGAAGTCATGCGCCATACTACGCAGAACAAAGCGGGGTGCCCTGGGAGTTCGTCGTGGAGGACGTAAAGAGCAAGGCCACCAGAACGGCCAAGTATGCCATGAAAAAGAAAATGCTAAAGGATCGTTTTGGGTACGACATTACCGAGGTGTGAGAATGAGCAAAAAGACAACGGACGAAACCCTGGGCCGTGAGGCTGTCAAGGAATACCTGCAGCAGTACCACACGGCTGTGGGGAAAAAGCGGATCCTGGAGGAGCGCCACCGCGTCCTTTCCAGCGAACTGCGGGCGCCCAGTACGGGGTCCGCGTTCAGGTTGACGCCGCCGACCAAGCCGACAAAGACGGACGGATCCGTGTCCGTTGTCTTTCGGATCTCCGAAGCGGAGGACAGGATCGAGGAGCAGCGGGAGGAAATGGCCAAGGCCGTCCTGAACGTTATGGACTTGATCGACGTATTACCCGCCAACTCCACCGAGCGCACCGTGGTGGAAATGCGTCACATAGATTGCCGGGGCTGGGATAAGATCGCGGAGGCCCTTTACATGAGCCGGTCCAACGTGTTCAACTACTACAACGCCGCCCTGGATAAGATCCTGGAGAACAAGCGCAACCGGAAACTGCTGGAGGAATACATGGCCAGGAAGCAGCGGCGGGCGGGGCCGCACGGGCGGAATAATCGACCCTGAAAAGTTTGGACGCTTTTGGACTATTGACCGTGCTATACTGATAGCATGGAAAGCAGCGCAGGGGTGAAACCCTGAAACGAATACCGAGAACCACCAGCCGAAAGGCCGGTGGTTCTTTGCTTTCCACACCATGGCCGGGGAGTGTACCGCGGGGGCTTTCCTCCTTTCACCCTGCGCCGCTGCGGCGTGTGCATACGCGGCGGCCCGGCCTAACCCTCCCGCCCTGGGTGCCTTTGCCGAGGGGCACCCAGGGCACCCGTTAAGGACCCCGCACCCCCCTGTGTAGGTACTCCCCAGCAGGAAAAGCCGTGCGGGGCAAGGAAAGCCCGACGTTTTACCCTGTGAAAACAGAAAAAAATCCGGCGGTTACGTTACGGTTTTTTGAAATGCCGGGAAAGTTATACCCCCCTACGGGGGTATAAGCCGAAAAAGAAGCGGCGAAAAAAACGAAATCGACCAAAACCGGAAAAGCGAAACCGGCGGGGCACCCTGCCGGAGCAAAAAGGAGGTGGCGCCGGTGGCGGAAAAGAAGCAGACCGGCGGCACCGGAAAGCGGGCAAAGAGCGAAAAGCCGGCGGTGCTGTCCGGCACGGTGCCGGAGTGGTCCAGCACCACGGTGATCTCCCAGCTGCTGGGGAAAACGGTCCGCCGTGTGCAACAGCTGACCCAGGAGGGCGTCCTGGAAACAGAGATCCCGCCAGGCGGCGGTGCCCGCAAATATAGAACCTGCGCCACGGTCCAGCGTTATGTGGCATACGTCGAGGCGAAAGCCCAGGAAACCGGCGAAAACAGCCGGGCGGCGGAGTTGACGCTGAAAAAGCTGGAGGCGGAGGTTGAACTGAAAGAAAGCCAAGGCCAGCTGCACCGCCTGAAAACGGCGATTGCAGAGGGGCGTTACCTGGCGGCAGATCACGCCACCGAGGAACTAACCGAGTTCATGGCCAGCTTTAAGAAATTCGCCATGAATATTCCCCCGCGCATGGCTGGAACCATGTCCGGCTATGCTGACACAGTGGCGATCCGTGCCATGGAAAAGGCCATGCGGAAAGAGTTGGAAAGCCTGCTGGCCGCGTTCTCTGATGGTGCGATCATGGAGGAGCGGGAGGACGCGGCGCCATGAGGAAGTACAAGCAGGAACCCTATACCGTGCCGCCGTGGATCTATAACGCCATTCAGGTGCTGCGCCCGGCGGAGCGCCTGACGGTTTCGGAGTGGGCGGCTAAATACCGCGTATTGCCGGACGGAAACGCGATCCCAGGCCCATGGAGCAACAGCGTGACCCCGTACCTGGTGGAGATCATGGACGCCTTTTCCGACGACATGGTGGAGGAAATCGTGTTCGTGAAGCCCACCCAGGTGGGCGGCACGTCTGCCATGGAGAATATGCTGGGAAGCCTGATCGCGCAGGATCCGGCCCCGGCCATGGTGGTTTACCCGTCGGACGACCTGGCGGAGCGCACCACGGAAAGTAAACTGGAGCCAATGGTGAAAAGCTGCAAGGTTCTGGCTGACAAGTGGCGGAAGAACGACAGCAAGAAACTGGCGTTAAAGTTTTCCGACATGACCGTGTACCTGACGGGAGCGAACAGCCCGGCGGATCTGGCCAGTACGAATATACGTTACCTGTTTCTGGACGAAGTGGACAAGTTTCCGGGCGCGTCCAAGAAAGAGGCCGACCCCGTTTCCCTGGCGCGAGAGCGTACAAAAACCTTTTTCAACCGCAAAATCTTTATGGCCTCCACCCCCACCCTGAAAACGGGCCATATCTGGAAAGCCAAAGAGGCGGCGGAGGCTGAAAAGCATTACTTTGTCCCGTGCCCGCATTGTGGGCAGTATATAGAACTGAAATTCGGCTGCCTGAAATGGCCCAGCAAGGACGACGTACCGGAAAACACCGACCGGGCGGAAATGGCCGTGTATGTGTGCCAAGCCTGCGGGGCCGTGATTACGGATCAGGACAAGGGGAAAATGCTACGGGCTGGCCGCTGGCAGGCTGTGAAACAACGGACGAAGAACCCCAAAAGCGTGGCCTTTTGGCTGAACACCCTGTATTCCCCGTTCACCCGTTTTTCCGATATTGCGCGGGAGTTCATGCGGAGCAAAGACGACCCGGAACTGCTGCACAACTTCACCAACAGCTGGCTGGCGGAGCCATGGGAGGACACGAAGCTGAAAACCAACGCGGAGTTGGTCATGGAGCGGCAGACGGAAACGCCGGAGTGGACGCTGCCGCCATGGACGAAGCTAATTACCGGCGGGATCGACGTACAGGAAAATTGCCTGTACTGGACGATCCGAGCCTGGGGCGACTACATGACCAGCCAGAACGTGGCCCACGGGCAGGCGCTTTCCATGGCAGAGGTGGAAAAGGCCATGAACGTGGAGTTTTCCCTGCCGAACGGCGACACGGCCATGGTCAACCTGGCCCTGATGGACAGCGGCGACCAGACCGACGAAGTTTACGAGTTCTGCGCCATCAATTCGGACTGGGTGCTGCCATGCAAGGGCACCAGCACCATGCTGTCCCATTACCGCCTATCCGTGGTCAATAAGGCCGGCAGCAAGGCCAACGGCATGACCCTGGTTCTGGTGGACGGCGGCAAGTATAAAGACCAGATCGCGGCACGTATGCGGAAGCCGAACGGGACAGGTTCCTGGCAGGTTTACAAGGACTGCGACATGGAATACGCCGAACAGGTAACAGCGGAACACAAGGTAACCGAGCGATCCGGCGGAAAAGAGGTTCAAAAATGGGTGCTGAAATCCTCCCACGCTGACAACCATTACCTGGACTGTGAGGTATACGCCGCAGCGGCGGCGGACGTTATGGGCGTCCGTTCCCTGTACCTGAAAAACATGGAGGGGCAGGCGGCAACGCCGGAGCCGCGGAAGCCGGCCAAGCAGGAACCGCAACAAACCCAGGAAGAAAACTGGATCAATCAAAATGACACATGGATCTGACAGGAGGCCACCAAATGAGTACAAACACAAAAGCGGCTGAAATGCTGGAGCAGGTAAACAGCGCCATTTCCGCCGTTCTGGCCGGCGGCCAGTCATACAAGATCGGCAGCCGATCCCTGACGCGGGCGGACCTGGCCCAGCTGAAAGCCATTCGTGACGACCTGGAGGCGCAGATCGACAGCGGGACGGACAACTGCCTGCTGGATCGCACCTTTGTGGCGTTCTTTGACGGGAGGTAACCATGGGAGCCTTTGACAAAATTGTGGCCGCTGTTTCCCCGCGCCGCGCCTGTGAGCGCGAGGCATGGCGGCAGCAGCTGGAGATCCTGCGCGGATATGACGCCGCAGGGTATGGACGCCTAAATGCCGGGTGGCGGGTACACAACGAAAGCGCGGAGGTTACGGACCGTTTCAGCCGCGACGTGGTACGCGCCCGCGCCCGTGACCTGGAGCGCAACAGTGATATTGCCCAGTCTATCCTCCACGCATACAAGCGCAACGTGGTGGGCAAGGGCTACACCCTCCAGGCTAAAACCGGCAACGACGAACTGGACGAAAAGCTGGAAAAGGCATGGCGCCAATGGTGCAAGGCCAGAAACTGCGACGTGACCGGCGAACAGAGTTTCAACCAAATGCTGCGTATGGCGGTAGACCGTAAAAAGGTGGACGGTGGCCTGCTGTTCCTATACCGCTACACCAAACAGGGGCTGGTCCCGTTCCAGCTGCAGGCCATTGAGGTGGACGAACTGGACGTGACCGCCAGCAAGCCGAAGCACCAGGGAAACCGCGTCGTGGGCGGGATCGAATACAACCAATGGCGCAGGCCGGTGGGCTACTGGATCAATCAATACGACATTGAGGGCTGGAGCCTGAACGACCCCGTTTACGTCGAGGCCAAGGACGTATATTTTTACAAATCCAAGAAGCGGCCCAGCCAGCTGCGCGAAATGTCCGACATGGCCCCCACGATCACCAGAGTGCGCGACACGAACGAGTTTATAACCGCCGTTTCCGTCAAGGAGCGGATCGCGGCCTGCCTGGCTGTGTTCATCAAGCGGGCAATCCCGGCGGGCGGTTTTGGCCGCGGCGGCACCAGAACGCCGGACGGCGGAATGGACTATGAGGGCAAGAAACTGGCCCCCGGCATGATCCAGAGCCTGGGCGCCGGTGACGAAATCCAGGTGGTGGATCCGAAAGGTTCCGGCAGCGACGCAGCCGGGTTCCTGAAAACCCAGCAGGGGCTAATTGCCGCAGGCCAGGGCTTGAGTTATGAGGCCGTCAGCCGCGACATGAGCGGGGCCACCTATTCCTCCGCACGGCAAAATGCTATTGAGGACGAAAACACATACACCGAGGACGTGGAACTGCTAACAGATTTCATGTCGGAGGTGTACGAAACCTTTGTTATCTCCTGTTATCTCTCCGGGCTGGTTGATATGCCCGGCTTTTGGGATAAAAAGGCGGAATACCTTTCCCACACCTGGACGAAAGCCCCCAAGAAGTGGATCGACCCGGCAAAGGAAAGCACCGCCGGAAAAACCGCCCTGCAATCCGGGCAAAAGACGTTTCAGGACGTTTGCGCGGAACAGGGCAAGGACTGGAAAGAGGCCGTCAATGAAATGGCCGAGGTCCTGGAATATGGCCGATCCGTCGGCGTCGAGTTAGGAGGTGTAATTTTTGGAAATGGAACGACAGCAGCACAGCAGAACACCGCAGGCAAATGACCCCAAGAGGGACAGAAACAGCGGGCAGCGAAGCATGGGCCACATTGAGGCCAACGGCCGCGCAGAGGGCCAGGAGGACAGCCGCAGGCGCACGATCAGCTTTTCCAGCGAGGAGCCATACCGCCGTTGGTTTGGTATGGAAATCCTGGATCACGCGGAGAACGCGCTGGATCTCTCCCGCCTGAACGACGTGGGCGTTTTGCTTTTCAACCACGACACCGACAAGGTGGTGGGAAAAGTGATCCGCGCATGGGTGGAGAACCACCGCGGCATGGCCGAAGTGGAGTTCGACACGGACGACGACGCCGAAAAGATTTTCGGCAAAGTCAAATCCGGCACCCTGAAAACCACGTCCGTGCGTTACAGCGTGGACAGCTGGGAGGAAGTGGTGGCCGGTAAGACCTCCGCGGACGGACGTTTTACAGGCCCCTGCCAGATCGCCCGCAAATGGACGCCGCTGGAGGTGTCCATTGTTTCCGTGCCGGCGGACGCCACCGTGGGCGTGGGCAGAGCCGACGACCCGGAGCAGGCGACGGCCAAGGACCTTTCTGTTTATGAAAAGCAGATCCAGATCAACAAAAATCTTTATCATTGAGGAGGCAAAACAACCATGACCATTCAGGAAATGATCGCCCGTCAGCAGGCTATTGTGAGCGGCGCCCGCGCCGCTGGCCGTGACCTGACGGCAGAGGAAAGAGCAGCGTTTGACGACCTGCAGCGCCAGATCGACGCGGCGGGCAACAACCCCGCCAAGGGTGCAGAGGGCCAGGGCGGCGAGGATCCCACCGGCGGCGCCCGCGGTATGGGCAACGATAACGGCCAGCAGGGCACAGACCCCACCGAGGCAGCCCGCCAGGCCGTCGCAACGGAGCGCCAGCGCGTGAGCGACATTACCGCGCTGTGCCGTCAGGCGGGCATGGATCCCGCGGAGTATATCAGCAACGGCGCCACCATGGACACCGTAAGACAGGCGGCGGTGGACTATCTGCTGAAACACGGCGCCCCTGTTTCCAGCCGCATGAACGGCGACGAGGGCGACAACTTCCGCCAGGCAGCTGTGGACGCCATGCTGCTGCGGACCGGTGTGAATGTCCAGAACCCCGCCAAGGGTGCGGAGGAAATGCGCGGCTACTCCCTGCGCGATCTGGCCATTGAGTGCATGGCCCGCGACGGCGTGGGCACCACCACCTCCCTGCTGCGTATGAGCAAGGACGACCTGTGGAACGAGGCTTGCCGCCAGTTCTTCAACCCCACCGCGGCGTTTCCCGCGATCCTGGACAACGCGATCCGCAAGAACATTGTCCAGATGTACCAGGAGATCCCCACCACGTTCCAGCTGTGGACCACCAAGGGCAGCGTGAGCGACTTTAAGCCCACCAAGGATCACAGCTATCTGGCCGGCGGCGCCGGTGAGTTCCTGCGCGTGGGTGAAAACGGCGAACTGAAAGCCGACACCCCCAAGACGGAACTGCTTCCCCAGCGCCAGATCGACACCTTTGGCCGCCAGTTCAGCATGACCCGCCAGGCGTTTATCAACGACGACGTGGGTTTCATCACCGAAATGCCCGGACTTTACGCCATGAGCGCCAAGCGCACGATCAACAAGCAGGTTTACAAGATCCTGATCGACAACCCCGCCATTTTCGACGGCGTTTCCCTGTTCGACAATGCCCACAACAACCTGATCGCCAGCGGCGCCGCCCCGTCCATTGACACCCTGCAGGCCGCCATGCTGAAACTGCTGCACCAGAAAGACCCGTTTGGTGATTCCATCATGGTGGAACCCAAGTACGTGATCGTCCCCGTGGGCTACGGCTTTAAGATGTCGCAGATCCTGGAAACCGCCATGATCGACGTGACCGGGATCGGCAGCCACACCGCAAATGCGCTGTACCAGTACCGCAACAAGCTGCAGGTTATTGAGGAGGGCGCCCTGAACGTCCTGGCCGGTGACGGCAACGCGATCCCCTGGTTTGTCGCCGGCGATCAGCGTTACGCCAAGAGCCTGCAGGTTGATTACCTGAACGGCCAGGAAACCCCCACCATTCGCCGCAGCGAGGTTCCGGGCCGCCTGGGCTTTGTGTGGGACATTTGGCTGGACTGGGGCATTACTGCGGTTGACTTCCGCGGTATCGCCAAGAACCCCGGCACGACTATTTAACAGGAGGTAAGAGAACATGACCGCAAAATACTGGCAGAAAGGCGAGGTGCTGGACTACAAGGCCAGCGCCGCAGTCAAAAACGGCGAAGTGGTGAGCCTGGGAACCAGGATCGGCGTGGCCGGTGAAGATATTGCCGCCGGCGAAACCGGCCACCTCCATGTGGTGGGTGTCTTTGAGATGGAAAAGGCCACCGGTGCCATGACCATGGGCGCGGCGGTGTACTACGACGAAACCGCCAAGAAGATCACCACCGTGGCCTCCACTGGCGAGAGTTCCAGCAAGGTGAACAACATTCCGGCGGGTTACGCTGCCGCCCCTGCGGCCAGCGCAGACGAAACCGCACTGGTGAAGCTGCTGGGCTAAGAGCCGGGAGGAAAGGAACATGAAGCGACTGACAGCACAGCGCCCGATCCTGTACGGCGGGCGTATGTATCAGGCGGGCGACCCCCTCCCCGCCTATGACAAGCGCATGGTGCAGGCGTGGCTTTCCGCTGAAAGCGCCAAAATGACCGACGACGCGGCGGAGGAGGCTACAATGCCCCCGCAGGACGCTGACGGCGGCCAGGACGGCACCGAGAACGCCAACACCACCCAGGACACCCAGGAGGCCGCGGACGCCACAGAGGGCACCCAGGAGAGCCAGGAGAACCACGACGGCAACCATAGCGGTGACAACACCGACATGGTGGAGGGCCACCTGGATCCCGCACAGCTGGCAGAAATGAACAAGGACGACCTGAAAAAGCTGGCCAAGGACATGGGCGTGGATCTCCCGCGCGGCGCTGCCAAGGCGCTGATCGTGGAGCGCCTGGCGGCGGCTATTGTCCAGACCCCTGCGGCGGCCATTGTGCCGCCTGCTGCGGATAACGGCGGGGGTGCCCAGTAATGGGCGCCCCTACGTTCAAGGAACAGATTGCGGCGGACATTTCCACCACATTCCTGAACTGCCTGGAGTTCGCGGACACCCACACGGTCAACGGTAAGGAAATGGCCGCGGTGGTGGACGACAACGAACTGCTGGAGCGGGACAAGGCCAAGATCATGGCCGCACAGACGGAGGGCACATACAAGGCCCGGCGCCTGGTTTATGTGGCAAAGGCTGATTTTGGCCCCCGCCCCGCCCAGGGGGCCATGCTGACGCTGGACGGCAAGGCGTACAAGGTGAAATCCTGCACCGAGGAGGCCGGAGTGCTGGCCATTGAACTGGAGGCGGTGAGATCGTGAGCGATATGCTTATTCGGATTGACACCGAAAAAGCGATTGCCGATATTGAGGCGCGGCTGGGTATGCTGTATGAAAAGGCCCCGGACGTTATGCGGAAATCCCTGAATGATACTGCAAAAAAGACGGGGCGCGAACTGGCAAAGCTGGCACAAGAGCGTTACCAAATCAAAACGATCAAGTTTGTCAAGGAGTTCAAATACACCTATGCGTCCAAAAGCCGCCTGGAGGCCGTGCTGACCTCCTCCGGTGAAATGCTGGCGGCGTCCAAGTTCAAAATATCCCCTACAAAACCGAGTACCAGCAAAGAGGGCAGCCCGCCGGTAAAGCTGGCTGTGCTTGCGTCGGAAAGCCCCAAAACGATTACCAACAGCCGCGGCCTGACCGCATTTCTGGCAGAATACCAGTCCGGTCATTTGGCCGTTGTCCAGCGGAAGCCATACGGTTCCCGGACAGAGTACACAGAACGGGGCTGGCGGGAGCGCGAACAGCGCAACCATGTGTTTAAGGAACTGACCGGCAAGCTGGACAAGACCAGGATCCGCGAGTTTTACGGCCCCAGCGTTCCGGTCATGCTGCGGGAAACAGGTATTGCAGAGCAGTTCATTGAAACGACGGAGCCAAAGATCCACCAGTATCTGGCCGACGCTATAACCACCCACATCAACAGAGAACTGTACTTTGCAGAGAAAAAATAACAGCGGCCCATGTCCGGGCCGCTGTGGGAAATTAGTTGGTTCCAACGATCTGCGTATCATGGACAGCAATTATTTGAACGTCCGAAATGTTCAGATTGTCCAGCTTCAAAATGTCCGCCTCCATGCCGCTGATAATGTCGGTGGCGTCCTCCGTGTCAACGTCGATCTGCAAAGAAACGATAAAGCCGGAGCCATCGGAAGCGGTGAGAATATCGCAAGAATAGCTTTGCCCGCGGTATTCGTCAGGCACAAGAGCCTCTACCGCGGATTGCACGTCCTCTGCGGTAACAACAACGTCGGAACTGGGCTGCGGTTCCTCCTCTGTAACGTCATTGTCCGACGCGGCAGAGTTGGAGGCGCTGGGCGCTGGCCCGTCGGTGATTGTGACCCAGCCGCAGGCGGTTAAGGACGTTACAAGGAGCAAGGTACAGAGCAAGACAGCAAACGGTTTCATATTCGGTTATCCCCTTTCTGTGGACGCATTACGCGGCGAAATGCTGATTATTACCACATTATGCTGATTATTACCACACCCGCAATTATAAGTGACAAACAGAAACAAGTCAAGGAGGCGCAACCGCATGACACAAGAGTTTTTGCAGGACGCCATTGTGGAGGATCTGGAGCAGCTTTTTTCCCACTACACCCTGACCAATTCCCTGGGCGTTAACCGCAAAATACAGGTATTTTCGCAGTTTCTCCCTTTCCGGGAGGGCGACGACGAAGAAACCGACGCGGAAGCGCCGCCGGAACCCTATGTGCTGGTGAAAATGCCAAGCGGAGAACTGCCGGAGCAGGACGCACAGCAAAACGTTGACGTAAAACTGATCGTTTGCGTGTGTGACCCAGCCCTGAACCGGCAGGGCTACCGCGACGCGCTCCACGTTGTAAACGAGATCGTGAGGCATTACGCACGGGACGGGATCGTGGCAAACCGCTATGAAGCGCAGCACCCGATCCGGTGGGCGACCCAGGAGGAGGACACACACCCGTATTATTTCGCCGCCGTGGGGCTGCCGTTCTACGCGCCGGCGATTTTCAAGGAGGTGCCAGAAACATAATGGCGAAACCCAAAAAGGCCGAACAGGCCACCACCGTGGTTTACTGCGGCCCGTCCATTCCGGGCGTGGCGAAGCAGTACACCGCATACACCAACGGGATCCCCACCGCGCTGGCGGAGGCTATCGTGAAGCAGCCGGCCATGGAGGGCCTGGTGGTGCCCCTGGAGCAGTTACCGGAGGCCATGAAGAACCTGCGGAGCGGCACGGGGCATATTTCCCGCCTGTATCGTCTGGTACAGGTCAAACACTAAACAGGAGGTAGAACAACATGGCATACAAACACGGTGTATATAACACCGAGCAGGCCACCAGCCTGACCGTACCCATTCAGGGCAGCGCTGGCCTGCAGGTCATTTTCGGCACGGCGCCCATTCACCTGGCGAAAGACCCCGCGGCGGCGGTCAACACCCCAAAGCTGGTTTACAGCTACAAGGAGGCTGTGGAGGCCGTCGGCTATTCGGACGATTTCGAGAACTTCACCCTTTGCCAGAGCATTAGCGCCTGTTTCCAGGTTTTCAACGTTGCGCCCATTATCCTGGTGAACGTGCTGGATCCCAATAAGGCGGCCCACGTCACGCAGAACCAGGCGGAAAGCTGCGACGTTGTGGACGGCGTGGTGCTGTATGACAAGAAATATGTGCTGCTGAACACCCTGGCCGTGAAGAACGGCAGCGCCACCCTGGTGGCCGGCAGCGACTACGAGGCGGCACATGAGGACGACGGCAGCGTGGCCATTACGCTGCTTTCCGCGGCGGCCAAGGAGGCCAGCAGTCTGACCGTGAGCAGCACCAGCCTGAAACCCTCCGGCGTGACCGCTGCCGACATTGTGGGCGGCGTGGACGCCTCCACCGGCAAGGAAACCGGCCTGGAACTGATCCGCCAGATTTACCCCACCCTGGGCATGGTGCCCGGCCTGATCCTGGCACCCGGCTGGAGCCACACCCCCACCGTAGCGGCAGCCCTCCAGGCCAAGACCGAGAACATCAACGGTAATTTTAATTGCAGTTGCCTTTTGGACATTTCCGCGGACAGCGACGGCGCGGTGGTTTACACCAGCGTAAAGGGCGCCAAGGAAGCCCTGGGCGCCAGTTCCGCCCATGCGGCGGCCCTGTGGCCCATGGTGGCCGTGGGCGAGAAGAAATATTATTTCTCCGCCATGTTTGCCGCCCTGACGGCCTACACGGACGCCAACAACGCAGACGTGCCCTATGAAAGCCCGTCCAATAAGGACCTGCGGATCACCGCCACGGTTCTGAAAGACGGCACCACGGTGGCGCTGGATCAGCAGCAGGCCAACGACGTGCTGAACGCAAACGGCGTCATTACCGCGATCAACGCCAACGGGTTCAAATCCTGGGGCAACAACACCGCGGCCTATCCCTCCACCACGGATCCGAAAGATCGCTGGTGGGCTGTGCGCCGTTTCTTTGACTGGGACGGAAATAATTTCATTCAGACTTATTTCCAGAAAGTTGACAAGCCGGGTAATAAGCGCCTGATCCAGTCTATTGTGGACAGCCAGAACATTATCGGCAACGGCTACGTTGCCCGCGACTACTGCGCCGGTTATCGCGTGGAGTTCCGCAGCGACGAAAACCCCGTCACCAATCTGCTGGCCGGCCACCTGACCGTACACACCTACCTGGCCCCGTACATTCCCGCGGAATATATCGAAAATATCCGCGAGTATGACGTGGACGCCCTGGAAAGCGCAATCGGAGGTGAATAAAGATGAACACGATCCCCACTAAGATCAACCGTTACAACGTCTACAACAAGGGAAACCGCCTGCTGGGTGTCGGTGAGGAAATGACGCTGCCGGACTTTGAGCCGTCCAGCGAAACCGTGACCGGCGCCGGGATCCTGGGTGAGATCGACGACCCCACCGTGGGCTATTTCGGCAATCAGGAACTGGAAATCCCGTTCCGTCTGCTGGACAAGGAAACCGCCGACATGATGGACATGACCAAGGCCGTGCAGCTGGAGATCCGCGGCGCCCAGCAGACCACCAACACCGAGGGCGATATTGAGTTCAGACCCATGCGCGTGGTAGTTCGTGGCCGCGGCGGAAAGCTGACCACCGGCAAGGTCAAGGCAGGCAGCCCCATGGACACCGCGATCACGCTGACCATTCTTTACATTCTCATTGAGGTGGACGGCAAGACCGTGGTGGAACTGGACAAGCTGAACGAGGTTTACAAGGTCAACGGCGTGGACGTTCTGGCCAAGATCAAGGAGATGTGCTGACATGAGCGACGAAAAGAGAATGGACACCGCCCTGCTGGCGGAGAACGACGAAAACACCGCGGCGGAGGAAAACGCCCTGGTTATGAAACTGGACAAGCCTTTCACCTTTGAGGGGCAGACGTACACAGAGGTGGACCTGTCCGGCCTGGAGGACACCACGGCGGCAGACCTGCAGGCCGTGGGCCGTTTCGTGACGAAGAAGAACCCGGCGGCGAACCCCGCAACCGTGGAAATGACGCTGGAATACGCCCAGTTCATGGCGGCCCGCGTCGCCCACCTGCCGCTGGAGTTTTTCGAGCGCCTCCCCGCAAAGGAGGCAATCAAGCTGAAAGGCATTGTCGTGGGTTTTCTTTACGGCGGGGCTGGGGACAACTAACGCCCGCCGTCATAAACAGGGCCTGCGTCGGGTTGTCCATACAACTGCGGACAGGGCTGGATTATCTTCTGGCCCTGTCCGTTTCGGACTTGAACGAACTGGCGGACACGGTGACGCAGTACGCGGAGGAGGTGGCAAAACATGGCCGGCAAAAATAAAACGTATGAGTTAATGCTGAAAATCGGCGGCAAGGTGGACGGTTCCCTGAAAACCGCCTGCAGCACCGCAGACAAGAACCTGGCTGCGCTGGGGAAAACGGCAAAGACCGCGGGAAAGATCGCTGCCGGTGCCATGGTAGCAACCGCCACCGCTGTGGCGACCCTGGGAACCGCTGCGGTGAAATCCGCGGCGGAGTATGAGGCCCAGCTGGCCAACGTTTCCACGCTGCTGACCGGCACGGAGGCAGAGGTGGCCGCACGAACGGCGGAAATCGGGGATCAGGTTCTGGAAATCTCCAACCGCACGGGCGTGGCCACGGCTGACCTAACGGACGGAATGTATCAGGTGGTTTCCGCTTTCGGTGACAGCGCAGACGCCGCGGCCATTCTGGAAACCGCGGCAAAATCCGCGGCGGCGGGAAACGCGACCACGACGGACAGTATCAACCTACTTTCTGCCGTAACCAAGGGTTACGGCGATACCTCCGCGGAGGCGGTGCAGCAGGCGGCGGATCTGGCATTTGCCACCGTAAGACTGGGCCAGACCTCTTTCCCGGAACTGGCCGCAGGTATGGGCAAGGTCATTCCCCTGGCCAGTACCCTGGGGCTGGAGCAAGAACAGCTATGGGGCGCCATGGCCACGCTGACCGGCGTTACAGGTTCCACGGCGGAAGTGGTTACGCAGATGAAAGCCACAATGCAGGCGTTCCTCTCCCCGTCCAAGAATATGCAGGCCGCCCTTAAAAACATGGGCTATGAAAGCGGCCAGGCGCTGCTTGAAAGCAAGGGTCTGCAGGGATCTCTGGACGCCCTAAAGGACGCTGTGGGAGGCAACGAACTGGCGTTTGCTGGCCTGTTCTCCTCTGTGGAGGCACAAACCGCGGTGCTGGCTATGGCAGGCAACCAGGCCGAAAACCTGACCAGCAAGACGGCGGAAATGTACGAAGCCACCGGCGCGGCAAATACCGCCTTTGAGCGGCAGACCAACACCCTGGCATACGACATTAAGATGATTAAAAACCTGGGCGCCAATTTCTTGACGCAGCTGGGCACCAACATTCTGCCGTATGTGCGGGAGTTCGCGGAGGCGGCCCTGCCGGTGGTTTCGGAGGCGCTGGAGAAGATCGGCAGCTACATGACCGGAACCATCATTCCGGCGGCGGAAACCGCGGTGAAATGGATTTCGGAACACCGCACCCTGATCCTGGCGCTGGCGGCGGGTATTGCCACCGCTGTGGCGGCCTACAAGGCGTATAAAGTGGCGATCACCGCCTACAACGCAGTTATGGCCGTGTATAAAGTGGTCACCGCAGCAAGCGCCACGGGCACCTTTACCCTGGCGGGCGCCATGACGGCGCTAAATCTTCCCGTGCTGGCAGTTGTGGCCGCCATCGGCCTGGCTGTGGCGGCGGGGATCCTGATTTATAAGAACTGGGACAAGATCAAGGCCAAGGCCGTGGAACTGGGCGCGAAGATCTCCGAGGTATGGGGAAACATCAAGACCGGCGTTTCCGAGGCCGTGGCGAACCTGGTTTCTGCGTTCCAGTCTAATTTCCCCCTGCTGTCCGCTTATTTGAGCGGGTGGTGGAAAAGTGTTTCGGCGGCCTGGGAAAACGTCAAGGCCATTTTTGCCAATATCATTGACTTTGTGCAGAACGTATTTGCAGGCAACTGGAGCGCCGCCTGGGACAATATCGTGGCCATTTTCGGAAACGTGTTTGGCATGATCGTGAACCTGGCGAAAGCCCCCATAAACGGGGTTATTTCCGCAATCAACTGGGTGCTGGAGAAGATCAACAGCATTTCCGTGACGATCCCGGACTGGGTTCCGGGCGTCGGCGGGAAAACCCTGGGCTTTAACATTCCGACGATCCCCGCCCTGGCTGCCGGTGGTATTGCCACGGCGCCCACGCTGGCGCAGATCGGTGAGGGCGGAGAGCCGGAGGCGGTGCTGCCGCTGTCCAAGCTGGCGGCCCTCCTGGACGAATGGACGAAGCCGAAGCCGACACCGGGCGGCGGAACGGGCGGCGGCGGTGAAACCGTCGTTTTCTCCCCGGTATTCAATTTCTACGGCGGGACGCCGAGCCGCGAGGAGGCCGAGGAGGCCGGGCGGATCAGTTTCGCGGAGTTCAAGAAACTGTATAGGCAGATGAAAGCCGAGGAGAAGCGCAAGCAATTCAGCCCGGCATAAGAGGAGGACCACACCATGGAAAGCACCTACACCACCAAGCAGGGGGACGTATGGGACAAAATCGCCTATGAGGTGTACGGCGACGAAGAATACACCGGCTGGCTGATGGAAAACAATTTCCCGCTGCTGGACACGTTCGTGTTTGACGCCGGGGTGGTCCTCCAGACCCCGGCCCCGCCGGAGCAGACCGCGGCCAATGACCTGCCGATCTGGAGGAGCAAGGTATGAATACACGGCGGGCGTATGTAGACCTGATTTACAACGGAACCGCAGCCACGGCGGAAATTTCCGGTTTCGTGACGGATATTTCATACACGGATCCGGCCAGCGGAGAGGCGGACAGCCTGGACATTACGCTGCAAGACCGGGATCGCCGGTGGACGGGGGCATGGATCCCCGTCGCCGGTGACACCCTGGCCGCGACGATCCGGGCGCTGAACTGCCAGTATTCCGGGGACAACCGGATCCTGCCGTGCGGTTTCTTTATCGTGGACAGTTTCAGCTTTTCCGGCTGGCCGGTTTCCGGGAGCATTTCCGCGATCTCCACGCCGCTGGACAGCAGTTTCACCACCACCCAGCGGACAAAGACCTGGGAAAACGTGACCATAAAGGAGATCGGAACCGAGATCGCAGGCCGCGCCGGGATCGCGCTGGCCTGGGACGTGGAGGGCGCCCCGTTCACGATCAAGAGCGTGGAGCAATCGGAACAAACCGACTGTGAATTTTACATGAACCTGTGCAACACCTACGGGCTGGCCATGAAAGTCTACGCCCAAAAGATCGTGGTGTATGACCGGGAGGCATACAAGAAAAAGGGCGCGGCGGCGGTGCTGTCCCCGTCCAATATGAAATCCTGGTCATGGCAGCAGGATCAGGCCGGCACCTACACCGGCGGAGAGTTCACATACACCAGCCCGGCCACGGAAAAGGAAATCAAGGTGACCGTGGGCAAGGGCAGCCGGATCCTAAAGCAGAGCGGCAAGGCCGACAGCAAGGCCGACGCGGAGCGGAAGATCAAGGCGGCGGTGGCCAAGGCCAACCACGGAAAGACCAAACTTTCCGCCACCATTGTGGGAAACGCCTCTCTGGTGGCCTCCCAATGCGTCCAGGTGGTGGGCCTGGGGAAGCTGTCCGGCAAGTATTACATTGACACCATTACCCACAACGTCAGCGGATCCGGCGGCTACACCATGGACCTGGAAATGTCGCTGGTGGAGGAATGACGCGAGGAGGAACGCATGGAAAACAATATCCGGCTGGGTAAGATTTCAGCCGTTGATTACGCCGCGGGCACGGTCCGCGTGGTGTACCACGAAAAGGACGACGCCGTGACCGCCCCCATTCCCCTGATTTCATCGGAGTATTTCATGCCGGAGGTGGACGACATGGTTATGGTGCTTCACCTCTCCAACGGCACGGAGGCGGGCGTGGTCCTGGGACGACCGTGGAGCGAAAAGAACAAGCCCCCGGAGGGTTCCAAAGGGCTTTACCGCAAAGACCTGGCCCGTTCGCCGGGTGAGGCCATGATCCGCTATAAGGACGGCACCCTGACCATCAAGGCCGCCAAGGTGGTGATTGACGGAACCGTGACCGTCAGCGGCGACGTGACCGCCGGCGGGGTTTCCCTGGACAACCACACCCACACGGACAGCATGGGCGGCGGAACCTCCGGGCCATCGTAAGGAGGCGATTTACACATGATCGGAACGCTGGGGCGCAAAATCATTTTTGAGGTGAGCGACAACAGGGTTTTGACCTTTGAGAGCATGAGCCGCGAGGTTTCCGGGCGCTGGACCGAACACGAAGTTTTAGGCGTGAAGCCGAAAGCGGAGTTTTTAGGGCCTGGCCTCCAGACCATAAGCCTGACCATTCACCTGTCCGCTGCCCTGGGCGTGAAGCCGCGGCGGATCCTGGACATGGTGGAGCGCATGGTGGAAAGAGGTTCGGCGGAGTACCTGGTGATCGGCGGCAGACTGGTGGGCCGCCGTCCGTTCCGCGTTACAGGATCGAGTGAAGCCTGGGACAAGGTTTACAGCCGCGGAGAATTGGCCAAGGCTACCCTGACCATTTCACTGGAGGAATACGCATGAACGAAAACGACCTTTTCAATTTCCAACTGGAATATACGTTCACGGCGGACTGGCTGGCAGAACTGGATCGGCAGCTGGCCCTCCTGCTGTCCACACGGGAGGGCACCATGCCGTTGGATCGTGCTTTCGGCCTGAACATGGATTTTGTGGATATGCCGCCAGAGGCCGCAAAGAGCCTTTACACGGCGGAGGTCACCGAAAAGGTGTCCAAATTCATACCGGAGGTGCGGGTGCAGGAAGTGACCTGGACCGGCGGCAACACCGGAAAACTTTTTCCCAAGGTGGTGATAACAAGTGCCTGATATTTCCGCAATTCAGAACACCCCGGACGTGTCTTTCATCGACAACAAGACCATTGACGACGTGCGCGGGGATATGGTGGCAGACTTTGAGGCGTTCATGCTCCAAGCGACGGGCAGCAAGGTGTCCCTGGGCCGCGCCTCTGTCCACCGCATGATCCTGTATTCGGCGGCGGCGCAGATTTACCAAGCCATGCAGTACGTTGACCGAGCGGGCAAGCAAAGCCTTTTGAAATACTCCTATTCGGAGTTCCTGGACAATCTGGCGCTGCTGAAAGGCGTTACCAGAGAACCGGCCAAGGCGGCCACGACCACGATCCGCTTTACCGCGTCGGCCACCAGGACGCTGGCCACACCGATCCCGGCGGGCACCAGGGTTTCCTCCAGCGGTTCCATTTATTTCAGCACGATGGAGTACGCAGAGATCCCGGCGGGCAGCCTGACGGTGGACGTGCTGGCGGAGTGTACCGCAACAGGCAACGCGGGCAACGGACTGGCGCCTGGCGAGGTGTCCACCATCGTGGATCCCGTTCCCTACATTACCAGCGCCGTGAACCAGAACACCACGGAGGGCGGCGCAGACGTGGAGAACGACGAAAGCCTGGCGGAGCGGGTTTACCTGGCCCCTGGCGCCTATTCTACGGCAGGCCCGGAGGACGGATACCTGTACCACGCCAAGAAGTACAACGCCGCCATTGGTGACGTGGTGGCCACCAGCGACCACGAAGCGGGCCAGGTGGATATTGTTTTCATCATGGCCGACGGTTCCAAGCCGGGCGCGGCCATGATCTCCGGCCTGCAGGCGTACCTCTCCGGCAAGACGATCCGCCCCATGACGGACAAGCTGACCGTGAAAGCCCCGGAGGAGGTCACATACAGCATTAACCTGACGTATTACATCAACCGCAGCGACAGCGCCAGAGCGGTGGCAATCCAGGCGGCGGTGGCCCAGGCCGTGGAGGAATATAAAACCTGGCAGCGCACCATAGGCCGCGACGTGAACCCGTCGCAACTGGCCGCCATGGTCATGGAGGCAGGCGCCAAGCGTGTCACCGTGACCGCGCCGACGTTCGCGGCGGTGGCCGCCACCAAGGTGGCAGCATTGACCGGATCGGCCACCGTGACGTATGGAGGGCTGGAAGATGATTAAACTTTCCGGCAGCCGCTTCACGGACATTATGCCGGAGAACCTGGCAGAGCAGCCGGAGATCCAGGCGCTTGCCTACGCCGTGGGCAGGCAGGTGGAGAAGCTGCTGGCCTATGCCGACGGCGCCCGCACCTATGCGGCGATCTATGCTGTGCCGGAAAAGGTGCTGGATCTGCTGGCCGTGGAACTGCGTACCCCGTCCTATGACGAAAACTTTTCCATTAAGGTCAAGCGAACCCTGATCGCGGAAAGCCTGCTGTTTTACGCACAGATGGGCACCCCGGCAGCGGTGAACCGGATCATTGAAACCATTTTCCAGGCCGGTCATATCAGCGAGTGGTGGGAATACGGCGGGAAACCCTATCACTTTAAGGCATACACCACGAACCCGGCCATTACGTCGGACGACGTGGAGGAGTTCAAGCGGGTGCTGGGCACCGTCAAGCGCCTTTCCGCCTGGCTGGACGAAATCGTGTTGGATCTGTCCACACCTCCGGCAGAGGTATTCGTGGGCCATTGGATCCACACGGGCGATTTTATCACCCTGCAAAGGGCGACTATGTAACAGGAGGTTATCAGCCATGTTTCAGGCCCCGAAACTGACAGACGCCGGCAAAAACCTGTATTACAGGAATATGGCCGGTGAGGGGATCAAATTCACAACCATTCAGCTGGGCAACGGCACAATCAGCGGCCCGATCTCCGCTATGACGGCCCTTGTCAGCGCCGTGGTGACTATTGACGCCGCGGTGAAGAACAACGCGGAGCAGTACGCCGACGTGTCCGGCCATTTCTCCAACGCAGAACTGGAGGAGGGTTTTTACTGGCGCGAGATCGGCGTGTTTGCGGCGGATCCCGATTACCCCAATGACCGCAGCCACGACATTCTTTACTGCTACCAAAACGCCTATGACACGGCGGACTTTATCCCCGTGGCGTCGGTGGAAACGGTGGAAAAAAACATTACCGTGCCCATTATCGTGGGCGACGCCTCCACAGTGTCCTGCACCCTGTCCAGTTCGCAGGTGCTGGTGTCGGAGGCGGACCTGGAGGCGCACGACAAGGACGCGAACGCCCATAATGCCCTGTTCGAGAAGATCAACAAAGAACTGGAAAAGAAACAGGACACGATCACCGCCAAGGGCATTTTGAAAGGCGACCAGGACGCAAAGGGAAACCCCACCGTGACCAAGGCCACGCCGGGCGTGGACTACCAGCAGCCCACCCAGGTGCTGACGGAAAGCAACGCCATGGCCCTGACGGACACGGTTCCGTTTTTCTCCGGTGCTGACGGGCAAAACCGTAAGGTCACGCTGAAAAAGCTAAAGGAGGCCCTGGGCGTCCAGTCTGCCAGTATCAACGTGACGACCTGCGCCGGCGCGGCGGTGGTTTGCACGGACGGAGAAACCACCCTGAACGGCGTGGGTTCCACCAAGTTCTCCCTGCCGGAGAACACCGGCACCTGGGAGGTAACCGCCACCCTGAACGGACACACGGCCAGCGCCGTGGTGGAGGTCACCGGCGCCATGCAGTACAACGTGGATCTGGTGATTACCTCCAGCGTGGCAGTCACCCACGCACCCACGAAAACCACCTACAACGTGGGGGAAACATTCGACCCCACCGGCCTGGTGGTCACCGCCACCTATGCCGACGGCACCACGGAGGACGTAACCGACGGCTGCACGTTCAGCCCCACCGTTATGGCAGCCAGCACCACGGCGGTGACGATCAAATACCAGCGGGCAGGCGTGACGGTCACGACCACCCAGGCGGTCACGGTCCTGGAAATGTCCAGCATTTCCGTGAAAACCGCACCCAACAAAACCGCGTATTACATCGGTGAGAGTTTCGACGCCACCGGAATGGTGATTGAGGCCACCATGTCCAACGGCACCAAAAAGACCGTGACGGGCTGGACGTACACCCCCAGCGGCGCCCTTTCCAAGACGGACACGGCAGTGACGATCTCCTACACGGAAAACGGCGTCACAAAGACCTGCACCCAGGCGATCACGATCCGCACCCTGTCCAGCATTTCCGTGACGACGGCACCCGCGAAAACCGCCTACAAGTACGGGGAGAAGTTCAGCAGCGCCGGAATGGTGATTACCGCTAAATATTCAGACAACGCCACCCGCGTGGTGACCGGCTGGACCTATTCACCCACCGGCGCCCTGGGACTGTCTAATACCACGATCACGATTACCTACGCAGAGGGCGGCGTGAGTAAGACCTGCACCCAGGCCATTACCGTGAGCAACTACCTTTCCAGTATCGCGGTGACCCACGCACCCACGAAAACCTCCTATTTCACCGGCGAAACGTTCAACAGCGCGGGAATGGTGGTCACCGCTACCATGGCAGACGGAAGTAAAAAGACCGTCACCGGCTACACCTGCAGCCCCACCACCATGGCAGCCAACACCACGGCGGTCACTGTCAGCTATTCCGAGGGCGGCGTGACCAAGACGACCACCACCCCGGTGACGGTCACCAGCATTTCCAACACGCTGGCCTCCAACAGCTGGGCAACGATCCGCGCCGTGTCCGACGCCGGAAAGGGGTCCAATTACTGGAGCGTGGGCGACGCCAAGGGGATCACGATCAACGGCAAGGTGGGCGCCACGACGTTCTCCAATCTGGCCATTTCCGTGTTTATCCTGGGTTTCAACCACAACGCCAGCCGTGAGGGCAGCAACCGGATCCATTTCCAGATCGGCAAGATCAACGGCACCCTGGTGGGCCTGGTAGACGGCAATTACGGAAACTACACAAGCACCACCGGCGCCTTTACCATGAACACCAGCAACACCAACACCGGAGGGTGGGCGAACAGTTACCACCGCCGGACCCTGCTGGGCAACACGGGAACACCCACCAGCCCGCCGTCCAATTCCCTGCTGGCGGCCATGCCGGCCGATCTGCGGGCCGTTATGAAAGCCGTAACCAAGTACAGCGACAACACCGGCGGCGGATCCAACACGGCCAGTTATGTGACCAGCACCACGGATTATCTGTTTGAACTGGCGGAGTTCGAGTACCACGGTGCCCGGACCTACGCCAACAGCGCGGAGCAGAACTACCAGCAGCAATACGCCTATTACCAGGCGGGCAACAGCAAGGTGCATTATAAGCACAACGCCACCGGCACGGCGGCCGCTGTGGCCTGTCGGTCCGTCCGTGCGGCGGCCTCCGGCATTTTCTGCCTACTCGCCAGCGACGGCAATGCCTACTACGCGGACGCGGGCTATTCCTGGGGCGTGGCGCCCGGCTTTGCAGCCTAATCCGGCGGAGCAATCGGGGAAAATCCCGCCCACGGAAGTGGGCGGGATCCCACCACACACCAACCGAAAGGAGGGGCGGCGGTGTCTGTCCTGAAAAGCAAGCGGTCCACCAGCAAGGCGGAATATGTGAACGTGGCCAATTTGATTTACACGGAAACGGTGGCATTTTTGACCCGACTTTCCGCCAGGTACGCCCGCCTGCTGGCGGAGCCGGTGGCGGACCTGGCAGGTGAGGTGATCGACCACACGGAAAAGGCGAACAGCATTTTTCCGAAAGGGGCGCCAAACATGGAACTGCGGAAAGGGCACCTGCTGGAGGCACGGGCCGCGCT
>ERZ824598.1462-NODE-1462-length-29656-cov-4.458059_pt1 | contig 29656 bp, 27 predicted proteins | sample MGYA00519934_ERZ824598 | MGnify/ENA primary metagenome ERZ824598 (study PRJEB31778, sample SAMEA3449177) | human gut metagenome | biome: human gut; feature: human-associated habitat; material: faeces | place: United Kingdom | collected 2010/2012 ...
GGATCGGACGTGTAACATGCAGAGCAATCTCCGGGAAGAATGTAAGCAGTGCCGGTATCTTTCCAAGCTCTTTACATTTCTTCAATCCGTTCTTGATTTCTGTAAAAAGACGATCTACATCCCAGCATAAAGTACCGTTTTTGTTATCCATTCCATTTGGAAACCGGTAAACCTCTTCCAGTTTCATCTTTCCATCTTCCATGGATGCCAGCATATGACGTCCACTGGATGCTCCGATATCAACTGCCAGATAATAATTGCCCATTGTTTGGTGCCTCCTTGTTATTTTTCTATTACTGTTCATTTCTTATGACTTTATTATACCCACGCTTTTTATGTAAAAAAAGGACGCCATTTACGAAAAATAGCGTCCTTATTTGCATTATATTTTGTTTTTAGGGTTCTCTTTTGCACCTTGTACAATTTTCAATTACTATTTTTGTTGAAAATGTATATCTTCATTTCAAATGTAATTCTCCACAACCAGATACTTTATTTACCGGAGAAATTTCTATGAAGAAGCTCATGCTCTTTTCCCTTCAACAAAGTATCGTACAAGGAAAGAATCATTGGGTTCTCATTTGATTTCTTGATCTGAGTGTTTACATCTGTATCATATAAGCCCTTCATTCTTGCTTTTCTGGTTCTCGGTCCTGCATTCACCGGCTGACCTCCACCCATGATACATCCTCTGCGGCAGGCCATCACTTCCACAAAATCATACTCTGCTTCGTGATTTTTAATCTGCTGCAATACTTTATCTGCATTTGCAAGGCCATTTACAACTGCTGCCTTAATCTCTCTTCCATTATAATTATAAGTCAGCACTTTAATACCGTCGTCCCCACGCACACCACTCTTTTTAATAGACTCCATGTCTACTCTGTTGTGTCCCTGCTGCAGTCTACGGAGCACTGCCTCTGTAACACCACCGGTAACACCGAAGATCACACCACTTCCGGAGCCGATACCAAACGGTACATCAGCTGCTTCGATCTCAACTTTGTCAAATACAATTCCTGATTTGCGGATCATTCTTACGATTTCTGTTGTTGTAAGCACGTAATCAACATCCTGCTTGCCATTTGTGTAAGATTCCGGACGTAAGATTTCTTCCTTCTTCGCCGTACAAGGCATAATTGATACAGATACGATCTTCTTTCCTTCATTTTTCTCAGGATCTTTATAATACTCTCTTACAACAGCTCCAAACATCTGCTGCGGTGATCTGCATGTTGAAAGATTCGGCACGAATTCCGGATATTTATTCTCACAATATTTTACCCATGCCGGACAACAGGATGTAAAGAGTGGCATCTTCTCACCGGAAGTAAATCTCTCAATAAACTCTTTGGATTCCTCCACAACTGTCAGGTCTGCGCCATAGGATGTGTCATATACTTCATCAAATCCCAGACGATGCAGTACTCCAACGAGTTTGCCCATCACATTTTCACCTTTGGCATAACCAAAGTTATCACCGATTGCAACACGTACAGCCGGAGCGATCTGAGCGATCACTTTTGTATTCTTGTCTGCCAAAGCTTCCCACACTTCATCAATATTGGTATGAATACTGATTGCACCGGTCGGACAGACAACACGACACTGTCCACAACCTACGCAGTCTGTTTCTGCAATCTTCTTATTAAATGCCGGTATTACCTGTGCATCAGTTCCACGATACGCGAAGTCGATTGCATTGATATTCTGTACATTATCACACATTCTGACACAGTCACCACACAGGATACATTTATTCGGATCTCTGATAATTGCGTGTGAACTTGTATCAATTGGCTGTATCTCTCTTACATTTTCAAAGCGGATCTCATGAACTCCCATACGGTGAGCCAGTTCCTGCAGATGACACTCGCCGCTCTTGATACACGTCGTACAATCTCTGCAGTGAGCAGCCAGAAGTAGTTCCAGTATCAGTTTCCGGTAGCGCATCAACCTTGGTGTATTTGTATAAATAATCATTCCGTCTCTCGGCTTCTCTGAACATGAAGCAAATGTTTTCCCTCTGTCATCTTCTACCGTGCATAATCGGCAGGCACCATAGATAGATAATTCCGAATGATAACACAAGGTAGGGATATCAATCCCGGCTTTTCTTATTACAGACAATACATTAGGTTCATCCGTGAACTCAATGGCCTGTCCGTCAATTGTCATAATTCCCATAAATCTCTATCCTCCCTACTCTGTATAAACAGCTCCAAATGGGCAGTTATCGATACAACTTCCACACTTGATGCACTTTGAATTATCAATTGTAAATGGTGATTTTATTTTTCCTGTGATTGCATTTACCGGACAGTTCTTCGCACATTTCGAACATCCTTTGCATTTCTCCGGATCAATCTTAAACACACGAAGATTAGAACAGACTCCCGCACGACATTTCTTATCTATTATGTGCTCTTCATATTCTTTTCGGAATGCATGAATCGTACTTACAACCGGCTTTGGTGCACTCTTTCCAAGACCACATAAGGCAGTATTTTCAATCATGTCTGCCAGTTCTTCCAGTTCATCAAGGTCGCTCATTTCTCCGTTTCCGGCAACTATACGTTCCAGAATCTCAAGCATACGCTTAGTTCCTTCTCTGCACGGAACGCATTTTCCACAGCTTTCTCTCTGTGTGAAGTTCATAAAGAATCTTGCAACCTCTACCATACAGGTGTCTTCATCCATAACAACAAGTCCACCGGAACCGATCATGGCACCGATCTTTGACAGTGAGTCAAAATCCATCTTACTGTCAAGCTGGGATTCTACCAGACATCCACCGGATGGACCACCGATCTGAACTGCCTTGAACCCTTTATCGTCCTTGATACCGCCTCCGATATCAAAGATGATTTCACGTAAACTTATTCCCATAGGCACTTCGATCAATCCGGTATTTTTTACATTTCCGGTAAGGGCAAACGCTTTCGTTCCCGGGCTTTGCGGTGTACCGATACGGCTGTACCAGTCTGCTCCGTTTTTAATGATCATCGGGATATTTGCATAAGTCTCGACGTTATTCAATACGGTTGGCTTCTCCCATAATCCCTGTTCTACTGTTCTCGGTGGTTTTACTCTCGGCATGCCTCGCTTGCCTTCGATCGAAGCTGTAAGCGCGGAACCTTCCCCGCATACAAAAGCACCTGCTCCGCGATTGATATGTAATTTGAAGCTGAATCCTGTTCCAAGGATATTATCTCCCAAAAGTCCTTTCTCTTCCGCCTGAGCGATAGCGATCTGCAGTCTTCGTACTGCCAGCGGATACTCTGCACGAACGTAAATATATCCTTCCTGAGCCTGTACTGCATAAGCTGCCAGCATCATACCTTCGATCATTCGGTGAGGATCACCTTCCATAACGCTTCGATCCATAAATGCACCCGGATCTCCTTCATCACCATTGCAGACTACATAACGGATCTTTTCCGGCTGACTCGCTACCTGTGACCATTTTCTTCCCGCCGGAAATCCTGCTCCGCCTCTTCCACGAAGACCTGCATCTGTAACCGTCTTAATCACTGCTTCCGGAGTCATTTCAAACACAGCTTTTTCGAAAGACTCATATGCTCCTACCGCCATTGCATCCTCAATATGCTCTGCATCAATATGACCGCAGTTTCTCAACACCAGACGGGTCTGCTTGGCATAGAATGGAATTTCTTCCTGTGTCTGATATACATGACCATTATCTTCATACATCAATCTTGTAACCGGTTCTCCATGAAGAATCGTCTTTTCAAAAATTTCTTCGCAGTCTTCCAGTTTTACTTTCAGATACAGATAGTTATAAGGTTCAATACGAACCAGCGGACCCATCTCACAGAATCCATGGCATCCGCTCATCTTAAGTCCCACATGAGCAATTTCTTCACCGATTTTGACTGTTACATGATCCATATTGGAAGTTAGTTCTTTCAAACGGGCATATATTTTATCTGAACCACCTGCCAGACATCCTGTTCCTCCACAGACCAGAATACAGCAGTTTTCTTTCTGCCGCTTTTCCTTACACTCTTCTCTCCATAACTGGAGCTGCATTCTGTTTTCTATCCTCATTCCTCTTCCTCCCGCAGCTTCTTGATCAGCTCGCTCATTTTCTCAGGTGTCATTTTCGGATGTACTTCATCATTGACCATTACGGCCGGTGCCAGTCCGCATGCGCCCAAGCATGAAACCGTCTCTACTGTAAACAACTGGTCATCTGTTGTGTGTTTCTTTTTCCCAAGCCCCAGTTCCTTGTAAAGTCCTTCCAGAATCGGAATGGATTTGCGCACATGACAGGCTGTTCCATCACATACTTTTATCACATATTTTCCTTTTGCCTCAAAAGAAAAATTTTCATAAAAGCTTGCCACACTGTAAGCTTTCGCCTCGGAGATTCCCAGTTTCTCCGCAACATAAGTTAAAAGCTCCGGTGGAAGATAGCGATATTCTTCCTGAATCCCCTGTATAATCGGGATCAAAGACTTTTCTTCACATGTATACTGTGCAATAATCTCATCTGTTTTTTCGTAATAGGATATATCTAACATCGTGCCCCTCCTTTTTGTATTTTTCACATATGTTTCATTATACATCCCATCTCCTTTTATGCATAGTGCTATTTTGATATTATTTTCGCAACTTTATTTCGTCGTTTTTTTATTTTTATCTGTTTCCATACGTTGTTATTAATGCAAATTGCCAATTCTCACTTCAGTATAATCTTCGATTTACTATTCGCGTAAAAAAAGAAGATGCCATCTGTGAAAAATAGCATCCTCTCTATACTTTATCCTTAATTCATGTTTTCAATCCGATATTCTTTCGGACTGATTCCATAGCGTTCTTTAAATTTTCTATAAAAATAGCTTGTATTGTCGTATCCAACTGCTTCTATAATATCCGACACCGCAATCCTGCTGTTTATCAGAAGATACACTGCCTGCTGCATCCTCTTTTCCTGAAGAAGTTCTTTATATGTTTTCCCTGATTTCTTCTTAATCTCACGACTCAGCCAATAGCCATCCACTTTCATCTCTACCGCCAGTTCTGACAGCGTGCCTTCTTTAAAATGATCCTCAATATAGCGATACACATTCGCCATAATCTCTGTGTCAAATTTGCGTCCGCCGGCTTCCATCTTATCCATATAATTCAACAACTGAAGAAACAAAAGTCCCATCGTGATCTGATTACTGCTTCGCTTATTGGAAATGTCATAGAAGATCGTCCAGACCATATTCTCGATCAGATTCTGCACCGGGAGAATATCAGCCACATGAAAATACAGATAAGACGTCTCTTCATCTCTTCCGCACAACGCCCCGACAAGGAAATCTTTCAGCTGATTTTCTTCTGCCCCGATCATAGAGAATGCTGTGTTAAAAAACTCCGGCAGGACAATAAAGTTCACTGCAATATCATACTCTCCGGCCGGAAGGATCTCCTGCACTGCATTCTGATTCAGAAACAGAAGGTCACCCTGTTCGAGCACAACCTGATTGCCGTTCACGATATGTGTCGTTGTTCCCTGGCACATATAAATTACTTCTATATAATTGTGTGTATGCGCCGGGAAATGTACAAAGCGAGTATGCGGTCTGACCTGGATCAACTTCCCCTTCTTCAGAAGTTTCGCACTGTCCACAACCATTTCCTTCTTTTCTGTATAAAGCTGTGGATCGATCTCCTGTTTTCCTTCAAGGATCCGGCGTTCCTCATCTGTGATCATCGCCAGTTCCCGGATCAGTTCCTGATGCATCTATTGCCTGCCTTTCTGGTTTATCCTTTTAATGTAGCTGCAATCTCTCTCGTTAATTCCATGTACTCTTTCGCACTTCTACTGCTCTTCTTATATGCGATCACCGGTGCATTATTATCCTGCGACCACTCAATTCCACTGTCCACGCGGATGTAAGTATCAAATACTTTCACATCATCTAACTCTTGCAGAGTCTCTAATGTCTGTTTGAAATAATTCTTTCTTGTATCAACCTTTGTGATCACAATTCCACCAAGCTTGAGATCCGGTGCAATTTCTTCTACACTGTCCAGGAATTCAAACATATTTCCAAGACCAAACAGTCCCCATGGAGATGCCTCTACCGGAAGGATCACATAATCGGACGCACACAGGATATTCATCACCCATCCACCAAGTGTCGGCGGTGCATCGATCAGAATATAATCATAAACCTCTGACTCGCGGATTTTCTTCAATCCTTTTTTCAAAATATACTCTCTCTGCCATTTTGTAAAAAGTTCGTATTCGATCGAACTCATCAATGTAGAAGACGGAATCAGATCAAGTCCTTCGTATTTTGTATTCACGATATAATCTGTCAGATCATCCTGTCGCTTAATTGCTTCATACAAATTTTTGTCACTCTGTGCATATGCAAGCACTGTATCTTCGTCAAACAAAGAAAGGGAGAGATTCAGCTGCATATCTCCGTCGATCATCAGAACCTTTTTTCCAAGCTCTCTCAATCCAAATCCAACATTTGAACAAGTTGTGGTCTTTCCGCTTCCTCCCTTATTATTCGTAAAACAGATTACCTTTGTCTTTGCCATTGTGTTCTCTCCTTCTTCCGAAATCATCAAATCTATCCTAATTACTGTATCCAGTAACGCCCTTTTCTAAAATTTTAGCATATCCATTTACGAAAGACAATGAAATCCAATCCATTTTATGTTATAGTTATTGTATCTGAGTAATCATTAGAATTTTATCATGATCACTCTCCAAATCAGCCGCTTATTTAAGGGCTCAGAAAGACTGAGGTTTTCTTTTATGAATAAAAAATCCATACTGATCACCGGTTCTTCCCGCGGCATCGGGCGTGCCTGTGCGAAAGCATACGCCAAGGCCGGTTATCACGTATTTCTCAACTGTGTCCACCAGGTGGAACGCTTAGAAGAACTCGCACATGAGATTCTCTCAAACGGTGGTTCCTGTACAGCAGTTCCCGGAGATGTCAGTAACCCCGACGAAGTCCGGAAGATTTTTCAGATTATTGAAAAAGAGTGTGGTGGCGTTGATATTCTGATCAACAATGCCGGTATCGCCTGGTTCGGACTTCTGACCGACATGACTGACAATGACTGGGATAAGATTCTTGCCACGAATCTTTCTTCCGTCTTCTACTGCAGCCGCGCAGCCATTCCATACATGGTATCTAAAAAATATGGAAAGATTCTGAATATTTCTTCTATGTGGGGAACTGTCGGTGCTTCCTGTGAAGTTGCTTATTCCGCAACAAAATCCGGAATACACGGATTGACACGAGCACTTGCCAAGGAACTTGCACCGAGTAATATTCAGGTGAATGCAATCGCCTGCGGTGTGATTGACACAGAAATGAATGGTCGTTTGAACGAAGAGGAACGCCAAGACCTTATGGATGAGATTCCTTCCGGACGTTTTGCCGATCCGGCGGAAGTTGCCGAGCTTGCACTGAAGCTCACAGATACGCCGGCTTATATGACCGGACAGATTATTGGAATAGATGGAGGATTTATATGATAGACGTACATCACATTGAACAGATTTCACAGGATTGTTCCCTTACTGAATTCGTTGGAACAACCGTTTTGGATACAATCGGACTTGTTATCCCGGGAATTGACCCTTCTCTTCTTGAGAAGATGAATCTGAAAAAGCCATATAAAAGTCTTGGCCTGATCAGTTCAAGAACAGGTGCAGCCGGACAGATCAATGCAGCTGACGAGGCTGTCAAGTCCACGAACACGGAGATTGTTTCCATCGAACTTCCTCGTGATACAAAAGGCTGGGGCGGACACGGTTGTTTTATCGTGATCGGCGGAGACAACGTCTCTGATGTGCGCCGTGCTGTTGATATTACACTTGAATATATCGGCAAATATGCCGGTGAGCTCTACATCAGCCAGGCCGGACATCTGGAGTTCACTTTCTCTGCCTGTGCAGACAAAGCACTTCATATGGCATTCAACGCTCCGATTGGAAAACCATTTGGATTCTTCTGCGGATCCCCTGCTGCCATTGGACTAGTCATGGCTGACCTCGCTGTGAAATCTTCCCCGGTTGAAGTCATCAAGTACATGACTCCTGACCAGGGAACAAGCCATTCGAATGAAGTGATTGTCGCAGTAACCGGGGATGCGGATGCCGTTAAGAATGCAGTTCTTACTGCAAGAGATGTAGGTCTTCAGCTGCTTGTCTCCATGGGAAGTTACCCTGAGAGCCCGGCAACACCGTATCTGCAGTAGGATTTAACTTTACAGAAACACCATATAATATCACGCGAACTCCAAGGACAGTCTTTCCTCTGTTCTTATAAGAAAAACCGTAAGATGAAGCTCATTTCCTGCTTCTCTTACGGTTTTGTTATCTATCTATTTATAATCTCCCATAAATATCCTGCGGCACATACGCCTTAACCTCAATTCCTTCCGGCACATATTCTTCAGATAACAGCTGTCCCTTACTGCGGATCAGCTGAATCTTGCCCGCTTCACTGAAGTCATATAAACGTTCAATATAAATCTGTTCTTTACGGATAATCTCCAATAACGCCTGCTTAAACGCTTCCATTCCCTGCCCGGTCTTCGCAGATGTCGCAATGGAATAATCTGCCTGAAGATCTTTGTGATTAACCGGATTTTCAACCTTATCCTGCTTATTAAACAGTGTAACGACCGGTTTTCCTTCTGCTCCAAGCTGTCTGAGTGTCTCATAAACTACATGCATCTGTGCATCCATCTGTGGATTCGAAGCATCAACTACGTGCACGATAATATCCGCATACTTTGCTTCTTCCAGTGTGCTCTTAAATGCCTCTACCAAATGATGCGGCAGCTTATTGATAAATCCAACCGTATCTGTCAAAAGAATTTCCTGTGTGTTATCCAGTGTCAAAGCTCTCGTTGTTGTATCCAATGTTGAGAAAAGCATCGCATCCTCCAATACTCCTGCCTGTGTCAGTGCATTCTCAATACTGCTCTTCCCTGCTGAAGTATAACCTACTAACGCTGCTACTTTCAGTCCTGACTGCTTTCTCTGTCCACGAATCAATTCTCTGTGGCGCTCTACATCTTTCAATTCTTTCTTCAGTCTGCTGATACGTTCTCTGATCAGACGGCGGTCCATCTCCAGTTTTTTCTCTCCCGGTCCTCTTGTTCCGATTCCTCCGCCGAGTCTGGAAAGAGATCTTCCAAGTCCTGCCAATCTTGAAGCACGGTACTTTAACTGTGCTAATTCTACCTGAATCTTACCTTCTCCTGACACTGCTCTGGCTGCAAATATATCAAGAATCAGAAGTGTTCTATCCATGATCTTACAATCCAGTTCTGCTTCCAGATTCCCCATCTGCACACTTGTCAACTCATCATCACAGATAATTCCTGTTCCGTGCGTCTCCCACAATAATTCCTTTAATTCCAGAATTTTTCCTTTTCCTATATAAGTTCCCGGATGGATACTTTCTCTTGGCTGGATCATACGGCCGACAACTTCTGCACCTGCCGTCTTCGCAAGCTCTCCAAGCTCGTCCAGGGATCGTTCTGCCTGATCAGATCCATCCGTATCTACCGCAACGAGAATTACCCTCTCTTTTATTTCATCCATTGATATCATATTTTCTTTTCCTTATCTACTTATCATGATCTGCTAATATGCAACCTGCCCTGCTACTGACCGCAGTAACCTTTTTATCTTGTCTGAAGGAACTCTGCTTCCTTACTTACAGAATCATCTTCCGGGAAATCTGCCTGATACTGTTTCATCGCACTCTTTGCATTTTCCCAGTCTGCCTGTTGTTCGTAGCAGACAATCACATTATATTCCATTTCTTGAAGAAGTGCTGTATCTGCTTTCGTTTTGTCATCTCCTGTCTTGCTTTCTGCAAGTGCGATTCCAGCCTGGAAACATTCGAGTGCCTTCGCATAATCTTCCGTCTTCATTGCGCAAACTGCGGTCAGATTGTAAAGTTCCTGCGTCTGCTCTGCTCCCTGATCCAATGCGGTCTGAAATGCTTCCAATGCTTTATCATATTCTTTCTGTTCATAATATGTCATTCCAAGTCCCTGATATCCATCTGCCGCAACTTCTTTATTCTCATTCTTAGTTGCCTCTTCAAATGCCGCCTCTGCCGCATCATATCTTCCTTCACCAAGCGCCTCTGTTCCGTCCTTAACTACATTTCCACAGCCGGATGCTAAACAAGTCACACCAATCAACATCAAGACTGCCAGTTTTTTTCTTATCATCATCTATTTTCCTCATCTTTCTATGTGAAACATCTTTCATATTTTCCATTCTTCTATTGCTATAGTATACCGAACCTACAGAAAATCATCAAGTCCCATCGCCAAAGCGATTTAAAATAACGAGATGCGTTGCTGGTCGCACATCTTGCGAACAGCAATACAATCACTTTTAACAACAAGAGCTGTGAAAATATGAATCTCTCATTTCCCACAGCTCACTTCGTTTATTACAGTTTTATATTTTCTACAGATTACTGTCTTATGTTACAATCTCTGTCACTTTTTCCTGTACTTTCGAATCTTTATATTCTTTGTTATTTCCAAGAACATCTCTGCACACATCATTCATCAGTTCTTCATTCACCTGAATCTGATCCTTATCCTGTTGGGCAATGCATTCCTGGATTGCCTCATTCAATGAAAGCATCTTATCATCCAGCTCTGATACCATCTTTGCGCACTCCTGCAGATCCTTGCTGATATACTCCGGTGCATTCCCTTCAAATTTGTAGTAGATCTTATGTTCAAGGCTTGCCCAGAAATCCATTGCAATGGTTCGGATCTGAATCTCTACCTTCGTGTCTACTACACTATCCGAAAGAAATATCGGCACAGAAACTAACATATGATAACTTTTATATCCACTTTCTTTGGGATTCTTAATATAATCCTTAATTGAAAGAACTTTCAAATCACTTTGATTCCCTATCATCTCTGCCAGACGATATATGTCTGATGTAAATGAACAGATCAATCTTACCCCTGCAATATCATTCACATAGCGAACCATGTTCTCTATGGACGTCTCGTGTCCATACCTCTTCAACTTTTTCACAATACTATCCGGTGTCTTGATTCTTGTCTTAATATGTTCAATCGGATTATACTGATGTACATGCTGAAATTCATCATTAAGAATCTCCAGCTTTGTACCAACTTCTTTCAACGCTGCATTATACAGGAAAATGATCGTCTTCCAGCTGTCGACATCTTCATAACTCTTTAGCGCAGCTTCTACCTGTTGCTCACTTCTCATAGCAGTCATCCCCCGGTCTGTTTATATATCTTAAGTATAACATACTCCCATTTTTCTGTCACAGAATTCACTGCTTTTTTAGAGATATTTTAGTGTTACTGTAATAGTATCTTTCCAACCTCTGTAATCCATTTTCTGTCTACAGCTCCAGTTTCATATCTCCCTGGCGAATCCAGCCCTTCTTTCTCATAAATTCTGAAATTCCAAGTGTGATCACTGCCGGAAGTACAAACTGGATTACAATGATCTTCACCAGAACAATCATCGGATCTTCTGTCTGGATCATCACCTGCCATGTCATCAACGGACCAACCAGTCCGGCTGTTCCCATTCCGGATCCGGTTGCATTATTCGTCATATGAAGTAACATTGTACTTACAGGTCCTAAAATTGCGCTTGACAAAATGGATGGAATCCAGATCAATGGATGTCTCATAATATTCGGTACCTGAAGCATAGAAGTACCAATTCCCTGTGCCAGAAATCCACCAATCTTATTCTCTCTGTAGCTTGCAACTGCGAATCCGATCATATTGCAGCAACATCCAACCGTAGCTGCTCCAGCCGCAAGACCTGACAGATTCAGGATTACCCCCAAAGCCGCGGAACTGATCGGCAATGTCAGGATCATTCCCATCAAGACCGAAACTACGATTCCCATAAGGAACGGCTGCTGTTCTGTTCCCCAGTTAATCAAGGAACCCAGCCAGTTCATAAAGGAAGAAATCGGTGGTCCGACAAACAAACCAACAACTGCACCAACACCAATGCAGATCAATGGTGTCAGGATAATATCGAGTTTCGTTCTTCCTGTAACTAAAATCCCAATCTCAATTGCCACATAAGCTGCCACGAAAGCTCCCAGTGGTTCACCCGGTCCGACTAATACAATATTCCCATCTACAAGCACCTGACCTGCCAGAATCTTCCCCGCGAATGCTCCGATCATACCAACAACAGCTGCACAAACTATAACAAGCTGCTGAGCCTCCAGCTTCCTTGCCACTCCGACACCAATACCTGCTCCTGTAAGCGCTGCTGCAACTTTCCCGATCAGATAAATTAAATCCCCATAATTTCCTCCAACAAACATTCCGATCTGCTGAATGATTGTTCCTATGATCAATGTTGCAAACAAGCCCTGCGCCATTCCGCTGAGTCCGTCAATAAATATTCTCTTCATCGCTCTTCTAGTCCTCCTTATACAGGACGCCCCATTCCTGTCCTTCCTTCTTCCAGGTGTCCCTCTTCAACGCATTGCCTTCCTCATCACAAAGCTCCGGGATCTGATCTACGGTATCCATCCGGTAGTCTGTCAGAAGCCAGCTTACAATATTCACATTATCCTTTCGTCCAATCACCATCTCCGGCACAAGCACAGAGAGCATCTGCTCCAGGAAATCAATTTCCACCTGGTTCTCTTTCGAATAAAGCAGTACATTTTTGTAAATCATAAGATAAACACCTTTGCACTGTTCTTCTTCAATATCCATATAAACGGACTGGAATTTCTGTTCAAATCCGAATTCATCAATCAGATGAAAGATTGCCTGTCCATAACTGTCTTCTTCCAGATAACCTCCCAGTATTTCTCTGTCTGTCTCTGTACATTCTCTAATCATAACTGCTCTCCAATCATTCTATCAATTACTATATTGCTGTTACCATTACCGTGTTACTGTTCACACGATGTGCAAACAGTAACATTACCGTTCCACTATACCAAAAAGTCTCTAAAAAAGAAATGACTTTTTGTTTTTCTTATGTTAGGATACAAGAGACAGGTATTTTCAGAAGATCAGATAGTTTCTTCTGCTGCCGGAAAGGAGTCTATTATGTTTCGTTTATGGGGAAAAGAATTTAAAGACAACCGCATGCTTTGCGATACTGTTATCTGCGATGAGACAGACGACACACGTACACATAAGATCTTTCATGCACTCGACAAGATTTGCTATGAATTTGATCTGAGCAAGCCGATCTGGCTCGACTCAACGATCAATGAGTTCAAGCGCCACGCCAAAGCGCGTTTCTATCAGGACAATTTTGTCGATGAGATTGACTTTGACTATCTGGAGATTCAGATTATTGAAGAATAACACTTGGTAGCGCACAAAAGATAGATTGAAAATAGCTTCTAAAATCCGCTTCAAATTTTTTTGAAAAAATTTCAAAATTAGTGTTGACATTTTCCAATATCCGTTATATAATCTTTTTTGTTGTGAGCGATACAACAGAGCAAACAACAAAATGTGCGATTAGCTCAGCTGGATAGAGCGTCTGACTACGGATCAGAAGGCCGGGAGTTCGAATCTTCTATCGCACGCTATAGAGACTGTAAGGAAATTTCCTTACAGTCTTTTTTGTATCTTTGGAAAATCTCACTTCAAAGGATCCTCTCCGAACAGACGCCCAAAAATTTACCCAAAATCAAGCAAAGGCGGTGCCGGATTCAAGTTCACATATAAGCAACTCAAATTTGCACCGCCTGACCTGATTCAAAATTCCATTCTAACTGTTCCAACAACACTCTATTTTGAAAATCTCTCTGCCTGCGCCTCAATCAGTGCCTTGTCATCAAAATAATTGATCTTCATAGCATCTTTTACTTCTTTCAATGTCTGTGCTGCAACAGCCTCTGCCTTCTCGCTTCCCTTTTTAAGAATCTCGTAGATTGCAGGAATGTCTTTCTGAAGTTCTTTTCTTCTGTTGCGGATTGGCTCCAGTTCTGCCTGAAGAACATTGTTCAGGAATCTCTTCACTTTCATATCTCCAAGTCCGCCTCTCTGATAATGTGCTTTCAGCTCATCCAGATTCTGATATTCTGGCAGGAATTCCGCAAAATACTCCGGTTTACAGAATGCATCCAGATATGTGAATACAGTATTTCCTTCCAGACTTCCCGGATCTTCCACACGGATATGATTCGGATCAGTAAACATGCTGAATACTTTCTTCTTAATATCTTCTGATTCCTCTGACAGATAAATACAGTTGCCCAGAGACTTACTCATCTTCGCCTTACCGTCAATTCCCGGGAGACGAAGGCATGCTTCATTCTCCGGAAGAAGAATCTTCGGATCGATCAGTGTATCTCCATAAACGGAATTAAATTTGTGTACAATCTCCTTTGTCTGCTCAAGCATCGGGAGCTGATCTTCTCCTACCGGTACAACAGTAGCCTTGAATGCTGTAATATCTGCTGCCTGGCTGATCGGATATGTGAAGAATCCAACCGGGATACTTGCCTCAAAATTTCTCATCTTGATCTCATTCTTTACAGTAGGATTTCTCTGCAGTCTTGAGACTGTCACAAGATTCATGTAATAGAATGATAACTCTGTCAGTTCCGGTACCTGTGACTGGATAAACAGAGTAGACTTCTCCGGATCCAATCCACAAGCCATGTAGTCTAATGCTACTTCGATAATATTCTGACGTACCTTTTCCGGGTTATCAGCATTATCAGTCAATGCCTGTGCATCTGCGATCATAATAAAAATGTCATCAAAATCTCCTGTATTCTGTAATTCAACACGGCGACGCAGGGAACCCACATAATGTCCTACGTGTAATCTTCCTGTCGGTCTGTCACCAGTAAGCATAACCTTCTTCATGCTCTAGTCCTCCTAAATCTCATGTAATACTTTATTCGTAACTGTCAGGCTAATCTGCCCACAGTAATTCACTGGCTTTTATTATAACATTTCCCCAGATGCTTTTCTATAGAAACTTCTGTATATTCGGCTATATTCTATGCTATCGTGTCACCGTCCACACAATGCACCGCAATGCACATCCTAATATACAAAAAAGTGCCCTTGACCTCATCAGCCAAAAGCACTTCCTGTAATTCTTTTTCTAACTCTTACTTATTCTGAAATACCGGACGCTTTGAATATCCCGGAACTTTCTTCGTCTCTTCTGCATATACCCACTGATACAACAGATAAGCCATAATAAATGCTCCTGTCACATCAAGTACGGAATGCTGCTTCAAGAACATGGTCGCCATTATAATCAACGCTCCAAGCACATATGCTCCAATACAAACAGCTTTGTGTTTCTTAAGTGCCTGACTCTTATGGATTGCAATACATGCGCACAGAGTATTAAACACATGAAGACTTGGAAATACATTCGTACAAGTATCTGTCCGATACAGCATCCGAACTGCATCTACAAAAATATTATCCCGCTCAAACACAACCGGTCGTAAATCCTGACCATTCGGAAAGACGGAACAAATAATAAGGAAAATTGTCATTCCTGCAAACGAAATCTTCGCCAGTTTGTAAAATCCCTGTACATCTGTAACGAAAAAGTACAAAAATGTAGCTGCGATAAATACAAACCATAACATATACGGTACAATAAAATATTCAATAAAAGGAATCTCTTCATCTAATGCTGTCTGCACCACATGATAATTCATCGTCACATGTTTCTCAAGAAATAAAAACCACGGCATATAGATTAACGCATATAAAAACACCCATGCATGCTTATATCTTTTCATTGTCTCTATGAACTTTGTCTTCCATTTCATATCTGACACTCCTCCGCTTTTCATCAAACCGATACAGCACTTGCTACTTCTGCGCTATTTTCATTTAACGCTCTTTTTTGATAGGCTCGATTATAGCACTTTTAAAACACAATCTCAACCGACTTCATAAGTTTTTAACATTTCTTTTCTTTTTCTTATGAATTATCAACATCTGTCTCTTCTTTTGTTCACCTTTACTTTTTAAATCAGCACTTTCAATAGAAATCAGATTTACTCTTCTTTAACTCATCTCAAAAATATACATATCAAAGCTTCTTCTTGCCGCCTTAACATCTTTTTCTCCATGCAGTGTCCATGCCGCTGCCGGCGTTTTAAAGAGAACCCTGTTCAGCCATAATCCCGGATTCTTTCTGTCTGACCACCGGTAAGAAATAAAATCCGGTCTGCACATACAGTTACTCAAAAGATATTTTACACAAAATCTCAAGAGATAATGCGTTGTTCTGTCGTTTTTCGTCAGATTCTCAGATAATTGTCCTCTTGGAATTTCATTCCGATGTTTCTTCATCCAGCGAAGTACCAGGCTGTTAAAGGATTGGATCATGTATTCGCCATGATATTTTCGCAGTTCTTCATCCAATTTTCTGCAAATCTTTGTATCTGTGTTAGGAAGTTTCACCTCGATCAAAAGTGGTACCTTTCCATCTACCAACTGCAGTACTTCTGACAATAGTGGAATCCGCTCTTTTGTCTCCGCAAGTCTGTACTTCTGCATCTCTTCATATGAAGTATCTTCCACTCTGCCCCGTCTTCCACATATTCTTTCAAATGTATCATCATGAAAAACCACCAACTGTCCATCCTTTGTCAGATGAACATCCAGTTCTATTCCATCTCCGGCTTCGATTGCCGCACGAAATGCCGGAAATGAATTTTCCGGAATCCCACGCTTCTTATCATGAAGTCCTCTATGCGCCCACTTTACGCCAAGAAACGGATGCACTCTTTTTCTGCCCGACAGTCTTGGAGCCAGCAAAAAAATTAAGAAAGCTGGTATTCCTATTACAATACATAACCCAATTGCTAAAACAATCCCTATATGCATCCTGTTTCATCACCTTTCTTCTATTCAACGATCACATTAAGTTTTTCTTTTTCCAGTGAGACTTCTATCTCTTTTGATAAAAAGGAAGGTTCTCCATCTGTATGTAACGGCAGTGCACGATCTGTCACTACCTTTACACTACGACATTTTAATATCGTCACCCCTTTAAATCTTGTATGCTTTCCTGAAAAAGCAGTCGGAAGCAGACACAGAATCTTGAGCTTCGACAGATCCGACACAACCATAATATCAAGAAATCCATCACTTCCGGAAGCGTCCGGACAAAACTTAAAGCCTCCTCCTTCATAAGGAAGATTCATAAATGCTGCAAAATAAGTCCTCTCAAACACTTTCATGCTTCCATCATCCAGTGTCAGTTCAAGTTTCACCGGCCGATCCTTTATAATACGATCCATTGCCACAACCGCATAACTCAGCTTACCGATTTTCAGAAGGTTCAATACACGTTTCCATTTTGAAACACATACTTCATGACAAACTGCAGCATCAAATCCAATACCGGCACTCACTGCAAATCTTCTTCCTTTCCCTTCCCTTTTTAGCACACCTATATCCATCTTTTCAACCCTTTTGGGTGAAAGAATTGTATCCAATGCTTCAAAAGGATCTCCCGGGATTCCTGTTCCTCTTGCAAAATCATTGCTTGATCCAATCGGAATATATCCCAACGTCACTTTCTCCAGTGATTTAATTCCACTTAGTACTTCATTGAGTGTACCGTCGCCTCCAAGAACAACAAACATGTGCTCCTGGCCATCTTCCGTAATCTCTGATGCAATCTTTCCTGCATCCTTTTTCTTTGTTGTCAGATGAATCTGATAATCGATTCTTTTTCTGCACAACTCAGGTTCCAACTGTTTCCACAGCATCTCGCCAAGCCCTGAACGAGCCCGCGGATTCACAATAAAGTGATAAATCATCAACCTTCCTCCAGTGTACTGTCCAGATACCGCCTTAAAGAACGACTCATGTTGCCCTCGAAATCAGCATTTCCCTCTCTCAGACACCATTCAAATACATTTCCGATCACGATCATCCGGATATCTGTTGTAAATTCGTCAATACTCTCTCTAATGTTAATAATCCCATCCTTCGCAGCCTGCTCTACATAAGCCTGTACTGTCACGATCGGATATGGACGTTCTGTTCTTATCGCCGGATTCAATGCCTGATTCTTTGTATCATAATACCCTGCCATAAATTCTACACCAAGCTCACGGCAATAAGCTACATAATTCAAATAAACACGGACAATTCCATCCTTTACATCTTCCAGACTTTTCGGTGTCTCCAGCAGATCCGGTCCCATCGTAGGCTGGTCTTCTATATAATAAGACAGCAAATCATCTTTTGTCTTAAAGTGATGATAGAAACTTCCGTTCGACACGCCTGCTTCTTCACAGATATTCTTGATTGACAATTTTTCATATCCGTTCTTCTGAAGAATCTTCTTCGCCGCCTGAAAGATTTTTTCTTTTGTTTCCTGTGATTTTTTCTGCTGCTTCGATAATTCTGTTTTTGTACTCATTTCTGCTAAAACTCTCCCGTATGCATTTTAAACTATAAGAGATATTATAACATATTTCGCCCTTTTTTTCAACAAAACCGAGTGAGCTCTATTTTTCATTTTCAGCCCGCATAATATTTCACAGTATTCTCATCCTCTTCATTTATAGATATGCAGAAAATGCACTCGGAATTGCATAATTTTTCTCCAGGTCCTTCTTTCCTGCAAATATGATCTCAGGATTCTGAAATTCTTTTTCCAACTCATCCACCAAAATCTCATATCCGGTCATATGCCATTCCACATGACTGAAAATGTGCTTCGCCTTTGGCAGCTTCTTCACGCGCACCGGCGTAAGACCTGACTCTTTTGCATATTCTATAACTTCTTTTTGTGTTAAATGTCCCTCTACATTAGGAAATTCATACAATCCTGCAAGGAGTCCTTTTCCCGGCCTTTTGCGAATCGCAATTTCCTCATTATCACAGAATCTTAGAATCGTTCTTTTCTCGATTCTTCGCTCTTTCGCCTTTTTCTTGACCGGATAGTCCATCTGACATTCATCCTGGTATGCAAGACAAAATCCCCTTATCGGACAGCTCTCACACCTTGGTTCTCCATTTGGCAGACAGACGATTGCCCCAAGTTCGATCAATCCTTGATTAAAATCTCCCGGTGCCTCTGCCGGAATCACCTGTTCAAGCATACGTTCTATCTTTGTCCTTGTACTTGCTTTCATAATGTCATCACTGTCTTCCAGAATTCTTGTAACCACGCGAAAAACATTGCCATCTACCGCTGGTTTCTGCTGACGATAAACAAAAGAGCTGATCGCACCGGCTGTATAACTGCCAATTCCCTTCAACTTTTTTATCTCTTCAAATGTATCCGGGAATACACCATTATATTCTTCCATTACCTGTTGTGCTGCTGCCTTTAGATTCCTCGCCCTGTTGTAGTAGCCAAGTCCTTCCCACAGCTTAAGCAGTCTGTCTTCCGGCACTTCAGCCAGCGCTTTGATATCCGGCAGTTCTTCCAGGAATCGTGTGTAATAAGATTTAACTGCTTCCACTCTCGTCTGCTGCAGCATAATCTCTGAAATCCAGACCCGATACGCATTCACATGCTTCCGCCACGGAAGATCTCTCTGATTCTCCCGAAACCATTCAACAAGTGGTTCTACTGTCTCTTGCAGCCTCTCACATGCCAAAGCATCTGCTTCGTATTTTTTCTTTCTATCACATTTCATTCAATACCATTTCCTTATATATAAAAATATCTGTTCAATATTGTAACACAATACCAAACAGATATTCTATAGATTAAAAGTTAAATTTTTTTTCGTAACTGTTCAGAGCCAACCTCCAAAATGCTACGCATTTTCTTTTACAGGATCTTTGAAAGGAACTCCTGAAGTCTTGGATCTTTCGGATGTTCAAAGAATTCTGCCGGGGCAGCTTCTTCCTTAATCTGACCGTCATCAATGAAAAGAACTCTTGAAGCAACCTCACGGGCAAATCCCATCTCATGAGTAACAACAACCATTGTCATTCCCTCTTTTGCCAGATCTTTCATCAGTTCAAGAACTTCTCCTACCATTTCCGGGTCAAGTGCTGAAGTCGGCTCATCAAAAAGAATTACGTCAGGATTCATAGCCATGGAACGGATAATCGCGACACGCTGTTTCTGTCCGCCGGAAAGTGTAGACGGATACACATCCGCTTTATCTTCCAATCCGATTCTCTTCAAAAGAGCCATTGCCTGCTCCTTTACTTCTTTCTTGATCTGCTCCTTTGTCTCAGTGATTGGAATCAGCTCTTCCTTCTTGTCACTTCCACGGAACATATTTTTAAATTTGATCATACGATTCTTTTTCTTTGCCTTATCAATGTCCTTACATCTTAGATATGCAGGTGCCATCATGACATTCTGAAGAACTGTCTTATTATTATAAAGATTGAAATGCTGGAAAACCATTCCCATATGGCGGCGATGCTGATTAATATCAACCTTCATATCTGCGATATCAACACCATTGAAGATAATACTTCCGCCCGTCGGGTCTTCCATACAGTTCAGGCATCGTAAAAATGTACTTTTACCAGAGCCGGATGGTCCGAGCACCGCAACGATATCGCCTTTATTGATCGTAACATTGATTCCCTTCAGAATCTCTTTGTCCCCAAAGCTTTTTTGCAGATTAATTACGTCTATCACTCTTCTTCAGGCTCCTTTCTAATAATTTAACAAGTAATGTGATCACAAGCACAAGTGCAATGTAGATTAACGCCATTACAAGGTACGGTACCATGAATTCGTAGCTGTTACTTCCGATATAGTTAAACGCAACATAAAGGTCAGCTGCACCGACAAAACTTACTACGGAAGTCTCTTTAATAAGAGAAATGAACTCATTTCCAAGTGTCGGAAGAATGTTCTTTACAGCCTGCGGAATCACAATCTTCATCATACTTGTTCCAAAACTGAGTCCGACTGCTCTTCCAGCTTCCATCTGTCCCGGATCGACAGACTGGATTCCGCTTCGCATGATCTCTGAAATATATGCACCACTATTCAGACCAAATACAACCATAGAAACCTGTACTCCGGTAATCTTCACCCCAAAAATCGGAAGGAGTACATAATAAAAGATAAGGAGCTGAACTACCATAGGAGTTCCTCTGAATAATGCAACGTAAAAGCTGCAAATATGATTCAATACTCTCGGAAGAGTTTTATATTTCGGAATCACACGGACTGTAGCGATCAAAGTACCGATCACAATACCGATAATCAGACCGCAGATTGCGATCAGCAAAGTATTGTGCAGTCCCTGAACTACTTTCACATAGCCATTCTGATTCAGAAATATATCAATAAATTTGTCTACTTTCTGACTAAAATTCCCCATTTGTTTCCTTTCTCCAAAAAGAGGAAAATGCATGCATCATCTTCTGCCTGTATTTCCCTCGTTAATAAATTCTGTTATTTTACTGCCTGTAAATTCTTAGTAAATACTCTTACTGAACTGCGTTGATTGCATCTGTGATTGCTGCTGCCGGTGCTGCATCAATGATCACATACTGAATATTTCCATTGAGCATATCCTGTACTGCAAGTGATCCGCTCTTGTATGTCACACATTTTGCCGGAAGTCCCGAGAAGTCCCAATCTTCGCTTCCTTCAACATAGTACTGACCTGTTGTTCCCTGCTGAACACCGATCTGGTCAGATGATTTTGTCTCAGCAAGCTTAGCTGCAACGTCATCTGCTGTCTTGCAATCATCGAATGTTGTAACATTGCTTGGAACGATCAAACGCTGGGATGCTGAATAGTAAGAATCTGTAAATGTAACATATCCTTCTCTCTCTTCATTAATTGTAAGTCCTGCCATAGCAATATCACATTTCTGCTGGCTTACAGACAGACAAACTGCATCAAAATCCATATTCTCAATTACAAGCTCTTTTCCAAGTTCATCAGCAAGAAGCTTTGCAATCTCCATGTCGATTCCATAATAATCTTCACCCTTTGTATACTCAAATGGCTCGAATGCTGCATTTGTAGCTACAACCAACTGATCCTTAGATGTATCAAGTGTTGCTGATTTTACTGCTTCCGGCTCTCCGTCTGAGAAATACTTTTTGCAGATCTCATCAAGTGTTCCATCTGATTTGATCTTTGCAATAAACTCATTTGTCTTCTCAAGAAGTTCCGGCTGATTCTTGTCCACACCAAATGCATATTCTTCATTTGTAAGGTCAATATCGATTACCTTTGCTGTTACTGTTTCGTTCTTACTACCACAACCTGCCAGCATGCTGACTGCTAATGCTGCAGTAAGAAATACTGATAAAAACTTCTTCATATTAAGCGCCTCCTCTTTTCTCTGCATAAAAATTCAAAACATGTTAATAATTATAACATGCTTTTCATAAAATGCAAGACGTAATTATGCACGATTTCTTTTGGAAATACAAAATTTTACTGTTCACAATAACTGTGAACAGTAAAACACACTGCACTCTATTCAATAATACATACCTTATTTGAATAAAGCCTGGATACCGAAGAATAAAAATACAACGATTCCAAGTACGATTCTGTAATATCCAAATGCCTTAAAGTCATGGTTCTTGATATATTTCATCAGGAACTTGATCGCTATAACAGATACTGCAAAGGATACGATCATTCCAAGAAGAAGCAGGAATACCTGCATTGGGGTAAATGCCAGACCGAACTTAAATAACTTCAGTGCACTTGCTCCAAACATAACCGGAATTGCAAGGAAAAATGTAAACTCTGCTGCAACACTTCTTGAAACCCCAAGTGCCAGTGCTCCGACAATCGTTGCGCCGGATCTGGACGTCCCAGGAATCATCGCCATCATCTGGAAAACTCCGATCAGAAGAACTGTCTTCACAGAAAGCTGGGAGAGTCTTTTTACTTTCGGTTCTCTTGTCTCATTACGTTTTTCAATTATAATGAATAAAATACCATAAACGATCAGCATCAATGCAACAACATATGCATTACTCAGTTTTGATTCAATCAGATCGTTCAGCAACACTCCTCCGATCAGTGCCGGAATTGTTCCGATCACTACTTTAATCCATAACTGAATTGTCATCTTCTTCTGCTTTTCCGTCTTCGTCGGTGAGAACGGATTTAACTTATGAAAATAAATTACTACAACTGCCAGGATCGATCCAAACTGAATCACCACATTGAACATATTCGTAAATGCCTCGTTCTGCTTCAGTTGGATCAGCTGCTCTACCAGAATCAGATGACCTGTACTACTGATTGGAAGCCACTCTGTGATTCCCTGCACAATTCCTAAAATGATAACCTTTAATACTTCTAACATGATTCCCCTCCTCGTTTCAGAACAAACTTCTCGATGGCCTTTGCAGCCCCCTCATCATTGTTGCTCTCCGTAATATAATCAGCTACAGCTTTGACCTTTTCTTCGGCATTCGCCATGGCAACCCCAAATCCAACTTCCTTGAGCATTGCGATATCATTATCGCCATCCCCACACGCCATGATCTCTTCCCGCCTGATTCCAAGCATCTTGCCAAGATTCACAAGTCCGGTTCCTTTATTTACACCAACTGCATTGATTTCTATATTATATTGAAGAGAGCCAACCAGTTCAAAGACGCCTTCTCGCTCCAGCTCTTTCCATGCCTCTTCTCTCTCTTCCATATCTGCAAACAACATCTGTACTTTATCAAGATTCCCTTCTTTTTCATCCAGCAGATCTTCCAGTCTGTCTACCGCTATTCGTGTTCTCAGAAAATAATCCCACATGTTCGGATTCTTATGATACTTTCTCACCTGCGCGATCTCATCTTTCTGAGCATATCCCTGCCCATCAAAATAAACTTCCAACAGAGTATCATATTTTCTTCCGATTGCAATTGCTTTTTTTGCAGCTTCTTTGGATAACAGATGTTCTTCCAGTACCTTTCCGGTTCTCGTCTCGATAATCCTTGCCCCATTCGCAGTCAGTGCATAATCCATCCCCGGAAGCTCACGTAATTCTTCCGGAACTCCTGTCCATGGTCTTCCGGTTGCAACAAGAACAACTGTACCATTCTGCAGTGCCTCTCCGATCACATTCTTCGTATAAGGAAGAAGTTCCTTCTTATCTGTAAGAAGTGTTCCATCGAGATCTAATCCAACAATCTTAATTTCCTTTTTTTCCATACTTTTTTCCTTATCTTCTGTATTTTCTATCCGTCAATTGTTACAAAAAGTAACATCTTTTTAATCACTTTGTAAAACAATCATAAAATGTTTCGTGCCAATTTGATTAATTCTCTGTTTTATAGTATAATAGGTTTTCAACAACTATGCAATGTCATTTAAAGAAAGGATATTGAGATTATGGCATTTTACAAAAAAAGCAAGTTACATACGGGCACCGCGCTCATTTGTTCCCTTGCAATTGTATTTTCTGCACTTCCTGTCTATGCTACAGACACGATAGACAATCTGCAAAACCAGACCTCTGCCCTTGAGAACGAATTAAAAGGCATCAACCAGGATATCCTCACCCTGAGTGAGAAGATATCTGATACTGAGATGCAGGTTGAGCTCCTCAACAGTGATATAGACAAAACGCAGGATGATCTTGAGAAAGCGCAGAAAAACGAAGATCAGCAGTATGAAGATATGAAAAGCCGTATCAAATATATGTATGAGCACGGAAGTGCTACAATGCTTGAGATGCTTTTCTCAGCAGAAAATATGTCAGATTTTCTAAACAAAGCTGATTTTATTGAAAATTTAAGTAACTACGACCGCAAAGCTCTGAACAATCTGGAAGATGTTCACCAGCAGATTGCCGATCAGAAAGCAGACCTGGAAGCACAGCAGGCTTCCATGAAAGATTTACAGAACCAATTGCAGACACAGCAGACACAATTACAGGCAAAAGCTGAGGCAACTTCTACTAATTTGAATGAGGTGAATGCAAAACTGCAGAAAGCCAAAGAAGAAGAGGCAGCTCGTCAGGCAGAAGAAGCCCGGAAACAGGCGGAAGCCGCTGCGAAAGCCGAAGCAGCTGCAAAAGCTGAGGCTGCTGCCAGTGCGAACAAAGCGAATACTTCCAGTTCCTCTGGGAACTCCGGCAATTCGGGTTCCTCATCCTCCGGAAGTTCAAGTTCTTCTGGTGGCTCTAATAGTTCCGGATCTGCCATTGCGTCTGATGACCTTACACTTCTTGCAGCAATCCTGCAATGTGAGGCCCACTATGATTACGACTCTATGCTTGCAGTTGCTACAGTCATTATGAATCGTGTATATAGCAGTCGCTTTCCGAATTCTATTCATGATGTCATCTATGCCCAAGGACAGTTTGCTCCTGTATGGACAGGTTCCTTAGACCGTGTATTAAAGCAAGGTCCACGAAGTCTTTCTATCCAGGTTGCACAGGATGCGATCAACGGAGCTCGTCTTGCTGCCGTAGCCGACTGTTATTACTTCCTGTACGCACCATCGACAAGCAGAACCGGTGTTGTAATTGGCGATAACGTTTTCTTTACAAGTTGGTAAAATAATAAAAAGAAGATTAAGAAGCGCCGGAAGATTTCATTTTCATCTTCCAGCGCTTCTTTTTTAGAAACAACTCTATTTTCTACTGATAATCAACAACATCAATCCATCTCATCAGAAAATCTTTTTCAAGTTCATTTTCTTTAGATAACTGTGCTGCTGCCACAATCGGAAGCCACTGCTGTACATACTGCATTGCTGTATCGCTCTTCTTGCAGAACAATTTCAGATAGAGATCTGCTACTTTCTGATCTTTCAGTGCGAAAAGCAAATATGTCATTGCTGCATCTGCACTTGCATTTCCCTGTGTTGTATGAGCCCAGTCAACCACAGTCATCTTTCCATTCTTTCCTACGATCACATTACTCGGATTAAAGTCTCCGTGACATACTTTATTATGCTTTGGCATACTCTCAAGTCTTGTCAGAAGTTCATAACGTGTAGTCGCATCAAGATCTTTCAATCCATTGATCTGACGAGCTAATTTATCTTTCATTCCTTTCAGAAGCGGTGATTTCTTACTCTGAACCTGTAACTGAAGATCAACAAAGTCTTCCATATATTTTTCCAGATTCTTCATATCAGATTCCATCATGTCCTCAAGTGTCTTACCTGCTTTGTACTCAATAGCAATTGCCCACTTTCCATCAATCTGAGTTACTTCTTTTACCTTTGGAATGTCCAAACCTGTCTCTTCTACTCTTGCAGTATTCAGAGCCTCATTAAATACATCTGACTTCGGATGTCCTTCATTAAAAACTTTCACGATACAATCATCACATTTATAGACTGATTTGTAAGCACGTTTCACGATGAGATTTTTTTCTTCTAACTTCATAATATAGACCTCCTTATATCTTGAACGCTCCTTCTTGTCTGCTCTTATTTTATCTCAGCTCTGCGGGGCTGTTCCTTTTGCCTTACGACTCTTACTTTGTTTTGATGATGTCATTATATCTCACAATTTTTAGAAATAAAACCCCTTTAGAGCAAGTTTGTGCAGTTTTTAACAAGTTTTTTTACCTCTTATATATTGTTTATTTATTAACAATCATAAACTTTGGCTCGTTGCTCACGTAAAAAAGAGACAGAACAATGCTTTTCAACATCATTCTGTCTCTCTTCGTATATTTTAGATTCTAACGGTCATATGCCTGCTTATGCAATGCGATTTATTTTCCGTAGTAGCATTTCAGGTACAGATCTTTGATCTCCTGGATGAGTGGGTATCTTGGGTTAGCTCCTGTACACTGATCATTGAATGCCTGCTCTGACATTTCATCAAGTGTGTCAAGGAAGTACTTCTCATCAATGCCGTAATCTTTGATTGTCTTCTTGATTCCGATCTTCTCTTTGAGTTCTTCAAGTTTAGCGATGAAGTTCTCAAATACTTCTTTATCATCTTTACCTGTGCATCCTGCGAAGCGTCCGAGTTCTGCGTATCTTGCAAGTGCATGTGGGTACTGATACTGTGAGAATGTTCCCATCTTTGTCGGAACTTCTGCTGCATTGTATCTCATAACCTCTGTAAGGATTACTGCGTTAGCAACACCGTGTGGCAGGTGGTGGAAAGCACCAAGCTTATGAGCCATGGAGTGGTTAACACCAAGGAATGCATTTGCGAATGCCATACCAGCCATACAGGAAGCGTTTGCCATCTCTTCACGAGCCTTCGGATCGTTTGCTCCGTTCTCGTATGCAGATGGAAGGTTCTCGAATACAAGCTTAACAGCCTTCATAGCAAGACCATCTGTGTAATCTGTTGCCATGATAGATACATATGCCTCGATTGCATGTGTCATAACGTCGATACCTGAAGCACTTGTCAGTCCCTTCGGCTGTGTCATCATGTTGTCTACGTCTACGATTGCCATGTTTGGAAGCAGAGCGTAGTCAGCGATTGGCCATTTAACACCTGTGTCAGCGTCTGTGATGATTGCGAATGGTGTTACCTCAGAACCTGTTCCTGAAGATGTTGGGATAGCTATGAAGTAAGCTTTCTCTCCCATCTTAGGGAATGTAAATACTCTCTTACGGATGTCCATGAAGTCCATAGCCATATCTTCGAAGTTTGCTTCCGGATGCTCATACATGATCCACATGATCTTACCTGCGTCCATTGCAGATCCACCACCAAGAGCGATGATTGTATCTGGCTCGAACTGTCTCATCTGGTCAACACCCTTGCGTGCACACTGAAGTGTCGGGTCTGGTGCTACTTCGAAGAAGCATGTATGCTGGATTCCCATTTCATCTAATTTATCTTCGATCGGTTTTACATATCCGTTCTTGTAAAGGAAGGAGTCTGTTACGATAAATGCTTTCTTCTTATGCATTACTGTTCCAAGCTCATCCAGTGCAACCGGCATAGAACCTTTCTTGAAGTAAACTTTCTCAGGTGTTCTGAACCACAGCATATTTTCTCTCCTCTCTGCAACTGTCTTGATGTTAAGCAGATGTTTTACTCCTACGTTCTCTGATACAGAGTTTCCACCCCATGATCCACATCCAAGTGTAAGGGACGGAGCCATCTTGAAGTTATAAAGGTCTCCGATTCCACCGTGAGAAGAAGGTGTGTTGATCAGTACACGGCAAGTCTTCATTGCTGCTGCATGTTTTGCAATCTTCTCTGTCTCTGCCGGATGTACGTAGAGTGAAGATGTATGTCCATATCCACCGTCTGCTACAAGCTGAGCTGCTTTCTCAAGAGCCTCATCAAATGTTTTAGCTTTGTACATACCAAGTACCGGTGATAATTTCTCATGTGCAAATTCTTCTGAAATATCTACAGATTCAACTTCTCCGATCAGGATCTTTGTATTCTTCGGTACATCAACGCCTGCCATCTGAGCGATTTCATAAGCTGATTTTCCTGGGATCTTGCTGTTCAGTGCACCGTTGATGATGATCGTCTTACGAACTTTGTCAAGCTCCTCACCTGGTTTCAGGAAGTAGCATCCTCTGTACTGGAATTCTTTCTTAACTTCCTCATATACGCTTTCAAGTACTGTTACAGACTGCTCAGAAGCACAGATCATACCATTATCAAATGTCTTAGAGTGGATGATTGAGTTAACTGCCATTCTTACATCTGCTGTATCGTCGATGATAACCGGTGTGTTACCAGCTCCAACTCCGAGTGCCGGCTTTCCTGAAGAGTAAGCTGCTTTAACCATTCCAGGACCACCTGTTGCAAGGATGATATCTGCATCTCTCATTACTGTGTTTGTAAGTTCCAGTGATGGAGCATCGATCCAACCGATGATTCCTTCCGGAGCTCCTGCTTTCACTGCTGCATCAAGAACAACTTTAGCTGCTGCGATTGTAGATGCTTTAGCAGCCGGATGTGGGCTGATGATGATTGCATTTCTTGTCTTTAAACAGATCAGTGTTTTAAAAATTGCTGTTGATGTCGGGTTTGTTGTAGGGATAACTGCTGCAACAAGTCCGATTGGCTCTGCGATCTTTTTGATTCCAAATGCCTTATCTTCTTCTACAACACCACATGTCTTTGTATCTTTGTATGCGTTGTAAATATACTCTGCTGCGTAATGGTTTTTGATAACCTTATCCTCGAGAATACCTCTCTGAGTCTCTTCTACTGCAAGTCTTGCAAGCGGGATACGCTGCTTGTTTGCTGCCATAGCTGCTTCATAGAAGATTTTGTCAACCTGCTCCTGTGTAAATGTAGCGAAGATTTTCTGTGCCTCGCGCATCTCTTTCATTTTTGCTTCAAGAGCTTCAACGTTATCAATGAATCCGGTGTTTACTGTCTTTGTCTCTACAGTTTTTGCCGCCTCTTTCTTTGCCATCTGAGTATTCCTCCTGTACTTGAATAAATCATTTTTATAGTCACTGTTTTCGTAACCTGCAAGTTTTATCCGATCGGGTTATTTTTATGTTTCCCGATTACAGGTTTTAGTATACTAGTTCGTTAATTAATTGTCAATGTGCCAGTTGTTAAAGTTTTAACGTTATTTTTTTAACATCAGTTGTGCAGTTTTCACAAAACTGCATCAGATCTTCTATATTCTCTTTTTCACTACAAACTGAAAAGATATGCTCATCGAATTCAATTGTTTTAAAAAATCCATGTTTTTCCTGCGATCTTCCAAGTATAAATCCTTTTTCCGTCTTGATAATTTCAAAAGAATCCAGTGGAA
>ERZ824598.1490-NODE-1490-length-29185-cov-4.118915_pt1 | contig 29185 bp, 20 predicted proteins | sample MGYA00519934_ERZ824598 | MGnify/ENA primary metagenome ERZ824598 (study PRJEB31778, sample SAMEA3449177) | human gut metagenome | biome: human gut; feature: human-associated habitat; material: faeces | place: United Kingdom | collected 2010/2012 ...
GATGATTTTGTTAATGTTCTTGAACAAAAAGTAGATAATTTATATGCAAATTATCTACTTTTTGTTCAAGAACATTAACAAAATCATCCCTTAAAATATTTTTATGAACTTCTTCTGAAATATCTTCATGGTTATAGTCCGAAACAATATTAATTCCATCATTTATTGCTTTTTGTCGAACATTTTTCTCTATTTTAGCAAACTGTGTTAAAATATAATCAGCATCATTTTTTGATATAACATTTGATGCATTATTTATAAACTTCAATTTTTCAATTATATGATTAAAAATAAGAACTTCATTGTCAAACTTCATTCGTCTCAGCATCCGCATCATACTGTTATAATCAAATTCGATTTGCAGCATCTTTTCCTTATTCTTGGAAAAAAAATCAAGATTCTGCAATAGGATGATCTTACGATGATAGGAATTGGCATATCTCTTACGCTCATATACAAAAAAAAGTCCTTCATTTTCGCCTCGTTCCTTCCACGCTTCATACGCTGCCGTTTCCTTCAGATTGGACATATTATCAATCTTTCCACCCTTTACCACGGTAGGATTATCCGTATACAGGGTAAAGACGATCTGATTCATGCCGAGTACGTTTTCCAACGTCGAATCCTGAAAGAAATTCTGATATTCCGCATAATAATCCGAAGTGCTCTCATATTGCTTCTCCAAAAAGGTATTCATCCTTCTATCGGTGTACATACTTTTGGCAATTTCTCCCGCATTCTCCACCAGTGCACTGATATTATAGCTGACTGCATTCGCAACGTTTGCCATCTCATGATACTGCCGCTGCGATTCCATGCTGTCTTCAATATATAAGACGACACTGTCCGTAATGATCAGCGGTAATAAAACACAGAAAATGTATAACTGTATAAATTTTTTCTTAATAGAAAGATTATCCATATATCTTTCCAATACCTTGATGAACTTTTCGATGATATTCATACCAACCCCTCTAAATTCACACACAACAAAGCGATAAAGGAGCAGATTTTTCGACCTGCTCCTCATTCGTACAACCGATTAAATTCATTATAACATATACGAGACTATATTTAAAATTGTTTCTTGATATTTCTGCACGCTAATACTCAACCGGTGTCTGCGCACCCTCTCTGCGGACCACCAACGCAGCCACGTCACTTCCGGTAAGTTTTGCACTTCTTGCATCCGGCTGCTGACTGCGACGGTCTGTATCTTATTTTTATCCAACGGCAGGAACGCATTCTCGTTTTTCAACAGAACAAGACTTCTTCTTGCCGCTTCAACAGACAACTTCACATGTTCCGGACATTCTACTTTATCATAGGTAATTTCTTCATACGGGGACGGATAATCCTTCATCATACCCAGACGAATACGAACTTCCATCAGGCGCTCCACCGCTTCTGTGATCGCCTCCTCGGAAACAAGTCCCTTCTCGTAAGCTTCCTGCATATCCTGCAGGAGAGTTTTGCTTCCACACGCCGGCTCTTGCAACACCATGCAAAGCCTCATTCCACCAGTTATATGCCGGAATATTAAGTCGCTCGATCGCCGGTGACTCATAGAGCATCTGGCTCATTTTTTCCTCAACCGTCATCTGTGCAACCAGTTTCTTTGCATATTCTTTTGTCTGTCTATTCATTATTTCATTTTCTCATCTTAAACACTTTCTATCAATCCATCGACTGGCATGTCAGCCATTCAAAATCAGCATAATTTGTACTGTCACTGCCGTTGGAAGACGCATATACACCGACTGTGCATCCTACAAAGCCTCCGGCTTCCTCTGTCGTGTAAGCAAGAAGATCCAGATTTTCCGCAACGGATACATATCCTTTGCCTTCCGAAATCCAGACACGGGCACACTGATTGCGGCACTGCAGGCGGATCTTTAATTTTCCTTTCTTCTCCAGCCGTGTTGTTGCCAGCGTCTGCTCATCTCCGTGAATACAGCTGGTAACCACAAAACAAACTTCTCCATCCACGCGCACCACTTCAAACCGGAGATGATTTTCATTATTCTGGTAAAGCACAAGTCCCGCCGTCTCCGACTCATTTTCCGGATAGAATTCCATTCCGGTCTCTGCGACAAAGCGGTAACTCTTCTGTCTTACACCAAGATATGCACAGTTTGCTCTCTCGGAAATCTTTTCTTTGCGAAGGTACATCCGAAGTGCACCCTCACGTTCGGTCAGCGAATAAATTCCGGATGTCCAGTCCTCGATCGCCACCAGCCGCTGATCCAGCTGTTCTCCCCAGAAATGAATGACATCGGAATTCGTAATTTCTTCCGCAAAGCGATGCTCAGGCATATCGATCGTAAATTCGTCCTCCAGATGTCCGACTCCCGGAGCGATCACCGGCCAGCCGTTCTCCCAGATTACCCTGGCAAGGAAAGTCTCACGCCCCATGCTGCTATGCTTTTTGCAAGGTCTTGATGCAAGCATTACAACATACCAGTTTCCCTTGCCGTCATCAACCAGATCTCCATGTCCCGCATAGATGACCGGATAATCCATACCGAGATTGCGGTGTGTGAAAATCGGATTGCGCGGACAGCCTTCAAACCACTGGAACAGCTTCTTACTGCGTGCCACCGTAATACTATGTTCCGGACCGGTTCCGCCTTCTGCGTGGAGTAGATAATAATAACCATCGATCTTGTAAATATGCGGACCTTCCGGCCAGATACATCCCTTTACCGCACCTTTCCAGATTGCCATGCTCTCACCGACCAGCTTCATGGTCTTAAGATCCAATTCCTGAATCCAAATCTCCCAGTCCCCGTTATAGCGAACGCCCTCCGGATTCGGACGGGTTCCGCAATAATAACATTTGCCGTCATCGTCAAAAAAAAGGCTCGGGTCGATGCCCGGGGCATCGTCGCCGAGATAATACGGCTCGGACCACGGTCCTTCCGGATTCTCCGCTGTGACGATAAAATTGTTGCCGTGCGTCACATTGGTCGTGATCATATAAAACAAACCATCATGATAGCGGATCGTCGGCGCATAAATACCATCTGAGATATCCGCTCCCGCCACAGGAAGCTGCGACGGACGGTCTAAAATATTACCGATCTGCTCCCAATGTGCGAGATCTCTGCTGTGAAAGATCGGCACTCCCGGTGCATACACAAAACTTGAATTGACGATATAATAATCCTCTCCCTTTCTGCAAATGGAAGGGTCCGGATAAAATCCCATTAAAATCGGATTCTTAACTGTAACCATTTTACTCCTCCTTATAACACGTAACCAAATCCTAAAATTGTAAACTTCTTGTCTCTGTCTTCTTCTGCGACTTCAATGCGTACCGTATGGTCGGCGCTTTCATCCTCATTGAACACGATCATCGCGTTGCAGTGCTGCCAGTTGTTAATATGCGGATCCGCCGTCATGCGACGCTCACCGTCCACATCGACATACGCCTTTCCAACGTCCACTTCTCCGGAATCCTTAAAGATCAACACAAGCGCTTTGCAATGGATGCGGATTGTAAAGACAGCATTCTCCGTCATCGTTGCATCGTACATCCAATTGTACGGAAACTCCGGTGTCAATTCTAACCGGTCATCCATCTCCACACTCTGGAGCTGATCATCCGTTGCACAGAAGCCACCGGCGTCGATTTGGGCCCCGGCATAGACATCTTTCTTATCCAGAAGCCGTACATGCTCAAAGCTTTTGCCGATTGCCGGCTTCATCTGCAGCTGCTGTGCAAGCATTCCCTCCTCGGTCAGGCCGCTCTCAAAAGCGTCAAGTCTTGCATGTTCGCTCAAATCACAGCGCTCAAACAGATACTGTAAACAGTCTGCCATAATGGTATGGCCGAGGTTGCTCGGATGAAACATATCGTAAAAGAACTGATTTTTTGTCAGAACCCTTCCCTCGTTCGGTTTCTTTGTAAACTGCTCCACTACGGTATCCTTGATACTGACCATCGGCAGATCATACAGTCTGCCGACCGGACTTAAGCGATCCTGCAGATTCCAGTCATTGGCAAATACGGAAAAAAGCAGAACGACCGCCGGATTCCAATCCAGCTTTAAGATCTTGCGCACAAGGCTTTCGTAGCAATCGCCCTTCGTCTCGTCACCCTCATCGTTGACCGCAAATTCTACGACTACGATATCCGGCTTCTCGCCGTCTCTTAACACATCTCTGTCAAAGCGGAGCATTCCAAGCTCCGACGGGGTTCCTCCAACGCCCGCTTTCACAAATTTAACGTTATCTCTCATCGCAAATCTGCTTTTGAAAAGCTGATAGGACTTATAGGCATAACACTCGGTATTGATCGGTGTTGCTCCCGCCCCTTGCGTGATCGAACCTCCGATATAGGCAAGCGTTACTTCTTTTCCGGCTCTCGCCTTCTCGATCGCTTTGCGGATACGGTAGGTGTTGCCCAGATTCATGAGAGAACGCTCGATCATCGTGCAGTACCGTTCCGATTTCGTATCCACCGCTTCTTCTTCCACCTCTTCCGGAGCCGTATATCCGTCGTTCAGATAAAACCGAACGCTCGCTTTTCCCATCTTTTCCGGTGCGCTCATGATGAACTTGATCTGTCCCGGAATATAATCATCCTCTGTCCAGGTATAATCCGACAGATAAATGCGCCGTTCCATTCCGTCTCCGGTCAGGCTGCATCGCAGATTGGTTCCGCCTCCGTAGAGATCTTTTTTCCCGTACATCTGGAAGATGAACTCCATCTCCTCCTTTGGATTGTCGGTCTCAACAGACACCCCGATACTGTGTACAAGCTTGCCGAATCCCTCCACCGTCTCCAATAACCGAAGCATGTTCTCATCCGTAATATTTCCGACGATCTGTGCGCTGTTGATCAGTCTTCCGTCACTTTCATAGATAAAGTGGATCGCACTTCCGTCTTCCTGTTTTGCTCCGAAGATTTCTTTATCCTTCATAATGTAAAAATATGGTCTTTTCTTCTCCGGATCCTTTGGTGCTGCCGGTCCATTCATAATCATTACCTCCTTGCCTTCTTGACCTTCTTTTCTTTATACATTTACGCTTTTTTCCTGATTTTCCTGATTCAGATGGATCGGTGCAAAATCAACAACGTTCTTATTACTGCTTGATTTCTTTTGGGATTATGCTTTTCTTGTGATTTGATTATAAAAAAAGCCCCCGCTTGCGTCACGAGGGCTTTTTATGGAATAATTACCGACAAACTATAGTAATTGTATTCCTGTCAATATTTTCTATCGAACGACTATCTTCATGGATACCGTTTTTGTTTTTCCATTCTTTAAAGTCACGGTCGCCTTGATCGTTACCGTTCCTTTCCTGTTTGCTTTGATCTTACCGTTCTTGTTTACGGTAGCAATCGACTTCTTGGAAGTTTTGTAAGTTACCTTCTTTACATTGTTCTGATTCAGCTTGCTGTCAAGCTTAAACTCCGTTGTTTTTCCTTTTTTAACCGTTGCCTTTGCTTTCTTCGGAGCGATGGTCTTAAGGATTTCTTTTTCAATTCTGGCTGCTTCCTTTGTCGTCAGAAGTACATAATCGCCCTTCTTTCCAAAACTTACATTCAGATTTCCGTCCTCAGCCTTATAGGTCTTGCTGTTGATCAGTTCATATTCACCCGTCTTACGGTTGACAACAAATGCCTTCAGTGATTTATTATTTTTCACATTCTTTGCGGAAACGGAAACCGTGTATTTCACATCACCATTCGCATTCTTAACCTGCAGGATGATCGTAAGATCTTCGGTTCCTGCCGCCTCGGTAAGCTGCTTTACCACATCTGCGGTAAGTGTTCCCTTTGATCCCGATACCGTTGCATTTGCGCTGGTCACATTTCCCTGCGCATCCTTTGTTATGGTTACCGATGCCTCAGCCTTCTTATCGCCGGAAACTGTAATTTCCACTTTGGATGTCTCAATGGTCGTATCCTGTTTTCCGTCCGGTTTCACATCCGGCTTCGTATCCTGTTTTCCGTTCGGTTTCACATCCGGCTTCGTATCCGAAGTTCCCGGATTTACAGACGAGCCGCCGCCATTGCTGCCGGTCTTTCCGGTTAATTCGACCGTACCATATACGTTTGAGCCTGACCAGCCCATTCCGGTCTCATCATACCAACTTAACGTACCGATACGCTTGCCGCCTTTTGCATCGTTGATCTGGAGTTCCAGACCAATCTTGGTTCCGTTTGCCGGCTTGATATCCGTCCACTTGAAAGCAGCCTCAACCACGTATCCGCCATCGATTGTTTTTGTTGCAGACTTGACATTCTCTGCCAGACATTTTTTACCATTGAAGGACTGCTCATTGTTATAATTGATACGATACTGCTTATCGTCCTCTCCATAGGAAGCGGTCTTGCCGTTGTCCTCGTCGATGAACACTTCAAGAGAATCCTGCTCATGCGTCTGAGCGCCTGTTTTATCCAATACCGCGTCGTTTACGGTTGCATATACATAGAGATTGTCATCATCCCAGAGAACCTTTGCATTGGCAGAAGCCTCGGAGCCTTTGTTGATCGTAAGCGGGATGTTTACCGCATTGCCCCATGCGGCATCTGCATCTGCGTCAACCGAAATTGTTCCGTACGGGATCTTCTCGATGCCCGGCTTCATGGTTGCCACTGCATAATACTTGCTGCTTGACTCCTGCTTTCCGGTCAGATCATTAAAGCTTCCTGTCTCCCCGTCATTGTTTACAACAACATCGAGACTGATCTGCTGTGCAACTTTCAAACCCTTCATCGAAACCTTGACGGTTGCCTGATATCCGCCTGCGATCGCAGCAGCAGCTGTTCTTGCAACCGTCACCTTATGTGGTGTGATATCCGATGCCGAATTGTCCGGATCTACATATACCGTAACGGCATCTGCGTCATTTACGGTTGTATCTTTTACTTTTACCTGTACGGTAAGACCGTCTGCATCCCAAACCGGGATAAATTCTGCCTGTACCGCACCCTGATCGATCGTATAGGTTTCTCCTGCAATATTGCCATCCTTCGCCTCTGTAATGGTAACCTTCTGAATCGCCGGCTGAAGTTTCGTTGCATCCACATAAGCCCAATAAGCAGGCTTTGCTTTATAGTTTCCGTCAAAAAGCAGTGGGCACTGTGCAGAGCCGCTTGCTCCGCCACCGAGATCCGACTGGGAATGCAGCCATGAATTCGGCTCAATGACACCCCAGACGGTAATGCCGGATACGTTTGCTCCTTCCTTCTTTAACGCCTTGATCGCCTCATACAGATTCTTATGGCAGTATGCCATCTTGGTGTATTCGCTTTCCTTTGTAGCCGCTGTACCATCGTAGGTACTGCTTGCCTTAAAATCCAGCTCAGTCAGCTGCACTTTGCCGGCTGCCTGTGCATACTTCTTCGCTACACTCTTAAACTGTGCAGCCGAAAAACCGTCCACATTGTAATGTGCCTGCATACCAAAAGCATCCAGTCTGGTTCCATCTGCAGACTTCACGTCGTTGATCAGTTTTACGATACCCTCACACTTGGTGTTGTCTGTCTCTCCGAAGTCATTGTAGTAAAGTTCTACATCATTTGGCGCATATTTGTTTGCATACTTGAAAGCATTGATGATGAATTCGTTGCTCTTGTATACTCTCCACCACATGGAATTGCTTCCATGACGGGTATCCGATGTACTTGTATCACTTGCATCAGAAATAACCTTATCATCACGGTATGTATTGCCATTGACCGCCTCATTTACAACATCCCAGCCATAAAAGAGTCCGTCATACTTTCCGTTTGCAGCCTTTCCAAAATAATGATCAAATACACTGGAAATAAACCACTCCAGTCTGCGGTTCATAGTTTCCTTATCTACGTATGGCTTTGCAACATCATAGTCCTCGTGGAAGAACCATTCCGGAGTCTGTGAATGCCATACCAGCACATGACCGCGGACGCGAATCTTATCGTTCGGATTAGCATTATTCCACTCAAGAATTTTGTCCAGCATTGCATCCGCGCGTGAGAAATCTAAATTCTCTTGCTTATCATTAACAACCGGCACCTTCAGTTCCTTCCCTTGGAACGTAATTGTTGTAGAATCAACAGACTGTCCGATCTGATAGTTAAACAGTGCATCCGGCTTTAACTCGTTTCCGAATGTCACCGCATTGAAATGCTTCTTGACAAGTGCCATCAACGTATCATCTGAAATCTCACTTGACATGATGGCAGTACCTGCGATCGAACCAGTTCCAAGACTTCCTGTAACGGATGCTTTCCAATCCGGAATGTTCTCTTCGATCTCCGGTTTTGGTTTTGTGATCTTTTTCATGGATACATTTGCCACATAGTATTTTCCCATGATACAGGAACCTGGTTCCTGCCAATCTCCCTGTTCCAAAATACGAATCACAACCTTCTTCGCACCTGATGGAATCTTGTATGTTCCTTCGAATTTCGTCCATTTTCCAGCTTCAAGAATCTGCGCGGATGTACCGGAAATCAGTCCTGTTGTATCATACTCCTGCTTACCATCTCCATTCTCATAATACGGCTGAAATTGAACAGTTTTCTGAGAATCTTTCAATTCTTTATTATAATCATCCGACAATTTTGCCCAAAAAGAAAACTCATATTCTTCGCCTTCGCTTACGTTTTCCGTGATGTCCTGTGCAAAACATTCATATGATTTTGACGGATCTTGGGATCTTGTAATAGCACCACATGTTGTAACACCAATATCAGCTCCATTTTCAACAGGTTCCGCTGTAATCGTAGCATCTCCTTTTGAAGCACTCCAGGATGAGAAATCCTGATTTGAAAAATCTCCATTATCAATGATGTTCTCGCCATGAGTAATCTGGCTTCCGCTTCCTTCTTTTAACGTTACAACCACACTGGTCAAACAAAATGACGCATCATTCTGGGTTGTCATAATTACGACTTTATCAAACGTTCCTTCCGTCTTTTCCGGAACGATCGTATATTGTTTCTGTCCATTCTGACCATAGCATGCTTCCACATCATCATACCAGCCCGATGCATTTGTCATTCCAAGCTTCAAAGCAATAACGCCTTCCTGACTTTTAACATTGAAGGTAACAGACTCTACATTTGCAAGATCAAAGGACTCAGACAAATTCCATACTGCCTGTGGATACTTGTGCTCTGCATCATCATGTTTCAGCACAACATTCCAACCTTCTTCCCCTGATTCACAGGAAGTTCCATCAGCGCCACCTGCAAAAGCCTTTGTCAGCTGGTTCGCGGCGAACGTCTTGGTTGTTGTCTGTGTCTCATCCGCATATACCGTATCAATACCCCAATCCGACGGCAGCATACCGCCTACACTCGTGAGCATCATTGCCGCGGATAGTGCAATACACGCCCCCATTTTCCACATTTTTCCCACTCCTATTTTCCTCCTTAAATAGATTTTCGTGTACCTTAATAGTAGCAAAATCAAAGCCGACAAAAACAGGGAAAAACTATAGAAGAACAGCCGACAAATTGCAGTAAAATAATTCAGGTTTGCCGGCTTGGATTTTGAACAAGGCGTGTAATTTGTTGTGATGTTTTAGTGATTTTTGTCCCGCATGCTGGGACACTTCCAATCCTTATTCTGCTTGTTTTAACGTTGTACATAAAATAAATCACGCGCGGCGAAATTTTACATTTACTGGTAAAATAACACCGCGCGTCAATTTACTTAAAGGCTATCTGCGCAAAATTAAAAAAGCCGAGATACCAGATATGAAAATCATGCATGCCTTTTAATTCCTGCCAGATAAAATTATCAGGTTCCGTTAATTTATCGCATAAATCAGGAAGATTCTTTGCAGCTGCTGCCGCGCTGTCGTACGCGATCTCATCCTCCATTCCGCAGATATTGTAAAAATAATCAACGGTATATGGAGTATCCTCTAATATTTTTGCCGTCTTCTCCGCCAGATTGCTGGTCGGTGCTGCGGAAAATGCACCAAAATAACTGAACAGATCCATACATTCTCCGATTCCGATGTTAATCGTCTGCATCCCTCCCATCGAAAGTCCCGCCATCGCTCTGTGCATTCTTGAAGCACTTGGATCTCCTTCCACCGCATAGGTCGAATAGTGCGCTTCCATATACGGGATCAGATCCGAACGCAATTCTTTGCCAAACACATAAAACGAGTTATAATCCGAACCTTCTCTTGCACAGTTTTCGGTGGAGCGTCCGTTTGGTGTCACCACGATGAACGGCTCGATTTCTTTGTAATAGATCAGATTGTCCATCATTCTTTTTACCAGCGAATCCTCATCAACCATTCCCCACTCGGCTTCGTCTCCGCCGATTCCGTGCATCAGGTAGAGCACGTTGTACTTTTTATCCCGGCTGTAACCATACGGAAGATAAACATTTGCTTCCTTTGTGATTTCTTTTCCAGCTAGAAAATAATCTTTTGACGGGTAGCGGATATGCTCGATCACTCCGGCCTCATCGGCTCTCTTCTGCTGATATTTTTCCGGAATGCTTTGTGCATTCACATGTACCTTGCCGTTTTCCTGTGCGATCGCCTTTTGGATCATTTCCGCACTGTGTCCCACTTTCTCCACCTTTTCCAATACCTCATTTTCTAATCATCATTTCTAATAGATCCGGTAATTTCCCGATAAAGCAAGCATCGCAAACATATACAAAAAATTGTCGTAATACCGTCTCTCACCGGTTCTAAGAGGTGTATTCCAGAATTTGTCAACACATTGTTTCGCATAAGTTCCGTCCGCAGCCAGTGCACTTTCGGCATTGACCGCAATGATGGCTACCGGATGCAGTGCTTTCTCCTCCAGTCTGGTTCCGTCGGTCAAAAAAACACCGTCCCAGTGATCCTTCTGATCCTCGCAGTAGAATTTCTGGAATTTCTCTGCAATCTGCACCTGCCACGGGTCCTTGTCAAACCACAGATGGTCCATCGCGATATTTGCGATCGTGCGATAGGCATCACTGTAATACCAGTCGTGGCGGCCGAAGATCTCCTGATGCGCACTGTGCGGGGTTCCATCATAATCCGCATACTCTGCCGACAATCCGGTATCCGGATGACAGGCTTTATGCAGGTAGGCCCGGCTTGCTTCGGCAGCGCCTTTCCAGAACTTACGATCCTCCTCATCGGCATATTCCGCAAAAAGCTCGTAAAAATGCGGCAGATGATACGATGGATCACTAAAATCCAGTCCCGGGACAAATTTGATCAGTTTGTTGGAAGGCTCCCACATCGGATCGCCCGGATGTCCCGGTTCTCCCTTATGCACGCACTCATGCAGGATTGCTTTTGCCTCCCTGCTGTAATTAAAAATGCCCTCTCCGTCTCCCCATCTTCTTGATGCAAAGAACAATGCCATAGCAAAATACTCTTCCCCGTCCGGTGCCGGTCCGTCCGCATTTCTTGTGCCGTCCAAAGCGCAGGACCATGCAAAATAATTCTTTCCCGGTCCTTCATCCATATACATATAAGTTCTTGTCCACTTCCACAGACGGTCAAATTCCTCTTTCTTATCCAGCTGTACACATACCATCATGCCATACGACATGCCCTCGGTCCGCGCATCATGATTGCCGGTATCTTCCATAAATCCCATATCCTCCCCGGCTTCATGGTAAAAGCGCTCCTCTTCGCTGCCATGAAAAATCGTCTCAAATGTCTCCTGTACTCTTTTTTCGATTTCTTCTTCCGAATAACCATACTCCGCAAATACATTGCGGTACTGTTTTGTTTCATACGCTCCTGCCATATTTTTCTCCTTCCTCTTTCGGTCAGCCCATGCCATATTTCCTTTCCGCAAATGGACTGACATGCTCCTCACTGTATTGATATATGATCAGCTCCTGCACCGATACGTTTCTGTCGGTCCAAGATAGGCTTCTGCCGGTTTGTTTCCATGGGGATAGATCACGATCTTCTCAAGAACAAAGCCCGGTGTAACCGGAGTGACCCTGATCGTATTGATTCCCTGTTCCAGCTGCACCGGTACACTCCGGCGCCGGATCTGATCCAGCACACCGCGCGCCCACACAGGCTGATGATCTCCGATCTTAAAATCATCCGTAACGGCATCCAAAATCTGCATTGGAACACCGTTCACGGACACTGCATACTGCAATCGGTTCTCTGTTGTCACAGGATTCGACGGCTGCATATAGAATTCCGCTTCATAATCCCCCGCCTGCTTTGTCACGATGCTGTATTCGATATACGGTGCCCCATTCTCTGCATCTGCGTAGGAATCCGTCGGAAATGCTTTCATCGCAGATAAAGTCTTTCCGTAGCCGGCAAGACATTTCCATTGCATCGGTTGTCCTTCCCGATCAAAACCGTCCTTGCATCTGCTGTAATGTTCCGCCTCGATTGCGATCCATCCCTGTGTATCCACAAACGTATTGTTTCCATATTCATACGTTGACCGGTCGACCGGCACGCTGATCTTGCAGATGCCCGCCGGCAATTCCAGCCGGATCATTCCCTGCGTTCTTCCATCGGTGAGTGCCATCGCAAGCGCACTCTCGTCCACTGTGACATCAATGGTGAGTCTCTTGTGCTCTTCACCATCAAGCGTTCCATCCATTGCGGACAGTACGATCCATTCGGGCTTTTCGATCACCCGAAACGATGCTGGAAGTTTGCTTCTGCTGTACAGGCTGATCGAAGCACATCTGCATTCCGGATTCAGAAAATCCGAAATCGTCATTCTCTGATTCAGCCACGGACTGCCTTCCACATGCTGCATGGTACCGTCCACCGTCGCTATAATCGTCGGCTTTTGCAGCGGTAACACCTGCATCAGAAGCGGGTTCTTACACTCATCCTCATTCCAATTCGTAAACCCGATATGCTGCGACAGTCCCATTCCGTACCAGCGCGCATCATCTGTCCGATGATACTGCTCTATGATCTTTTGGTCTGCATCCAGACATGCCTTTGCCTCTTTCGCATAATCATTGGCACTGAGTGCACCGATTTCTGCCAGATAATGATTCATTCCTGACAACAGCTGAAGCTTCAGCACATTCATCGTTCCCATCGTCGGATACCAGACGAGCGCAACATAAGCGGGAAGTATTTCGGGCGCAACACGCTCCAGCTCATCGTACAAATCCTGTGCGGTCTGCATCACCCGCCCGACCTCCGCAAGCACCCGTGAACCTTCACGATAATTTGCTGCATGATAGGTTTCCGGTCTTAACGCCTCCGGTCTGCACTTGTGTATCATCCTTGTATAATCCGTCAGGATATCCGCAATCTGCGCCTGCTGCACTTCCGACAGCCTGCCAAATTGCCGCTTTACCCACAGTCTGGTATAGGCATCCGTCGTATTTAGTGCAGTCGTTCCCCAACGCTCAAAATCATAAGCCAGATCCATAAAAAACGATAACGGAAATTCCTGCGTTGCAATGTCTCCCACATTGACGATCCAGAGTTTTTGTACTCCGAAATCATATGCCTGCGTCATCTGTTCCCAGATTTTCGGAAGATAGGAACTGTTGATCCACTCATAGGAGGTCGGCCACCCATGATAATCGAAATGATAATACATACCGTATCCGCCCGGATGCTTACGCATCTCCTCCGTCGGAAGCGTTCTTAAGTTCCCGTAATTGTCATCGCAAAGCATGAGGATCACATCGCAAAGCTCCTTGGATCCGATCAACCCCTGCGTCGTCTCATCCCCGTAGAAGAAAGCCTCCACCTCCTTGTACAAAGCGATCATTCTCGGAACTTTGGACAGATCTTCATCGACATTCTCCCGGATCAGCTTTCGCTGCGTTCTGAGCACGTCCCTGAGCAGTTCAATATTGTCCGCAAGCGTTGCCCCTTTTCCCATGATCGCGGTGTCCGCTTCTCCACGCATACCAACCGTGATCACATTCTCAAATTTACCGCTCCGCTTCAGACCATCTTCCCAGAATCTTATGATTCCTTCCCGGTTCGTCTTGAAATTCCACGCATCTCCGTAAATACTGTCTTTTCCGCGCAGATATTTGTATTCCTCACCCTGCCGCAGACACGGCTCATGATGTGACATTCCCATGATCACGCCGTACTCATCCGCAAGTTCTGCGTTCAGAAGGCCCGGGCCGTCATCCTCAAACCGTGCACTCCACATCGCCGGCCAGAGATAATTTCCTTTCAGGCGAAGAAGCAGTTCAAAGATCGGCTCGTATGCCTTCGTATTCGGTCCCCCGAAATGGTACTCACTCCAGGTACCGAAAGCAGGCCACTCATCATTGATAAAGAATCCCCTGTATTCCACCGATGGTTCCTTTGCAATACACGCCATATCCGTGCTCAGCCGGATTTCATCCCGATGCACCGGCACCACATGACACCAGTTCACAAACGGGGATACACCAAAGATCTCCGACAAATGAAACAGTCCGTATATCGTTCCCCGCTTATCGCTTCCGACAATGACAAGCAGTCTCTCCCGCAAGCCATCATCCGGGAAAAACCATCCGTAGCACTCCCGTTTTCCTTTTAACACATCCGTCGGGATATTTTTCTGTGCATCCAGCCACCTGCTATGCTCCATCGTTGCGACAATGATCGTCAGTTCACGGGCTGCACTGCTTCTTACCTCTTCATGATCGATCGTTTCGACAACACGGATTTCCGGCAGCGTGCCGGTCACAAGTTCCATGTCATGTGCAACTTTTCCTGCGATCTTCAAAACCCCGGAATACGCACTCTGTTCTATGATAAATTTCATGTTGCGCTCCCTTTTCCACTATTTTTATTCTTATCCGTATAAATCGTGATTACCGGCTGTCCTTCCACAACCGTAAGGGTTCCATACATAGATGCCGTTTCCATCCATTTCAGTGCAATACTGTCCGTATAGATGACCGGTCTGGTAATCGTTTCACCGTCATACATGATTCCGTTATTTTCGATAAATATCCGACATCCGCGCCCCGTATGATCTATTCCCTGCACTAGATAACGAGCCGATAATTTTGATGGCTGATCCTTATAATAAATCTGCGTATCCACACCGCCCGGAAGGATCTCTCCTCTGAAATAATCTCCATCGCACCTTCCGTCAAACGAAATCATCTGTACGGTAGCGCATTCAGATTCCACCTTCTCGCAGCCATTCACATGAATATACAATTTCAACACTTCCATTTACTTCTCCCCATCTGCCTGTCCTTTCATTGCTCAGCGTAAATAAAAATCCCCATCCGTGTACGATCAAAAATATCGCACTATGAATGAGGATTTTATTTCTATCACTTATATCACATAATTGTCGCATTATTGAAGAATCTGATCCACATGCCTCTGCAGGATATCGAAATAGTCCTGTGGATTGCATTCCTGATATGCAGCCATATATGCATCCCATGTCGATGCGAAGTCATCGCTCATGATCACCTGCGGTAACCAGCTTCTCTTGACCGCGTCGATTTCATCACGAATCATGCCGCCTTTGGATTTTGATGACAAAGACTGTGTATACGAATACATCGGATACCATGCGCCGGGCGCTTCATTTGTTCCCAGCAGCTCGACATAATTTTGTACACCATACGCTTCAAAACACTCCCGTATGTCGGGCTTTAGGCTTTTCATAAACTCCACCGGCTGATACTCTATCGAAAATGCATTGATTCCGTCGTCAAGCAGACCTTCTACTCGTGGAAAATACGAATAGGGACAAAAATGAGATTCATTCAGCACGCTGTCTCCGTGACGTTTTCCCTGTTCACTATTCATATAGAACATACCGTTTTCGTCCACCGAATAGTCCAGGTCTTTTTCTCCCCAGAATCGAAGCTTCGTAATATCGGAATCCAGCAGATCATTTACAAACTGAAGTGCCCCCTGCACATCTTCACAGGATGTGGTAATCGAAAGTCCGCTCGATGTATCCATCTCTGCATTCCTGCTTGTATGCCACTGGTTTGACGTACCTTTGTCCATTGTAATCGGAAGCGGAACATAATCGCACCCCAGATCACTCAGTCCGTTTGTCTCATAAGGCTCTGCCAGATTGTAATAGAACTGCCACCATTGGTCAACCATTCCGAGAACAGCACCGGTTCCTAATTTATCCAGATATTCTTCGTATGTACTGGTAAACGACTGCGGATCAAAAATACCCTTGCGGTACTCTTCGTTCAGCTTCTGAAAATACCGTCTGGCAGTCTCCGTCGTATTATAATCAATCACCTGATCATTCCCGGGATCAACCATACAACTTCCGTCATTGGGATATCCATCCAGAAACTGCGGCACATTCTCCAGACAGAAGAATCTCCAGTCATCGCACAACATGGTAAACGGAACATTTTTTGTTCCGCCCGGCATGACCGGATTCGCCTGCACATAAGCTTCGATCAGATCAAAATATTCATCCACCGTTGTAATCTTCGGATATCCGGCCCATTTTAAAACGCGCGTCTGTATCCAGAATGCCTCGCCCGTATGCGTCACTTCAACATTCTCTCCCTGAGACACACAAAACTGTGGAATCCAGTAAATATGTCCGTCTTCCTGCCGGAAGTGCTCCCATTGCTCATCAGAAAGATAATTTCTGAGATTCGGATAATCATCCCAGTATTCATCAATCGGGATCAAAGCATCTGCCTCCAGTAATGCTTTCTCTCCAAGAATAAAATCCGGATATTCTCCCGAAGCAATGTACGAATTGAGCACCTCTTCCTTGGATTGTCCAACCAGCCAGTTCTCCTCGCAGTCTGCTCCGATCTTGTCAGCAATGATTTCCTTTATATCGTTCTGCATTCCCAGTGGTCTGCCCGTAACACTGAAAAAAGCGGTAAAATGTTTAATTTCCGGTTTCTGCCTATATTGAACGTTGTAACTGTATCCCCCAAGTACAATAAGCAATCCAATCACAACTAAAGTTGATACGATTTTCTTTTTCATATAACTCTACCTTCTCCTCAAAAGCTTTCTTTTATTATAGCTTTTTTTCTGTCAAAGGACAAGCAATCGCATCCGCAAGCACGGTTAAAGTGATATATTCTCTCCTCTTAATCCATTAAATGCACCCTTGATGGCAGCCTCCTCATGTGCGATCAGCCACTTGTTTTTCGCGGTCATAAGTTTGTCCTCACCATCTGCTGCAAGGGTAAAATCAATCGGTGTGTTTGTACCCTTCGGCAAGATCACAACACACTTAAATCCACCGTCTGCTGCGTTGCACGGTGCATAATGAAGTGTCGTCTCATACATTTCAACGACCGTTCCTGCCGGAACCTTAAAAGCCTCGATTTTTGCTGTATCATAAGTAAATTCATCCGTTACATCCGGCAACCATCCTAATAAAAGGATCATATCCGTTACCGCAATGTTGATTTCGGAATTTCTATGATATTCTACCGCGTTTAACTTGTGATTGTTTCCGTTGCAGTAACCAATCTGGATTGGAAGTCCGCCAAAGACACGCTCGCTGAATGTCTTTGCTTCCGGAACCGCTTCAAGCTCCTCGACTGACGGCACATAAATAACATCCTCCGGAAGCGGTGTGTGCTCCATTCCTTTCAAGAGCTTTGCGCATTCCATATTGTTCCAAACCTTACCGTATTTACGGAATTTTTCATCATTAACAGAAAAAATCTCCATGATTACCTCCTCATACTCATTTTTTCTGAGTATAACAGTTTGGTAGCCATGGAGACATGCCTTTCTTTGTCTTTACAATGTCACTTTTTTGTCTTTTTCCAGCAATGCCCGATGATGGGCATATGATTCCCTCTGCTTTTTCTTAACAAGCTGCTTTCGGTATTCACTCGTCAGCATTCCATACCGCTTGCGAAACAGATTGGTAAACGCTTTACTATTGGCAAATCCATGATCAAATGCAATATCCACGATCTGCTTATCCGTATTTTCCAAATCCTTTACCGCATGTTCCAGCCGGATATTTTGCAGATAATCCTTATAATTGATGCCCGCATAGCGTGCAAACATTTTTGACAGATAAGACGGCGAATATCCAAATATTCCCGCCAGTTTTTCAAGTGAAATATCTTCCATATAATGATCCTTGAGATAGGATGTAATCATACCGAGCCGGTTCAGCTGCTGATTGCTTTTGAGCAATTCATCCTGCACATCCAGCTTCCTGTATTTCTTTACCAGAATATGTAATAGTTGATAAAACATACTTAAAATTTCAAAATCATAGCCATCTGTCTGCATCCGATACACCTTATACATCCGAAAGATCAGACATGCCACCTGCTCATCGTATGTCCGTTCACTGTGCGAAAACCAGATAAACTGCTCGCCCGTAAAGTACGACGCGAACTGATTCAGCGGAATCTGCAGCACAATTGTGTGATTCGGCCTGTTCGCATGGATCGCATGCACCTCGTTGCTGTTGACAATGATGAACTCGCCTTCTCCGAGATGATAATGCGTTGTGTCAAGAATAAAATCAAGTTCTCCTTCCTGCACTGCAAAAATCTCAATCGACCGGTGCCAGTGTTTCTCCCTGATATATTTTCCGCTGTGTCCCTCGAATAAAAAAAGTTTAAACGGAAAGCCTTTGTCCGGCACAATAACCTCATGTTGATACTGCTGCTCTGTCATATGCTCCCACATAACTATCACATATTTCTTGACTAGACATTAAATCTGAAAAGAATCACATCGCCGTCTTTAACCACATAATCCTTTCCTTCCATGCCAACGATTCCTTTTTCTCTGGCTGCCGCAAGGCTTCCGTTATCCAGCAGATCCTGATAGTTGACAACCTCTGCCTTGATAAATCCACGTTCAAAATCCGTATGGATCTTTCCGGCTGCCTGTGGTGCTTTGGTTCCTTTTTTGATAGTCCATGCACGGCACTCATCTTCGCCGGCCGTCAGGAAACTGATCAGCCCCAGCAGACTGTAACTTGCCGCTACCAGCTTATCCAGACCACTGGATGAAACGCCGAGGTCATCGAGATATTCCTTTTTTTCTTCATCGGAAAGTTCGGAAAGTTCCTGCTCGATCTGTGCACAGATAACAAACACTTCTGCACCTTCTTCTTTTGCCAGTTCACGCACTTTTGCCACATGCGGATTGGAGGCTCCATCATCGGCGAGATCATCCTCTGCTACGTTTGCTGCATAGATGGTAGGCTTTGCCGTGAGGAGGTTGTATCCCTTAAACCAGATCTGTGCGTCATCATCATCCGGCACCTCAAAGGTTCTCGCCATCTTTCCATCTTCCAGATGTGCCTTGACTGCCTCAACGAGTTCCAACTCTTTGGCAAGTGTCTTGTCCATTCTTGCCTGTTTGGAAATCTTTGCAATTCTTCTGTCGAGAATCTCAATATCCGAAAAGATCAGTTCCAGATTGATGGTCTCAATATCACGCGCCGGATCAATGGAACCGTCGACGTGGATAATATTGGTATCCTCGAAACAGCGCACTACATGTACAATCGCATCGACCTCCCGGATATTGGCAAGGAACTGGTTTCCAAGTCCCTCTCCCTTGCTGGCACCCTTTACAAGTCCTGCAATATCAACAAATTCGATTGTGGCAGGTGTCACCTTTTTTGTATGATAAAGTTCACCGAGCTTTACGATTCTCTCATCCGGAACCGAAACGATTCCTACGTTTGGATCGATGGTCGCAAACGGATAGTTCGCAGATAAGGCACCTGCTTTGGTCAGTGAATTGAATAATGTACTTTTTCCCACGTTTGGGAGTCCGACAATGCCGAGTTTCATGATATATATTTCTCCTTTGAAAAGTATTGTAAGCTAATAAAAACAATATATAGTGTACCACATTAATGCTTAATTGTACAATTATTTCTCCCTAGCTGCCAGAATGCCACGGCGCTTGCCGCCGCTACATTGAGTGAATCCACGCCATGCGACATCGGAATACAGACCGTATAATCGCAGTCCGCAATCGTATGTCCTGCCAGACCATCCCCTTCCGTGCCAAGCACGACAGCCAGCTTTTCTTCCGCAGCCAGTGCCGGATCATCAATTCCAACCGAATCCCCGGAAAGTGCCATGGCTGCCACACGAAATCCCATTCGGTGCAAATGGTCAATATCCGCTCCTACCGCCTGGCCGGGTGGATTTTTCACCCCGTTTTCTGTCTGCAGGTATGTCCACGGAATCTGAAAGACGGTTCCCATGCTTACCCGGATGGCGCGCCGGTACAGCGGATCACTGCATCCCGGCGTCAGAAGCACCGCATCCATATGAAGCGCAGCCGCCGAACGGAAAATAGCACCGACGTTGGTTGGATTTACCACATTTTCGAGCACTGCAATGCGTCTGGCTTTGGCACAAATCTCCTCCGGTTCCTGCAGTTTCGGCCGATACATGGCACAAAGTGCCCCTCTGGTCAGGGCAAAACCGGTCAGCTTTGTCAGCACATCAAATTCTGCCGTATACACCGGAATATCCCCGCATCTTTCGATCATTTCTTTTGCTTCTCCCTGAACATGTTTTGTTTCCATAAGCAAAGACACCGGTATGCATCCCGCATCCAGTGCCCGCTCAATCACCTTGGGACTTTCGGCAATAAACATTCCTTCTTCCGGATGCGCACGGTTCAGCAGCTGATTTTCGGTCAACCGCGCGTACACATCCAGCTCCGGTGCCAAAAAGTCCGTAATTTCTATCCTATTTTCCATATCTGCACCTGCCTTTTGTTCAACTTTTTTTATTATCCCAAAACAGCGGTGCTTTTTCAAGTCTATTCGTAGTCTTTTACATTGCTGCTGTCCACTTTTTCAAATGGAACCCATACATACAGTCCATCTTTGGTTGCTCCTTCGAGTTTTGTCACATCCGAACCGTTTACAACTGCAATTGCTGTTTCTATAGCCATTTTTCCCTGTCCGGTGCCTGACTGATACACGGTAAACGCCATATCTCCAGACTCGATTGCCGCACATCCGCCGGCTGTTGCATCAATTCCGAGAATCGGCATGCCGTTTATTCCTGCCTCTTTGCATGCATCGACAATTCCCATCGCCATGGAATCGTTGTTACATGCCACAACATCACAGGACTGTCCGGTCTTTAAGAAAAGTTCAAACATCTTCTGTGCCGTTGCCTGATCCCAGTCTGCATTATCCTCAAATACATAATTGACTTTCTTGCCGGACGCATTCAATGTATCCTTCAATGCACCTGTACGTCCTTTCGTTGCCGAATGGTTCTTTGGTCCCTTGAAGATTGCCACATTGATTTCATCCGAAGAAGAAAACTTATCAAGAATATACTCTGCCTGATACTTTCCCGCTACATTTTCATCGGAACCTACATACATATATTTTCCGGCCTCCAGATACGATGCATCCGGACAACTGTTATAAAAGATAACAGGAATTCCGTCTGCAAGTGATTCCAGTTCCAGCGCGGTATCTGCATTAACCGGTCCACATAAAATCACATCGTATTTTTCTTTTACTGCCTGTTTGATATGTTCCACCTGACTCTCCAGTGAACCATCCTCATCATAGACATCCAGTGTTGCACCTTTTTCCTGTGCTGTCTTTTTTGCCTGTTCCACAATCGTGTTACGGAAATCATCTCCCTGTGACAACGACATCATGATTTTGATTCCGTTTCCACTGCCGGATTTGCCTCCGGTACTGCCGCATCCTGCCATGCAGCCCACAAGAAGCAGGGCGCATATCATACAACTGATTCCTTTCTTCATGACCTTTTACCCTCCCTATATCTGAAACTGCTTGACCTGATCCGCCAGCTGGTCTGCAGATTCTGCCAGATTTCCGGCTTCCTCTTCGACCTGTTCACTATTCTTGGAAATACTCTTTGCCTGCTGGAGCATGGATTCCGAAGTGGCAAGAATTTCATCCGAACTTGCCGCCTGTTCTTCGGAAATTGCGGCAACATTGGTTGCCACCTGATCCACCTGGTTGATTTTTTCTACCACACCCTCTATCAGATGGCTGGTTTCCTGGATATTCTGGAAAATCTGGTCAAATGTATCCACCGCTGTATGAATCAGATCCGCACTGCTTTCGATATCGCTGGCACTGCTTCTGCCCTGTTTGACGGCATCATCCACAAGTCCGTTGATTTCATTGATGAGTGATGTAATATGCGCTACCGAATCCGCACTGTTTTTTGCAAGCACCCCAATCTGTGAGGCAACTACCGCAAATCCACGTCCGGCTTCCCCTGCACGCGCTGCTTCAATCGATGCATTTAAGGAGAGCAGGTTGGTTTCCTCCGCAATATCCCCGATCAGTTTTATAATATCTACGATTTCTCCGGAAGCCGTACCCACTTTATCAACCGCTTCTTCGAGGTTATGTATGGAAATTTCGATATTATGAAGCGCATTTCCAACACTCTCCATATCGGCTTTTCCTTTTTCTGATACTTCCACAGTGGTACGCATCTTATCTTCTACTTTATCGCTGTCCTCTTTGGTATCCGCAACAACACCGGCAAGCTGGGTTGCGTTCTGTGCGATTTCATTGACGGAAACCGACAGCTGATCAACCGTTGCATTCAGCTCCGTCATGGACTGTGACTGGATATTTGCAGCAGAATTCATTTCACCCGAAACATTCTTGCTTGATCCAGCCTGTTTTTCCAGGCGGTCGGAAACATGTCCCATCTGCCGGATCATTTCCTTCATTGATGCAATAAAATGTTCCACGCTGCGCCCCATCACAGCAATCTCATCATTTCCTTTCACCTTCATGGATACGGTAAAGTCACCGGATGCCATGCTGGTAATTACCCTTGTCATCTCCTTCACCGGACGAATCACCACATGCGTCACACGTTCGATCAGAACACATAATACAAGGATCGAAATAATGCTGAAAATGATCATAAGATTCCGCAATCCTACCAGATCCGCAAGTACAACACGCGTAGGAACATAAGAAACCAGCAGCCAGTTGGTTCCGTTTACTTCCTTAAATACCGTCATATTTCCATCGAGTGTACAGAAATCATACGATTTGCCGGAAACCTTTTTCTCCACATCTTTATAAAATGCACTCTGTCCGTCTGCCCCCAGTGTCCTGGAAATCAGATCGGAATCCCTGCTTGCAAGGATCACGCTGCTGTCCTTGTCCACAAGAAATGCCTCTGCATCGTGCATTTCGATAAAAGAATTTACAATCACGGAAATACGGTCCAATGTCATATCGGCTGCAATTACACGCACGGTATCTGAACCGTCATTCAAAAGTCCGGATGCACTGACAACATTCGTTCCGTCCGGATTCTGGTGTGCAGAACCGACTGCCATATTAACTCTTGTCATTCCTTCCTGATACCACATACTCTCTTTCGGATTCGGCTCCTGCTTTTTGGAGTCTGTACCTTTTAAAAAGCTGCCATTGGCATCTGCAAGGAAAAGACCATCCGGATAATTTTCACTGTATCCGCAGGATGCATCCAAAATGGTCTGCAGCTGTGTCTCATCCGGGTGCAATTTTTCAATCATGGTCTTTGCCATCTGCATGGAAGCCAGATTTTCCTCAAGCCATGCCTCAATTTTTGATGCCTGACTGTTTACCGAAGATTCCAGTAAATTTTTGGAATAACTCTCGATAATTCCGGATGATACATGATATGCGGTAAACACCAGAATCAGTATAATCGCAATTACTACCGGAATAATAATTCCAAGTAATTTTGCTTTAATAGAAATGTTACTCTTCTTTTTCACAAACAATTCCCTCCCTCTTTTGCTTCTGTCCCTATTATAATTTTTTACGCCTGTATCGTCAATGTTTTGCACTTTTTAAATTTTTTCTACTTTTTTCGGATACATGCACAAAATGAGAGAGACCTTACGATCTCTCTCAAATAAGAAGAAAAAATTGAAGTATGTAAAACAAAAATTTGATATTGTCAATTATAATATCCGGATACTACTTCTGTACGTTAAATGCTCCCATACCCGGATAAACAGCTGCTGCGCCAAGTTCTTCTTCGATACGGAGTAACTGGTTGTATTTTGCCACACGCTCTGTTCTGCTCGGTGCACCGGTCTTGATCTGACAGGTATTTAATGCGACAGCCAGATCTGCGATTGTGGTATCTTCTGTCTCTCCGGAACGGTGAGAAGAAATGGCTGTGTATCCGGCTTTGTGTGCCATCTTGATTGCCTCTAAAGTTTCGGAAACGGAACCAATCTGGTTTAACTTGATCAGAATGGAGTTTCCGCAGCCAAGGCTGATTCCCTTTGCCAGACGCTCGGTATTGGTAACGAAAAGGTCATCACCGACAAGCTGTACTTTGTCCCCCAGCTCGGCGGTAAGCTTCTGCCATCCTTCCCAGTCCTCTTCATCCAGTGCATCCTCTATGGAAATGATCGGATATTTCTCCACAAGCTTTTTCCAATGATCAATCAGCTGTTCAGAAGTATATACGGTTCCGGCCTTTGGCAGTTTGTACTCGCCCTTCTTTCCTGTCTTCCACTCGGAAGAAGCGGCATCCATTGCAATCTTAAAGTCCTTCCCCGGCTCATATCCGGCTTTCTTTACTGCCTCAAGAATGGTCTCGATTGCTTCCTCATCCGATTTCAGTGCCGGTGCAAAACCACCCTCATCCCCAACGGATGTGGCAAGTCCTCTGTCCTTTAAAATAGAAGCCAGTGCATGGAATACTTCCGCACACCATCTGAGACATTCTTTAAAGGAAGGGGCTCCTACCGGCATAATCATAAATTCCTGTACATCCAGTCCGGAAGACAGTGCGTGGCATCCACCGTTTACGATATTCATCATTGGAACCGGAAGACGATTTCCGGAAGCCCCGCCAAGGAAACGATAAAGCGGAATATCCAGTGAAATTGCTGCCGCTCTGGCACATGCGATGGAAACGGCAAGAATTGCATTTGCTCCGAGTTTGGACTTGTCCTTTGTTCCGTCCGCATCGATCATTGCCTTGTCAATTGCATAGGTGTCGGATGCATCCATCCCCTGCAGTGTCCCGTTGATCACGGTGTTTATGTTTTCAACGGCTTTCTGCACGCCCTTTCCAAGGTAACGGCTCTTGTCTCCGTCGCGAAGTTCTAATGCTTCAAACTCACCGGTGGATGCACCGCTTGGTGCCATGCCTCTTCCGATTGTACCATCTATCAATGTAACCTCTGCCTCAACAGTAGGGTTTCCTCTTGAATCCAAAATTTCTCTTCCAACTACTTTTTCAATCTCCAGATAATTCATCTTTTTTGTTCTCCTTTCGATATGCGAAGAACTCCTTCCGGAAGCGGTAATGGCGTCGTTTGTACTTCCGTTAAACACACTCAGCAGTTATGTGTTTGCGAAGGAGTCTTCCAATGATTTACACAAGGAAGTTAGTTGTATCTAACCCAAGAAAGATTATATCTGACATATTGAAAAATAGCAAGCATTTTTTCTGATAGTTTTTATCAACTAATTTTGGTTAGTTGTAGAATACTGCATGGCTTATATTTTCATATCGTGCCTGCATTGTCCTTTTCTTTTTAAATCTGGCGGATGAGATTTACCATCTCCACAGCACCCAGTGCACAATCATACCCCTTGTTTCCAGCTTTCGTTCCCGCACGCTCAATTGCCTGCTCGATATTTTCCGTTGTAACCACACCAAACATTACCGGAATTTCGCTCTCCAGGGAAACGGCAGCCACACCCTTGGATACTTCATTGCAGACATAGTCGTAGTGGCTTGTGCTTCCGCGGATCACAGCTCCCAGACAGATCACGGCATCGTATTTTTTGCTCATTGCCATCTTCTTTGCGATCAATGGGATTTCAAATGCCCCCGGCACCCATGCCACCGTAATGTCCTCTTCCTTCACATCATGACGCAGCAGGCCATCCATGGCACCGCCCAGCAGTTTGTTAGTGATAAATTCGTTGAACCGTGCGACGACGATTCCTACCTTCATATTGTTTGCTACTAATTTTCCTTCCAGTGTACTCATAATGTTCATTCTCCTTTTCTTCATTTTAAAAGTTTAATACATGTCCCATACGATTCTGCTTCGTTTTTAAGTAAAACAGGTCATACGGTGTGGCCTGCATCTGGATCGGCACGCGCTCTGTAATGGAAATTCCAAACTCTCCGAGCTGGTATACTTTGTCGGGATTGTTGGTTAAAAGCCGCATGCTGTGCACACCCAGATCCTTTAAGATCTGTGCGCCGATGTAATATTCGCGCTCATCCCCGGCAAATCCTAAGGCAAGATTGGCATCTAAAGTGTCCATTCCCTGTTCCTGCAGTTCATATGCACGCAGTTTGTTGATCAATCCGATACCGCGGCCTTCCTGCCGCATGTAAAGTAAAATCCCGCGACCTTCCCTTTCAATCTGTGTCATGGCAGCGGCAAACTGCTGTCCACAGTCGCACCGCAGGGAGCCAAAGGTATCTCCGGTGAGGCACTCGGAATGTACACGGCAGAGTACATTTTCTCCGTCCCCGATTTCTCCTTTGACTAATGCCACATGATGTTCACCATTTAAACGGTTCACATAACCGTATGCCCGAAATTTTCCATACTTCGTCGGCATCTTTGTCACAGCCACACAGTCCACCAGCTTTTCATGGCATTTGCGGTATTCCTGGAGTGCGGCAATGGTAATCATTTTTATATCGTGCCTTTTTGCAAGTGCAAGCAGTTCCGTTGTGCGCATCATGGTGCCATCCTCGCGCATGATCTCACAGCAGAGCCCACATTCTTTTAAGCCTGCCAGGCGGCACAGATCCACGGTTGCTTCCGTATGCCCGTTTCTCTCCAGCACCCCGTTCTTCTTTGCCAGAAGCGGAAACATATGTCCCGGACGCCGGAAATCCTCCGGTTTTGCATCCTCTGCCACACAGCGCATGGCGGTCATGGAACGCTCGGCAGCGGAAATGCCTGTGGTTGTTTCCACATAATCCACGGAAACCGTAAACGCGGTTTCATGATTGTCCGTATTATTTTCCACCATCTGCGGAAAATGCAGTTTTTTTACATATTCAGCGGACATTGGCATACAGATCAGCCCTTTTCCATGCATTGCCATAAAATTGATGTTTTCCGTTGTGGCAAATTCCGCGGCACATATAAAATCGCCCTCATTTTCGCGATCCTCGTCATCGGTGACAAGAATCAGTTTTCCGTTTCGTAATTCCTCAAGTGCTTCCTCAACGGTTGCAAATCCTTCCATTGTTCATTCCTCCTGTTATTTTTTCTCTTTTTATATCCATGGTGTTTTAGAATCCACAGTTTTCCAGAAATTCCCGGGTGATGTGGCTTTCTTTTTTTTCTTCCTGTGGATGCAGCAGTTTTTCCACATATTTTCCGATGATATCCGTTTCTAAATTCACAATATCTCCCTCTTTTTTGCTTCCAAGCGTTGTCACCTCTGCCGTATGAGGGATCATCGACACCGAAAAATCATGCGCAGTTACCGCGGCAACGGTCAGACTAATGCCATCGATGGTAATGGAACCTTTCTCCACCACATACCGAAGGACTTCCGGCGGCGCCTCCACCCGGATCCATATGGCATTGTCATCCTGCTTGCGCCCGGCTATCTGTCCGGTCGCATCCACATGTCCGGCTACAATATGCCCTCCAAAGCGTCCGTTTGCCGACATTGCACGTTCCAGATTCACAGGACTTTTTCTTTTGCACTGTGCCAGTGCCGACCGGTTTAAAGTTTCATGCATGACATCCGCAGTAAATCTTTCGTGGTCAAAGGAAGTGACCGTCAGACAGACTCCGTTTACCGCTATGCTGTCTCCGATATGCACATCCTCAAGTATCTTTCTGGCGTTAATCGTCAACACCGCAGAATGTGCGCCTTTTGCAATGTTTTCAATGGTTCCCATCTCCTCTATGATTCCTGTAAACATGATAATGGCCTCCCCTCTGTCGCCGGGTATCCCTCTATCAGCCAGTCCGATCCCAACGCTGTAACTTTTGTCCGGCTTAATGTCACGGCCTCTGCAGGTTTTAAAAATCCCTGCCCCTCAACCGGGGTTTTGGCTGTTGCCCCGCCAAACAGCTTAGGCGCCACATATGCCTGCACCTTCTGTACAAGCCCAGCTTGCAGAGCCGACCAGTTTAAAGTTCCACCACCTTCGAGAATCACGCTGTCAATCTCCTGTTCTCCAAGCTGTCGCATCAGATCCCAAAGATCTACCTGCCCATCTTTTTCCGGTGTGACTAAAATCTGACATCCTGCCTCCACATATGGCATATGCATGGCTTCCTGCCGGTTACAGCTTGCTATAATCGTTGGAACTTCTTTTGCGGTACGCACAATCTGTGATTCTAATGGCGTCCGCAATACTGTATCACAAATGATGCGCACCGGGTTTACCCCATTTTCTGTTTTTCCTAGCCGGCAGGTCAGCATCGGATCATCCGCAAGTACCGTTCCCACGCCAACCATAATGGCATGGTAACGGTTCCGCATACGGTGTACATGCGCACGCGCCGCTTTTCCTGTCACCCAGCGGGATGCCCCGGTATACGTGGCAATTTTTCCATCCAGTGTCATCGCATATTTTAAAATGACAAACGGAAGTTTTGTCTGGATATAATGAAAAAATACTTCATTCATTTCATCACATTCGTCCTGTAATACCTGTTCAGTCACTTCTACTCCATGTTCCCGCAAAATCCGGATGCCCTTTCCATGAACAAGTGGATTCGGATCTTTCGAACCAATCACTACTCTGCGAATTCCTGCGGCAAGCAGAGCATCGGTACATGGTGGTTGTTTTCCATGATGACAGCACGGCTCTAAGGTCACATAAATCGTAGCCCCTTCCGGGGATTGTATACAATTAGCCAGTGCATTCCGTTCTGCATGTGGCTGTCCGTAGTGTTCGTGATATCCCTCTCCGATAATTTTTCCATCTTTTACAATCACAGCACCTACCAGAGGATTCGGGGATACCTGTCCTTCTCCTTTTTGTGCCAGTGCTATTGCTCGGCGCATGTAATATTCATCTGTCATTTTTTCTCCTTTTTCATCAGTGATATGGCTTCGCCATACCACAAAAGCCCCAAGCAAATGCTCAGGGCTTCTTTTTACCGTGTTCTGCTGCCGGGGATATATTTTCAAATCCTTTTATTCATAGGAAATAAAAAATGCTCTGGAAATAAATTCCAGAGCAAACATTTCAATATCCACCACAACCATACACGGGTTCTTGTGTTTCTATCCTTTATCTTCTTTCATCCAGACTGTACTGTCGGCTTCGGAGTTTCACCGAATCATGCC
>ERZ824598.1494-NODE-1494-length-29139-cov-3.825265_pt1 | contig 29139 bp, 35 predicted proteins | sample MGYA00519934_ERZ824598 | MGnify/ENA primary metagenome ERZ824598 (study PRJEB31778, sample SAMEA3449177) | human gut metagenome | biome: human gut; feature: human-associated habitat; material: faeces | place: United Kingdom | collected 2010/2012 ...
ACACAGTGGGCGCTATTCGCAAAATTAAAAATTTTGATAGCGCTCCATCTATCCCGCAAGGCCTCCGCCTTGCAGGAACCCTATTCGTTCTTCCTGCTGCTTTTGCGCCAAAGCCTGCTTATGCTGCCTTAAATGGTCTTCTAACGCCTGTGCATACTCTTTTTTTCTCATTTTCAGTACCTTAAAATCCATCTGCAAAATATACCTCAAATGCTCCTCAATGTGAATTTCATGGTCGTCAAATTCCGAAACCTCCGGCAAAACGCCGTTTTCAAAAAATACATTTTCCCGTTGTGCCGACTGCAGCTGCAACAGGTTGATGTTCATAATTTCCGAATAATTCCCAACCTTCATAAACTCCAACGCCCGCTGTTTCACCCGTTCCGGAATTTTTCCCGTGCTGTCCGTAAACAGCCCCATGTTAAAGGCGTCAAAAAAACGCTGCTTCTGCATATCTTCACTCATTAACAGTTCGTTTTCCGTAACATATTCCACATCAAAGCTTGTAATATCCTCACCGGAAAAAACAAGGGCGTTTCCAATTGCGTTTGTGCCAACATAATTCACAATTCGTTTCGTATTGGCGAACCGCTTATAAACCTCAAGCCATAAAACCGCAAGATTTTTAATACTGTTTCGAATGTGGTCGCCAGTCAGCGAAAGCCTCGTGTTGTCAATATCCTGAAGATTTGCAATCGCAGTTCCAGACGTTACCCCCGCCGGCGTTGCCCCATTCACCATCAATTGTGAAGTCCCGGCAACATATTCCATGTCAGACTTTAAATTATACCGCTCCTGCATAATTTCAGACGGCAAATTTCCGTTTGGAACCGGCACGGGAGGGCTCGAACCCTTCCGATACACCAGCACGGCGCCCGGCGCCGCTCCGTTTTCCTCAAATTCTTCTATGTCAATAGAGCCTTCCTCAGCGTAAAATCCTTGAATTGCAACCCGCTTAATATATTCGTGAATCCGGTTTAAACAACCGTTATACGCCCTCTGCCTCGGAATTAAATCCTCAATGGCCGATTTACCGAAAAACTGTCCCGGCACCTCCCGGCAAATCATCTGAACCAGCGGAATGCGTCCATACGGCAAATCGCCGTAATACACCAAATGCTCCCCGCCAACAATGATCGCCATCTTGCCGTTTGGCAAATGTTTCGAGGGCCGCTCAAAATACGTCACAACTTTAACGGCATTGTCCACACTCTTGTGCCCAACGGTCATCACAGAATTTTCATACCCATATCCGCCGCCGGAGGACATTGGCGTCAATTGAAAGGTTTCCACCGCGCTTCCCGCAGTTTTAATACCATAAAGATCATACACGTCGTCTACCGTTTTTACTTGCTCTAAAATAATGGACCGCTGGGCTTCCACGCTCTGCTTAAATACACTTTCGGGATACACCTCATAGGGCGTTATCAAACCATAGTCCAAATCACCCTGATAAAAGGCCTTTGAAACCTTTTTCTCCACACCGTCTTCCCCTACAACAACATCCGTCTGCGTGGCATACCGCTCTCCCTTGTCTTTGTCCCACCAAGAAAGCCAAAAACAGTTGCCGCAAAGCTCATTCCAGGCAATCGCCGTGTTTTTCTTCGTGTCAAAATCAGAAACCGACTGCGTATACTGCAAAATGCTGGTAGAAACCTCCGCCTTAGCATAATCGTCTAATTCATTGGTTCTGGGTTTTACCTTCATGCGGTAATTAATTTTTTTCAGGTTTGCAATCCTTGTTTCAATTAAAGGCGCAATCTGGTTAAAGGTCTCCCGCTCCAACCAGTCATACACAGGCTGGAGCTGTTCAATTTCCCCTCGATAGGTGTTGAAATCGCAGTATTGGTTTCCAACTAAAAAATTTGCGTTTAAAATCCACTGTGTTTCCAAAGGCGCTTTTTCTGTCCGTCGCTTTTCTAAATCCTCCAAAACAGCTTGGATAATGTCCTCTTTAAAAAGCTGATTTCCCTCATTGTCAACATCGATTAAAATATGCCCGTCGTCCTCCGCCGTTTCTTTTCCCTTTTTCGGGTTAAAAAAGCTTCCGGCAGCTGCAAACACACCGGAGAGCGGCGGCTTAAACCGAAAATTCATTTGTTATCCCCCCACCTTTGTTTTATCACGCCACCCCCGCAAAACCTGCTCGTGACGGCTTATGGGATTTTCCACTTTTCCGCGGGGCGGCTTTTCCGGCTCTCCATTCAGCAGGCGGTAAAGCTCCCTGCGCTCAATGTGCTGTAAAACCGCCTGAAATATCAAAATTGCCGCTAATACAAACACGCTCCCAATCATTGTTTTCCTCCCAAAGCTTTCCCCTTCGTCCGCGCCCCGGCCGTTGTTTTCTTGCTCTGCTGGTCTGCAGGCTCCTGCTTTTCCAGCATTTTTTCAGGCTTTTCCTGGTTTTCCGGAGTTTTAGCACGACTTGCTGTAAGCGCATCGCTGAAAAACAAAGCCGGCGGCGTTTTTGGTTTTTCCCGAACGGTTCCCGGTTTATAATGCTCTGCCTCAGCTGCCGCAGCCTTTAAACAGTCCAAACAAATAATTACAGTGTTTCCAAATTCGCGTCCTGTTGTCAGCGAAAAACAATCGGTGCATTTACACCCTTTCACCATACATTTTTTCTTTACCTTTTTTACATGCATTAAAAATAGCTCCTCCTTTTTCCATATCTTCCGCTTAGCATCTTATCTCTATATTTCTCTACGTCTGTCTTCTCCTGACGCACAGGATTAGACGGATAGGTAAAAAACGTCACAAAATACCGAAGCGCGTCCGGCAAATGGGTAATGTCATGCGGCTCGGTCATGCAGTCCGTAGACTTTTTTAAATCCCTCTGCAGCGCCGGCAAACACTCTATCAGCTGCTCACAGCAAGAAAAAATCTTAAGACGGCTTGTTTTTCCGTCCTCACGTTCCGTCACCTTTAACAAATCCTTTAACGCAAGCCACCCGGCTTCCCGGTCTGCACTTGCCTTCACAAGCGGCAGCCCGTTTTCTGAAAACAAATCCGATTTTCCCTTTAAAGACTCCTGCGACCGCGCCCAAAGGTCTGGAGGCGCAGCAGTATAATCAATTCTTTCTCCTTCCGAAAGACTTAAAATATCGCTTGCCCCTTCCGATATAATTTTGTCCGGTTTCGCATACTCACGATAAACAAAATAGGTTCCATGTTCATCAATTGCCACCCAAACACAGGCCAAACAGTCAAGTCCATAGTCAATGGCCCGAAAGCGTTTCCAATGCTCGGGCAGCGGAAACGGCTCAACCACATGCACGTTTCTGTCAAACTCACTGAAATACTGTCCGGCAAGCATGTCCCAGTTCCCGTCGCGCCACGCCTGCCGCAGCCCGTCGCTTAAATTGTTTAACATGTTAATATATCCAGGGTCCTTTTCCATCAGCGCCTTGTTGTCAAACACTGTTGCCGGAATAAACAAATAATCTTCCGGCTTTTCATTCTGCCTGTATCTTTTAGACACAAACAGCCTCTTTACCCACTCATGCCCAATGCCGCCGGGATTGCACGTCAAATACATACGCTTGGGAAAGTCATTCGCACCGCGCAAACATGCCGTCAGCGTTTCAAACTGATATTCGGTAAACTGCGTGGCCTCATCTAAAAAAATGATGTCATATTCCTGCCCCTGATATTGCAAAACATCGCTTTCCGACTGGCAATACCCCAACTTAATAATGCTGCCGTTAGAAAACTGGAACTCTTTTGTTTTGTCTACATAACGCGCCGTACCGGCAAGCATTTTAGAAAGCTCCCTGATATGGTTTTGATAAAGGTCCGGATAGGTACGCCGAAGCAGCAAAATCATAATTCCCGAATAATTTAACGCCAGCAAAACACTCTTGTGCCGCACCGCCCAAGACTTTCCTCCGCCTCTCGCGCCGCCATATGCGGTAAACCTCGCCTCCGATTTAAAAAAAGCAAGCTGTTTTAAGCTTGCCTGCGATAAATCAATATTTAAATTACTTGGCATATTCATTCAGTTCTTCCGGCAGCGTAAACGTAATTTTTGTGTTATCCGTTGCTTCGCCTTTCGCAAGCGCACGTTTATCATAAAGCGTCCCGATGGCAGTTGTCAGTTGATTGACCGGTATCCTGCTTTCCTCATCTTCCAACTCTTTTTTTAACCTATCCAGCGCCATATCAATAATTTCAGAGGCCTTGTCCACAAATTCCATTTTCTTTTGTGTACGAAGTTCGTCAAGCTCGTCCGGTTCTTTTTTGTCAATCCACGTCTTAATTGTGGTAATCGGAATACCCAGCTGCCTCGAAACCTCATTAAAGTTCCCGCAGGCTGCATACATGAAATATGCCTTTTCCTTTATTTCATCTGTATACTTCTTCCCCCTCGCCATACATTTCGGCCTCCTTCCTTTATCTATAGATTCCCTCCAACCCATCCGCCGGCGATTATATCCGGCACCTCGTCACAACAAATTCCGCTCCCTCGTTTGCTGTTCGCAAACAAATGTCCGCTCCATTGTTGTTCAGCCGTCAACGCTTGCCATCGTCGCAACAAGCTCCATTTAGTTCAAAATTTTCTTACGAAAATTCCTCACACCATTTCGCCATTGCTCCTCTTTCCCGCAAGGCGCAAGCCGCCTTGCGGGAGCCCTATTTACACCTTGCTCGTGCTCTTTGAGCGTTTTTACATACCCTTTCAGGGCACACAGTGGGCGCTATTCGCAAAATTAAAAATTTTGATAGCGCTCCATCTATCCCACAGCGTCTTAACCCCTCCGGGGACGCTGCACCCGTTCCGAGTACAGGCGGGAGCCCTGTCTGCAAACAAAAAACGCCTTGTATTCGCAAGACGTTTTCAGGAACTCCTTCTGCACATGGCAGATGAGCACGCAAAAAGACGCCCCACAGGGAGCGTCTTTGAATTATCTTTTTACAGTTTACAGTATATCACATAGATAGTGTGGCATTCAATGGCCTATGTTAACTATTTAAATATTTTATCATTTGCATCAAATATTCCCCTCGAATCATATCTATTTCTTCTCTATCTAAGCTACGTTTTCCAAATTCATAAAAACCATTACTTGAATAAAATGATTTCAACCGTTCGACATCTTCGCATTCTATGAATACAAATCTTCCTCCAATCGCAATCTGAATCTTTTTTATGGTGTCAAACGCCATTTGCAACAATTCGTCTCCGGTAATCTGTTTATCTATCCCATCTTTATAATTTTTTCCCAATTGTCCAATTAAAATTGCAGCTAATGTATATCTTTTTGAATTAGATACATATGTACCAAATCTTGACAATCTTTTTTGAAAAGTTTTGCTCAATATACCCCTCTTTACTGAAATAGTTTTATTCGCTAATGCATAATAGCCAACAAGTTTTGGTTCATTTTTATATGAAACAAACACCAGATATGTTCCTGAAAACCCATTCTTCATAAATTCTATTGCTTTATTTCTTAAAAAATCCTCCACATCCTTGTTCTTAGGACATATAAAATCGGCGAGAATGGTTTTTACCCTATCCTCGCCAAGTTCATCAATCATCTCTTTTAAATTTACCTGAACATATCCTGCCATCACTTTTCACCGAAAAAATCTCTAATTTTATCCTTTTGCAGATTTGTAACTGTTCTGCTGTATAATACTTCTTTTGGTTTCTGTTCAATTGTCTGCTCTAACGCCCTAACAAAATTTTCCCCAAGCCGCTTGCTTTTTATGTCAACGTCTTTTAAAATACTTCTTGTAGCCATAAAATGAACCACCTCTTATTCATATAAACTAACTCTACAACTATCATACTACAATTATCAATATTTTGTCAATAATAAAAAATAATTTTTTCATTTATATTTATTATGCCAAAAGATTCACATGACATTCAATGACATTGAATTTTAAAGCGAATAACATACAGTGCCTTATTATGCAGCTTATATATATGCCGGCCGTCAATATGCATTTCCTCCGCAATCCTCTCCCATGTCATAAACTGCAAATACCGCAGAGTGAGTAAAGCCCTAAATATAGAGTTGTCCACCTTAGAAATGGTGTCGAAAATCTCGCATTTCACCGCATACAGCTCATCAATCCGTTTTTTAATTTTCTTTTCATAATCTATGTACGCAACCGTCGCATCTTCCGTACTGTTTTTCTTAGATGTCTGCACCTTGACGTCGCTGTATCCCGCTGTAACGGACGTGGCGCGCGCTTCTGCTGTTTCTTTTTCTCGTTCCAGCGCCGTTATCTCATTGTCTATCTTCCATGCTCTCAACAGCCATTCCTTTGTGCTCAATCCAATATCCCTCCCTAAATCGTAACCGGCCTGTGCTTTAAAATATCCTCCGCTGTGACACATGTTTTGTAATTGCCTGTATCCAATACTACAAAGTGCTTAAAAACCTTGTAAACTGTGCATGTTTTGCTGTATGCCGGTCTCGAACCTTACTACATCGCCCGGTATCATTGCTTGACCGCCTTTCCTGGCTGTGTGCCGTGAAACATCATATAAATCTGGCGGCTTTCTTCAATATTACGGTACTTTTCTTCATCTGTGTAAAATTGTTTGCTTGTCTTATAAAATGTGCATTTTCGAAATTCACAATTGCGCCTGGTGATTCCTCGTACATCATTTTCGCCTATCAGGATTTTACAACCGCTTCTGGCATAGAAATGGCAATCCGTCTTTGCTTCACGACACGCTATGCATTTTTCTTTCTTTTCGCTCATAGACCATCCTCCGTAATTATGATATACGCCGAATTTAGCATATCAAGGTCAAAGTAACCAAAATGACAATCGGCTGCATCAATATTAAGCCGTTTTGCAAGCTTTTTGTATAGACGGTTACGCTTCTTTGACGTATCCCACAGCGCGTCAAATGCTTCATGGCAAGCCATTTTCATTTCCCGCATTTCTTTGTTTGACAAAATACCAAATGCTATCCGTGGCCTTGATTTATGCGTCCCCACATAGGCGCCGCATTTAGGGCAATACGGCGACACGTACTCTGGTTCGTCTTGCTCATAACCACATTCCGAGCAGTGATAGTATGCATAATCGTCCGGTATCCACTCACCGCGCCCCTGTGTTTCAACCGCAGGTGCGTCCTCCGCTTTTTCAAGTGCAGCATTTACACCGTCCTGAAAGAACACACCCTTTGACTGTATAGCTTGTATGCTTTTTATGAGTGCTGCTCTGCTTATCAAATCATTGTTCATTGCTTACGCTCCTTTCACTTCCCGCCGTAATCATCATATACTGATAGCAGTAGCTTCCAGCCGCTCACCTGCGCCGCAAGCGGCTTGTTTTGCGGGGAAGCCTTACATGGGCGCCGTTTCCGAAATCAAAGATTTCGACGGGGCCGCAACGGGGTGATTATTTTGAATCCATGTGAATTAGTAACTTTAATATCTTCTCTCGCTTGTGCTATTTCCAAAACATTCAGCGCAGAGGAAATTTCTATTCTCGCCGCAGTCTTTACCCAACTGGGAGATTCCCTTGCTACTATCCTTGCCGCTGGGGAATTGGGCGAAAACGGCAAGGAAGGTAATAGCTAAAATGGCAAGTCATCGTCCTCAATCGGCAGAAATCCGTCCAAATCTCCGTCTAACGGCTCCGTTGGCTTGCTATTGGGGAAGTGTGCAGCCCCCGGGACTGCTTGCCCGACTGCGCCGCCCTCGCTTTTACTCACAGTAGCTTCCAGCCGCTCATCTGCGCCGCAAGCGGCTTGTTTTGCGGGGAAGCCTTGCATGGGCGCCGTTTCCGAAATCAAAGATTTCGACGGGGCCGCATGTGCAAACTCCCACTGTTCCACTACAACTTCAGTTGCGTAGCGGGTCTTTCCCTCATTGTCCGTCCAGCTTCTTGTCTGGATAGAGCCCTCCAGTGCAATCCGGTGTCCCTTTTTAAAATACTGCGCAATGGATTCCGCGCTTTTCTGCCACGCGGTGCAGTTGATAAAGTCTGCTTGTCTCTCTTCACCTTGTTTTTGATACCGTCTGTCACACGCAACCGTGAAGTTACAAACAGGAATACCGCTTGCCGTGCTTCTTAATTCCGGGTCTTTTGTAAGTCTGCCAACCAAAATCGCCTTGTTCATGAATTCGCCACCTTTCGTTTTAGCGCATCATTTTCTGCCAGTAAGCCGTCATACATACGCTTTAAAAGCTCCACATCGCCCGGCGAAAGCTCCGTTTGTTCATAATCCTTTAACTTGCAAAGCGCCCCGTAAATCCTGCTGTCAATTTCCGCAGGAGAAACACCACAGCATTTCCAGGTACCATTTTCCTGCACTTCAATCATTTTGTTCCGCATGCTTTTTCCTCCATCTCTGTTACCTTAATTTCCGTCCTGGGGTTAACCTTGTCATATCCGCCCCACAGCCGTAACTCCACGTTGCCGAAACTATCGTCTTGCAATATGCCCTCATTAACCAGCGGGTCCAAAATAAATTTACCGCTGTAATTGTCCGGGTCCCGGCGTCTGCGTATCTTGAAATAATATTTAATCTCAACCACCGCACGTTTTATCGGCGCTTTTGGTTTTTTCTTTATCGCCGCTTTCATAAGCCAGTGCCATTCTGCCTTTTTCCTGCGGTATTCGTTAAAGTTCCGACTGTTGCCCATAAATTCATTGTTCGACGGCGGCGTGTCATAAACCACAATATCAAACGTCATAATTCCACTCCTTTTGTCACATTCAAAAACGTCCTGCGCTCGAACTCATCGTAGTTGTAACGACTTTTTTTGGGTACCTGAATTTTCCCGCTGAGCTTGTCCTCGTGAAACCACTTCATCAAAACTGCCAAATGGTTTTGATAGGTCTTTCCGGTTGCGGCCATATGACATGATAATTTATCTATGTACCGGTCTGCAAATTGTTTGCCCATTTCCGAAACCGCTTTTTCATAATCCTTTTTTGACAAAATAACATTTTCAAAATTCCCCGCGTGCGCACTCCCGCACTTTTCTTTATCATTTTCTTTTATCTTTTCTTTATATATTTCTTTATTGGTTATCTGATTCGGTAACCCTTTGTTATCGGATCGGGTAACCCCTTGTTGCCGAATCCGGTAACCCTCTGTTACCGGATTAGATAACCCCTCATTACCGAATTCGGTAACCCCGCGGTTATCTGATTCGGTAACCTTTTGACGCTCGTTTTCGTGGTTATCGGTTATCTGATTCGGTAACTCTTTGCCGTCTAAATTTGTTACAGTTTCTTTTCCCCAGTCCTCGTAATTTTTGTGAAATTTATATACTTTAGACTGGTGCTTTCCGGGCTGTTCAATTTCAGAAATGATGTTTAATGCTTTTAACTTTGACATCTCTCTTGATACCGCATTTTTTGTGCTTCCAACCGCTTTTGATAAATAAGTCAAAGATATTTCACATTCGCTTTTACGGTATCCGTAGCTTTTGCGCCAAATGATCAGCAAAATACGGAGTTGTGTGCCATTTAGTTTGAACCGCGCCACAGCCTCCAATATCTCGTTTGATATTTGCGTATATCCGTTTTCTTTTTGCGGGTTTGCCACTTCCTCACCTACAATCCCAATTTTTTCACCAGGTATGCGTCAAGCGCAATACCGTAAATATGATATTTGTCAAAAAAGCCGTATTCGTCGTTGTGCGCCTGGTTATGATGTTTCCTGCACAGCGCAATGGCACGCCTACCCACATTGTCAATCTTGCCCCGGTTAAACCCCATGCCAACCCGTGAACCTTCGCAGTGATGAATTTCAGCCTTTCCATTGCACACAGCGCATTTCCGGTTCGCCAAACAGGAGTACAAATACCGCCCGATGTCGTCCGTGCAGTTTAAAAGCGTGTCACGTGTGCCGATATTATGCTCAAAACAGAAGTCTATTAAATAGGATATAAAATCCCTCGCTGTGGAAACAGTGCAGTCAGACAGACTGAAATACGGCGCTCCGTACCTTGCGATGTAATAAAACCTCTGAAGCTCTTTTTCCCACCTCGGGTCGTTACCTGTATATACTGCAATATCAGCCAATATGGCATATGCCTTTTTCCTCTGTTCGGCGGTGATGGTTCTTCCGTCGTCAAACCGTACCAGACATTGCTTTATGCCCTGCTTTTCCAGCAAATACGGACTGACCGGGGCGATGATCACCGCACGCCCGTCCTTTACTTTGTAAATCTCACCAACGGCCTCACAATCCATTTGATTCACCGTCCTTATGCTGATGCAGATAGACAAAGTCGCTGTGCTTTCCCATGTTTTCTATCAAAAAATCGTTGGCCTGCTCAAAACTCAAATGCCTGCCCGGGACATTCGCTTCATATGCATACATATCCTGCTCCCGCTTGTTTTCGATACGCTCCCGAATATCATTTTCACCGTAATTCGCCTCGACCATATATAAGTCATAATCCTTTGCTTTAATGCCGTCCAAATGCGCGGTATCTGTTGCATAAAATAATTTCTCCGTTCCGAAATATATCCTGTATCCGCAATTCGGAACATTATGGTAAAGTAAAACGGGAGAAACTTGAAACGCTTTGTAATCATACTTTTTCCCAATTTCCAGCACATCAATATTATGCTTATCCACACCGCAGGCCAAAGCTGCGTCAAGAAGCCATTCGCAGCATGCAAACCGCAGACAAGGACGCTCCTTTGCCAGCCTTTTCACCGTTGCCTTTTTAAAGTGGTCTGAATGAATGTGCGTAAGCAGTACCAGCTTTAACCTTTTGTATATGCCTTTTAAAGCCTTAAACGGAACGCCCATATCGACCGCAATACAGCCGTTAATTATGACACAATTCCCGCTTGACCCCGTTGCAATAATTTCATATTCCATGACAGCCTCACCACAATTGATTAAATATCGTCCATCGACAGCGGCGAAGCTGTATCCAAAGATTCGGCTGCTTCCGCCTCCGTCATTGCTCCAACCTGAGGAGCTCCCATTTCGTCCGGTTCCTCCTGGGCGATAATTTCCTCCTGCGTATCTACATAATCCGCCGTCCCGTCGTCATTTAACACCGCCATATCCTTTGCAAACACGTCCTGCATTTCAATCGACATGATTCCCCATTTGGAAATCAGCTGCCGCAGCATGGTTTTGTAAGCCATGCTGTCAAAGTCCTTTTCCCAAAATGTATAGCCTTTCTTCGCTTTATATCCATGGGAATATTGCTCTGCATGCCGTTCCATCTTCGATTTCGGCCAAAAGAGCGCTTTGCGAAATCCGTTCTGATATTCAAACATTGCATAATATCCGATTGTCGGCGTTTCTTCCCGTACCTTTTCATCTTCAATCAAATTGACCTCTATTACTTCCTCCAGCGGGTCAAACCGGACAAGCTCGCCTTCTTTCACCGCAAGCACGTTCAGCTTCTTGTAATATCCGCTCCGAATCGCAAGCTGAATGTATCCTTTATACCCAAGCTGAAACTGCGCGACTTTCCCTCTTTTTTTATCGTTATACGGCACAAGATAATATTGCCCCAGCTGCGGCGACGGCGACAAATTCAAGCTTTCTCCGAGCAGCGCTGCCGTTACAATCGTGCTTGCGTCACAGTCCTGCAAATCAGGGTTTGTGGAAACGGCTGACACAATAGAGGCGGTGAACCGCCTTGTGCGCTCCGGGTCCTTAAGAGCATTGTTAATTGATTTCTGAAAAGATGCAGAATTTACCACAACTGAAAAAGACATTTTATTGCTTACCGCGTTATTGCTCATATCTGTACCCTCCGTTTTCTAAAAACTCTTTTAACTCTTTCAGCTTCGCCTTTGTGCCCCAAACCGTAAAGGAAAGCGAATAAATCCGGTCGTCCTGCGGCTGGGCGGCGCTTGGGGCAGTCAGCGGCGCGTCTGCTTCTTCTTGTTGAATTGCAGCCTGTTTTTCTTCCTGCTTTGTATCCGCTGCTTCTGTAATCGCCTTGTGCCGGTTTACAACAGACGACACAGAACCCGAAAGGTTTAACGTCTGCTTATATTCATACAGGATTTCGTCTTTGTCCTCCTGGGTTTCTATGACGGATAAATCACCGGCAATTCTGTCAAGAAATGATTTTGCTTTTTCTTTCAGGCTTTTTACACTTGCCGACAAAGCGACAGACGGTACCGCTTGTTCAAACACAACAAAATCAATTTTTTTGCTTCGAGCATATTCTTCAAAATATGCCTGAACCTCTGCGGCCTTTGCAAATTTCAACTCATTTTCAACGCTGTCTATCTTGCTTTTCAGCTGCTTGTCCGCGTTTTTAAAAACATCAGACACACATTCTTTATATACATCGCTAAATTGCTCATAAGGGGCGTTAATGGCAGATTTGATGTCCCTGCGCTGGCTTTCCCAATAGGAAAACTCTTTATTGAGCTCCGCCCGCGCCGATTTTACTGTCTTAACCGTATCCTCCGCACATACAAGGCTTAAAGCCGTTTCAACCTTGCTTGTAATCTCGTCCTTGATTTTATGTAAATGTTCCTCAATTACCGGAAGCTGCCTGAGTACAATCAGCTTATCGGATTTGTTTTTCGTGTCTTTGCCATCCGTGCGGCACACACAGTTTTCACCCGGATCCAAATTTGCACCGCAATTATCACATGTTTCATATATCATTTCGTCTACTCCTTCACGGCAATCACGCCGCCGATTCGTTCAATAAATTCCTTCGTGCTCATATTTATGTAACAATCTTCACAAATTGCAATATCATTTAATTCGATATACGTTTCCAGCCTCATAATTTCCCGGCCGCATTTGTCACAAAATACCTTGTCCATAAAATCACCTCGACTTGACTTTTTCAACAAAGTGTGGTATTCTTTCAATAAGGTTATTTATTTATGCGGTCTCGACCGCTGCCCCTGAACGTCAGGACAAACATCACTTAAATCGGTTTTGTTGCCGCAAAACCTCTTTCGTTTTGTTGTCCTTCCTTTTTCCCAAAAAGCATTTGCTTTTCGGGAACCCTTTTTTCAAATCGCTTTGCACCCGTTCCGAGTATAGGCGGGAACCCTAAAAGACGCATCAGGGGCTTTCTTTTTTTCCGCCACTTCCACAATCACGTCTGCCGACTCCGCAATGTTTAAAAACGCCGCCCGAACACCTTCTAACGCGCACTCTTTCCCCACAGCGCAAAGTCCAAGCACCGCAAGTCCTTTTATGTTCCGCGCCTGCACGGCAAATTCAGAATACTGGTCATTTTCCAAAAGGGAGCGCATCTCGCCGCATAACTGTTTGTTCCTTTCCTTTTCTTTCTCAAGCTCACCCTCTAAACCAACCACAATTTCCGTATAGTCCGCAACCGCCTTATTGTGCTCCGCCAAAATACGCTGTTTTTCTCCTTTTGCGTCTTTTAATTGCTGCTCCAACTGTTTTATATATGTATCATCAATTGATTTTTTCGCCTTTTTACTTTTTTTGCCCCGCAAATCATACTTTGCAATCTGTTTCGACACGGCAGTCGTCCCTGTCCCAAACCGCTCCGCAATTTCGTCAAGCGTCAGCCCGTCCAAAACATACCCGCGCAGCCGTTCAATGTTTTCCTCGTTCCAGTCAACCCTGCCGGCCGCTGGCCTGCGAAATTCTTTATACTGCTCGCTCGTTACGCCCTCCGGCAGCGGAATACCGTTTTTTTGCAAAACCCCAACAATATCTGCCGGGCTGCACAGATTCAGGTCCGCTAAAATACCAATCTGTGCGGCCTTGTCAGCGCTTTCACTATAATCTTTTACAATTTCGAACTCCGTCATTTCCATCTATTGCTCTCCTTCAACAATGAAAAAAACTGATTCTTCTCGCATTTTCGGTTCTTTCAAACGCTTATTTCCCTCTGATGTCTGATACATTACGCCGCTGGTTTTTACCTCGTAAATTTTCGGCTCCGTTTTTCGGCACGACGAAATTAAATTTGCAAATATAGCAAAAAGAAACGCCAGCGCCACTAACTTTAAAAAACCGTATGCACCCTTTTTAATTTTTTCAAACCGTTCCTTGTCAACTACGCAATATACCCTTTCGCGGGGATTTTCTGTGTCTTTACTGTTCATGTCTTTCGCTCCTATCCAACTCTTTCCGCACGCTCATCTACCCACTTTTCAAACAGCGTGCGGTATATTTCAAAAGATTGTTCTTTTAAGTTTACACAAATGCCAAATGGGTATTTCCCCTGAGCAATGGCGGCCCGGATTTTTACAGGTGTTGTTTTCACGCCCAACTGCTGCAACGCTTCATAAACCTCTTGAATTGTCATTGTTTCAATTCTTGTTTCCTGTGCTTCATACATATAAACCCAATCCTTTCATTTTAAACATTAATTTTCTTTTTCCCACTCGTCCAAAATGTCCCTTGCAATTTTTAAAACCGCTTCGCTTTTCGGCGTTTGCACTACGCCGGATATAAAACAGCTTAACTCCTGCGGCGAAACCTTTTGACCTCTGTTTCTAAGCTCTCTGAGTAAATCAACTTGCTTTTTTCCAATCCTTAAAAGTTTAAATTTTATGTCTTTTGCCATTTTGTCACCTCCACAACAGTTCAAGTTTTTTTGAGCGATTCAAATTACCCCGCCAGAACAGACTGTTCCATTTCAGTTACCTTTTCCTGCAATGCATCAATTTCTTTTTGCAAATTGTCGCGGTCAGAATTTAGCTGTTCCATTTTTAACTCATAGCGCTTAATACGCTGCTTAATGCGGTCTCGCTCTTTCCTCATCTGCTTATTTGGTTTAACATAGCTGCTGGTGCGTATTGCCGCATTAATGATTTGTTCAATCCGCTGTCTCGACACGCCGTAAACATTTGCGATTTCCAGAAGCGAAAAACCAGACATTCTTAATTCAATGATTTCTTTTTGACGCTGCGTAATTTTATCGAAATCAATAACACTGCCCAAAAAATCGTTTAAATCTGTCAGTTTTTGCTCATTTGTAACTTCTTGCTTTAATTTTTGTTTGCAAGCCGGACATATCTCGTCTTTCGCCCGCGTAGGTCTGCCGCACATCTGGCAGGGCATACATTGTCTTATCGGGTCAATCAACCCAAGTTTATATGCATGAACCGTATTTTCGCTGTGAGATACCCATTCCAAATTATCTGCCCTGTTGTTAAACGTGTTCCCGTCTATGTGGTTCACGCACGTCTTATCCTCAGGGGCGGGGTTTGGCACAAAATTTTCAGCAACTAAACGGTGTGCATAAACTTGTCTTCCTTTTCCGTTCATGGTGAGGCAATAACACAGATAGTTTTTATCCCGTGATACATGGCCGCCTTTTAAAAATTGATTTGTCTTGTTGCTCCAAAGCCGTCCATCGTCATAGATAACATAAGCTCCGTCAAATATTTCCTTTTTCACTTTCCTCACCTCCGTTCTGTTTGCGAATTAAAATTTGTTCATAACTCTGTCCGAAAAACAAGATAACGCGCGTTTGTGTGATAACTTTTGGGGGAAATTATCATTAAGCCATAACCGACAGCCGAGCCGCATCAGGATTACATTTGTGTATTTTTGACAAATTTGTGCGCGTTATCCTATTTTTCTTGTAACCATTATTGACAATTTTTTCATGCTGTGGTATAGTAAAGGTGTCGAATCAATAAGATACCATCGCCGCTATGGGAGCGGAGCTTTTTGCTTGTCTTTTGTGGTTACAGGTAAATTATATCTTAGTTTTCTTAGTTTGTCAATAATAATTTCTTAGTTTTCTCAGTTTTATTGATTTTGCATAAAATATGCAAAAATTTTTATTCATATTTAACAAAGGAGGATCTATCATGTTTTGGGAAAAATTTGTCGACTTATGCAACGAGCAAAATATGTCGCCTAATAAAGTAGCTGAAATTCTTCATATAAGTTCCGGCTCTGTAACTGGTTGGAAAAAAGGTGCATTTCCTAGAAGTACAACGATAAAAAAAATAGCTAAATACTTTGGAGTTACTGACGAATACTTCTTGGATGTAGATTATGATGAAATTAACCATGCAAGAAATTTTGCAAAAGAAAAATGCAAAAACGAAAATATTATAATACCGGAATTAGAAGAAAAATTAGATATAAATTACGCAACATTTCAATCATGGTGTAATGGGATAAGCGATAGTCTTAACGCTAAATTACATGAAGTCGCAAACTTTTTTGAAGTGTCATTCGAAGAACTTATCGGTCGTTCTGAACCAAAAAATTTAATAGACGACCAATTATCCGGTCTTGACTTTGCCCTATACGGCGAAACAAAAGACTTAACAGAAGAAGAAAAAGAAAAAATATTAGAATTTATTAAATTTACAAAATCACAACGCGATTAATTCAAATGGGGGATTGAATTATGGAATTGACAGAATTGTACCAACTTGCGGATAATAACAACATAGATGTATATTATTATCCGTTATACCCGGTAATCTCCATGTCCGTGCCTGACGCCATTGGCATGGACGTGGATAACATAGAAACCACGGCAAAAGAAAAAGCCGTGCTTGCCCACGAACTGGGCCACTGCATGACAGGTTCTTTCTACACAATCAGCACAATTGATAACCGGGGGAGAATGGAAGAAAGAGCGAACCGGTGGGCAATAAAAACACTGCTTCCCTTTTCGAAACTGAACGAGGCAGTTGTGGGCGGCATCTACGAAACCTACGACTTAGCCGACTACTTCGACCTTCCTGAATCGTTTATAAAAACAGCCTTAAATTATTATTTAAACTGCCGCGGTCTGTGCTTCAATGATAAAACCACGACAAACTTACAATGAAACAAGGCAAACCAAATCTTATTTATACCAGAATGAACCGAAAACTACGGAAAAGTACCAAAAGTATCGAAAAATGCACAAAAAGATAAATTATCGGTTGACATTTTTACAAAACTAAATTATAATGAGAGTGTAAAGGCATATACGGTTATTGTCAATGCTCTTGCATTGATTGTTGCCTGCCGTTTGGCGACGCATAAATATGCGGTTTGAAAGTAAAACACACTCTCTGTTCCTATCAGAGGGTGTGTCTTTTTTTAGGAGTGTTTTATGGAAATTACAGAATACGGATTATATAATATCAAAGACGAATATTTTGAAGATTTTGAAAACGATATTCTGATGAATAATAAACACGAAAATCGGCCGTATTATTGCACCATAAAAGACAATAACGACCATATACAATCAACAAAATTTATTATATTGTCGGCGATAGAACATTAATAAAAGAACTACATAAAAGGGCTTCGCGATACTTAGCACTGGTAAAAAATAATAAACTGTCACCCAATGCCGACATTTTAAAGATATACGCAGAACTGAAAAACAAATAAATTAATCAATATAGGGCCCAGCCCTAAAATGTTTAGAACGCTTGAAACAATCTCAAATGTATGCCATAATGTGCAAAAAAAAGTAAAAAAACAGTTGACAAAAATTAAATATTTGCATATAATAAGAGTGTGAACGGATCCCGACACGCCTCTTAACAATGCGTACCATGTCGGGGTTATTTTTTTTAGGAGCATTTTATGAAAATAAAAGAAGCCAAGATAAAAGAAGCCAAGACAATTTTAGAGCAAATTGAAATATTAAGAAAACGCGGACTAATAATAAATGATGTGTCCTTTGCAAAAGAGATTCTTTCCCATACTAATTATTATGTTTTAACCGGTTATTTACACAGCTTTAAGGAACCTGACGAAACTTACATAGAAGGATTATCTTTTGAGAAATTGATTTCTATTTGTGAGTGCGATAAAAGATTTAGAAATATTATTCTATACGCCTTAGATGAAATTGAACACAATATAAAAACCAAAATTGCATATATATTGGCACACAGTATCGGTCCTTTAGAATATTTAAATCCTTTGCATTTTAAGGACTATACTACCCACGAACTTTTCTTATCAAGACTAAATAATGCGATTAATAACAATAAAAAACTTCCTTTTGTAAGCCATCATCTCAATAAATACAATGGCAAGTTTCCTATATGGGTTGCGAGCGAGCTGTTAACGATTGGAATGATTCGCAGCTTATATGAAAATATCGAAACAGCCTTACAAAAAGAAATTGCCAAAGCATTTGGCACAGGCACACGTCAATTTACAAATTGGCTTAGATGCATTAACTATCTTCGAAATATGGCTGCACATTATATGCGACTTTATAATTTAAAAATCAGCATATCCCCTATGTTTGATAAAAAATTAAAAAATCCGCCAACGTTATCATACTTTGTTTTTGATATTATATATTTAATGAAACACCTTATTCCTGACAAACAAGAATGGAATAACTATATAATTCCAAGAATTTCTCAGATTTTTGACGAATACAGCGAACACATCGATATAGCGTCTTATGGTTTCCCAAAAGATTGGGAAAGTAAATTAAAAATATTATAATAAAAAAAGCCCCCGCACCTGCGCCAACAGGTACGAGGGCAGAAAATAGAGTGCATAATGATATACACCCAACAACTAATTTACAGCCTTAAATTATTATTTAAACTGCCGCGGTCTGTGCTTCAATGACAAAATAACACAAATTTATAATGAGGGATTATAATGGGTCTTATTTCAGGTCTACGGGCATTACATTCTATGAAAAAAATTAGAAAAGGAAAATCTGCAAAGCTTTCCATAGCACAGATTACAAGCTTAAACGTTAATTTGCAAGATGCAAATCGTTTTTTATCTAAACAAGAATTTAATCAAGTTTTTGCGCTATACTCTAAATTATTAAAAAACAAACCAAAACTTTATATCACATAAGGACATATTCGGACGCAGTTTATGACATAGCAGAGGAGTTCGATAAAATAGCGCCATATAATTTATGTAACGGATACAGCATAAAAAAATAACTAATGCGATTATGAATGAAAAATAGCGGTAAATTAATAATTATTGCAAAAGGGGATTTACATGAAAAAAAGTGACAAATTGCGCCTGATTAATTATGAACGCAGTACTACATGGCTACAGTTCTATATTTATTTTCGCTTCCCGCTCGGATTTATTTTTGGTGGATTAACACTATTATACTCGATTATATCACCTATCGTATATCAAACGAAATTCGACTGGCTTACTTTTATTTTGTTTGCAGCTATATATATATTCTCCATCTGGGTATTCTGCGAAGCCGACAGTCTTAAACCAATCGGCTATAAATTACTCCATATTATGTTACCGATAGAAGTGTTGTTCACATCAGCAGATTCCATTTATGCATACGAATTTGGAATAAAATTTGTGCTGATTTCCTTAATTTGGTGGCTTCCGAACGCAATTTATTTCAAAAAAAGAAAGTCCCTGTTTTACGAAAAACCGCCTGTTATAAGATTTTCCGAAAAATACGGGACAAAAGAGAATGATAACAAAATATCTGAAAATAATACAGAACACTCCGCGTCAGAACAGCTGAAAATTCAAAGCGAAGTAACGCCGAAAGATAAAGGTAATATAATGATTCAACCGGAAAAAAGTACAGAAAATGATTTTAATGTTTGCAAAAAATGTGGAGACAAGCTGCCGGCAAACGCTACATTTTGCAGTAAGTGCGGTAAAAGAGTCTGTAAAAAAGAAAGAAAACCACTTACAAAGCGAAAAAAAATAGTTTTATTTACAGGCTGCCTTCTTCTTTGTATTTGCGCAATTACCGGAAGTGGAATAATTGGTTACCACTATGGTAAAAGTTCGGGATATTTTTCCGGATATAATATTGGCTATAGTTCCGGATATGACGAAGGTAAAGAGGTTGGCATAGACACGGGACATTACCGGGGGTACAAACAAGGGTATGATGACGGAAAAAAACTACAGCTAAATACTTCTGAAAATACCTCTAAAATAACCAATGACCCCAGACGTCAAGCATTATTAGATAAATCCCAAACAACAAATAAAAATCAAATAAGAAAATGTGCAACTCCCGGCTGCGATGAAATATTAACATCATCTAAAAATTTTTGCTCTTTGCATAAGTGCAAATATAATTCCTGTGAAAACGAAAGATATTTAGACTGCGAATATTGCAGGCGCCACAAATGCAAGGATGCGCTTTGCCACGAACCTCGAGCGAACGATAACACCGAATTCTGCACCATTCACAAATGCCATGCACCAAAATGCAATTTACAAGCCTCTTATAACAGCTTATATTGTACAACGCATAAAAATATGAACGAGGATTAATTTTATTTAATTACATACAAAAATAAAGAAAGAAGGATTTATATGAAAAAATTTATTTCAGGTATCATTGTAGGCGTTCTTATTTCAAGCACTGTAGCATTTGCTGCATCTTACGTTGCAAATCCTGCTGGTTTTAAGGTTTTGGTAAATGGAAAGGAATTTACTTCTGACCCTCCCGCTATGGTTATTAATGACCGGACATATTTGCCGCTTCGTGCTATTGGCGATGCACTCGGCGTTCCTGTAAATTGGAATGAAGAACTCGGGCAAGCAGAAGTTGGATCATCAAGTAACATAGTTTATTACGAAAAAACACCATGGTGTCCAGATTTTGGAGCCTATACCGGCCTTGTAGTTGACAGAATAGTGGAAATTGAAACAGGATGTGCTTATATTTATAAAATAGATTATTCAAAGTTAGACACAAAAGGACTTGACGATTATGGAATAACCATCTTGCCGGAGGCCGGATTTAGCTTTATCACTAGTGATGATGGAGGAATGTTCTACAGAAAAGGAAATTATGGATTAAATATAGAATTTGATACTAACAAAGGGGAAATAGTGGTTCTTACATGGGAGTACAATAATTAACAAACGTTAATAAAAAAACTTGATTTTTAACTGACTCTGATTTTGATACCTATACAATAGAATATAACTACTATTTGAATGAATACTAAAACAATAAAACTAAAAACATAAAAAGCCCCGCGCCCAGTGTCGTGGTGTAACTGAAAAGGGAACAGAAATGTCCAATTCAGTATGTTATTTGGAATTATCAGTCAATCAGAGTTCGACGTAAAAAAGAAAGAACTGTTAAATTTATCATAAATTACATAATAGGGCACAGCCCTGAAAAATAAAGAAAGAGGGATACATTATGAAAAAACACTTAAAAGTAATGTCGGTACTGCTGTCGGCAATGTTCTTGCTGAGCGTATCGGTTAGCGCTCATTCTGGAAGAACGGATTCCAGCGGAGGCCATAGGGACAATCAGAATAAAAGTGGGCTTGGCAGTTATCATTATCATTGTGGCGGTTACCCCGCACATCTGCATCCAGACGGCATATGCCCATATAATTCTGCCGTAAAACAAACATCTATAACAACGCAAAAACAAGAAAATACGTCTACTCAACCTGACTATTTCGTGCTTTCAAAAATGCGTACATTTATCAACAATGAAGAAATACCGACATTCTCACACTCGAAAATAGGTGGTGCGTTCGTTATTGCAGAAGATTTGAAAGATTACGGATTTGACACCGAATGGAATCAGCTGACAAAAACATTGTCTATAACCAAAAACGCCAATAAAACAATGGCCCCATTACCGATGTCCTATTACAATTCTTTTGGCGCTGGATATAAGTTCTTTAAAGTGAACGACAGTAACCCTGTTACGATTTTACTCAAAAATACAGCAACGGATATAGGGTACTCACCAAGCAGTTATAGTTGCGGCGGATATATGGCTATATCTATTGACGAACTAAAGGCTTTTACAGATGATTGGAATTGGAGCACAGAAGATTTGACAATGAAATTTAATATCCAATAGCGTGGATAAAAAATGAAAATCGGAATGCGAAAAGCATTGATCCAAAGAATCAGCAGTTGTAAATAAAGAATAACGCTCAAATAAATAAGGGATGAGCCAAATATGCAATGTAAAAAATGCAGAAAAGAAATTCCAGAAAACAGCATATATTGTCTTTACTGCGGCAAAAAACAGATGGCAGAACCGGCGAAAAAAGCGAAAAAACGCGCCAACGGTGCCGGCAGTATCTATAAACTTCCCGGACGGAGAAGGAAACCATGGGCCGCGGCAGTAACTACATATAAAAATAATGTACGCAACACGGTAATAATCGGGTATTACGGAACAGAAAGAGAGGCTGCTTTCGCCTTAGCAAACACAGATGTTAAAAGAATATCACCGGAATTTAATTCCACGTTAGAGGATGTTTATAATATATGGTCTCGCACCCATTTTAAGGACTTAAACGAAAGTTCCGTTGTTGGGTATGAAGTTGCATGGAAACACTTAGAAAGCTGCAGAAACAAGAAAATGAGAGATATTAAGGCAGATGATTTTCAGTGCGTTATTGATAGTGTGATTGAAAAAGGAAGAAGCCGGTCAACCTGCAATAAAATCAGAATATTAGCGAACCAGTTAAGCAAATGTGCAATGGAGCATGATATTATACAAAAAAACTATGCACAGTTTATCAAACTCCCCCGCACCGATAAAACAAAAGAAAAAGAAATTTTTTCAAAAAAAGAAATTGAAATACTTTTTCAGCACAAAGACGATACAACCGCACAAATTATTTTAACTTTGATTTATTCAGGGATGCGGATTGGAGAACTGTTTGGCATTGAAAATAAAAATGTGTATCTTGATAAATCATATATGATAGGCGGCGAAAAAACCGAAGCCGGCATCAATCGAATTATTCCAATACATCAAAAAATACTTCCGTTTATTCGGAAATGGTATTCGGATAAAAACATATATTTGATACCTAACTCTAAGGGTGGTATGAAGAATATCCGAAATTTTCGTGAAAGGGAATTTTACCCCTTTCTTGAAAGCATTGGAATTCTTTCAAAAGATAATCATCGGCTAACCCCGCACAGCACACGTCACACTTTTGCCTCAATGATGGTTCAGTCTAATGCAAAGCCCGAACTATTACAAAAAGTAATTGGCCATGAAAACTACGAAACAACCGTTGATTTTTATACACATTTTACGAAAGAAGATATAGACGAAATGGTAGCACAAGTAAATGCTATTTAATCACGGTTACTTACACGTTACTAACAAAGCATTATATTATTACACTTCAAAAAACAAATTAAAAACCGCTTAACCCTATTGGTTAAGCGGTTTCTTCGTGGTGATCCATCGGAGATTCGAACTCCGGACACCTTGATTAAAAGTTCTAAATTTTGTTTTATTTATAAATACTAAAACATCTTCAACCGCACTGTTGAGCGGTTTTATGTTTTTTAAAAATCGCATAGATTGTTTTCGTTCGCGCCGGTTACTAACACGGTTACATACATTTTATTATATAAATTAATACATAAAAAGGGTGGCAACCAACCTGAATGGAATACCCGTCCGTTAAGGTATATGCTCCAATCAGGCTGGTTGCCGGGGATTATTATGAAAAATTATGTCCTGCCTACAGATGTCTAATACCATTATAATACAACCAATTTAAAAAATCAAGAGGTAATTTTTCATATTTTAACTTTTAAAACTACTCATTATGCTTATTAAATGCCGCGGGGGGGGGAACCCGCGGCATCATATTTAAGCACCTTTTTTTAAAATTCCTCATTTAAACAGTTCTTCTTTCGCGTCCTTTTGCGCCTTTTCATAACATTCCTTAATCAGCTTCACTTTTTTATCATCATCTGCATTTTTGTATTGATAGCTGGATATTGTCTTTGCAGTATATTCGAATGCCTTCCGGCCGCGAAGCTTCGAAAATTCTGTATATTGATACGCATTAAGATGATAGGTCACCTTATCCTGCGTAATACTTTTTTGCGGAGCAGAAGGAAGAACTGCGCCTTTTTTTGTCCTCTCGTAAAGCTTTTCCAATTCCTTATCAACGTCTGTATAATGCTTTTCTGAATAATATCCCGGTGAAACTGAGTTTTCAAGCAAACGTTCCACCGCGCCTCCATAATCAAGCTCTCTTCCCCAATTATCTACTTTTACCTGTAAGAATTTCGATGCAAAGGGAATTTTAGCAGCCGTCTGGTTGACAAATCTCTGTAATGCGCCCGGAACCCACGATTCTTTGTCTGTATAGTTCAGCCTGCGCTTGTTGTCAATCATTCTGGCAGCCTGACCGCCAAGCGTTGGAAAAAACTGCCCCAAATAACTTGTCACCATGTTAGCAGTTATCGCCGTCAACGCATCGTTTTGACTATACTTCGCACTGTTTACCGTACTTGACAATCCCTGCAAAACAGAAAGTTCCAGCATAGGGTCAGAAATCTTTACAACAGCATCTACTACATCCCTAAAACCCCATTCTTTTTTTTCAGCAGTACCGGCAATTTCTACGCCTATAAACAAAGGAAGCGATAACGGCGCCATCCAGTCAATTGTATATGTTTTATCTCCAAATACAAGCGCATCCATACTTGCCATTTTGTTATTCTTCACATCACTGCAGGTCTTGTAGATTCCTTGCAGCAAGCCAACCGGTAAATATAAAACACCCTGTTTTAAAATGTTTGCAGGCGTTTTAGAAAATGGCATAACGCCCTCCAATAAGTCACCGGCTAATCTTGCGGCGCCACTACTGCTATTTCTCACTCTATGCTTAATTTGAGAAAAAGCCTCAGCAACTGCGTTTGCATCCCTGTAAGTCGCAGCCTGCGCTTCTTTTACCGCCAAATTTCGAATAATACGCGCAAGCAATTCGTTTGCTTCCTTCGTTCCGCTTTCCAAAAATTCCGGTTGAATATTGCGGGCGGTAATCACGCTTGCAAGCGCATCTTCATAATGCGACTTCAAAAACCACCAATCCTCTTTTTCGAGAAAATCAAAGTTTTTCTTTCTTAAAACTTCTAACCAAGAAAACGCTTTCGATTGATAAATGGTTCGTTTGCTGTTAATATCGTCCGTAATGGCGTTCCTTTGCGCGTTGCTTGGCGCTCTTGTTTGAGATAATTTCGTGGGTCATAGTGCCGTCTAAAATCATTCTTTCAAACTCGCTTACCGCCTCGTCCGGCGTAACTCCCGCTTCCATCATGGTCCTTGCAAACTGGCTCACCGGCCTGTCCTTAGCAATTTTTTTCGGCACAGAAATATCCCGTGAAGAGTTTTCACCTTTCAGAACAGAACCATATCGTTCAAGCAGCTGCTTGAGCGCCTTGTCATATTCTTCTTGTGTTTCCAGGTTTTGAAAAATATAGTCAGAATCTTCGTCAAGGGAAAACTGAATATTTGGTTTCCCGTCATCGTCAAAGCTTATTCCTCTTCTTGCAGCTTCGATAATGCTTCTATTGCGCTCTGCTCGTCTGGACTGTTTTGAACGATTTCGAGTAGTTTTTCTGCTATTTTCTCCTTCTCCTGTTCCGGCAACCCCCGCATTGGTGCTGTCAGTTCTGACGTATAAAAACCCTTCTCCGTAAGCGTCCTCAATAGCTTGCAGCGTACTTCTGTACCTGGCCTCGCCCCTTTTTTCAGCGCCATAAATCATTCTCCTTGCATCATCAATATTTGTCTCATAATTGTCGTTAAATTCAATCACCTTAGACACCCGCGGATTATCATAATCCCCATTGGTATAAATCAATTTGTTATCCGTCTACACAATATATTCCCCATTGCGCGTCCTTACAAACCGACCGTCGTTTCCAATACGAATGTCCATCAGCGCGCTTTCCAGTTTCTGAAGTTCAGCACCCTCTAACACGTCATATACCCAAGACGGATATACGGAAGAAGCTCCGCCGCCATCACGCCCTTTAACACCAAACGAAAACTTTAAATCTCCCCGTTTGCTCTCAGTTCCTCCGCTATTTCGTGATAATCCGCCGCCGCCTGCATCAGTTCCTCCTGCGTTGCTTTTGGATTGTTCCTTAAATACAACACCATTGCCTCTTGCGCTTCTACGCTGTCCAGTGCGAGCATTATAAACAGTATAGCCGCCTCGTCCAAGTTCAAGTGTTTTAAGTACAAAGTCAATGACTTCTGTAATTTTGTCAAAGTTTCCATCATTCAGCACCTCCACAAACGCATTTGCAACACGTTCATTTGCATAATCAATTCTCGCCACAGGGCTTAAATGTTCAAATCCGCCGTCCTCATAAATGTATAAAATATGGGTTTTATCCGTAACACAGCTTTGATACTGAAGCCCTTTGTGCGTCTTGTTTTTATTATAATAATCGGTACTTACCGCATTTTCAAATTTCGCATACTCTGCTTTAGACAGCTTCAGTCCAGATGGCGAATATTTAATCTTCGTCTTCGACGGATTGTCCGCAGACAATTTAAAATCCCCACGAAATCCAATAAAATCATCGTCTCTTTCGCTCGCACCGCCACTGTCCATACTTTCAGTATACTCCGCCGGACGGTATCTGTCAACAAGTTCTCCGCCTGACCAATATGCATCTGCAAGATACGCAAATTCCACAGAATACTCATTCATTCCTGCAAGAACATTACAAATAAACTCTTCAAAAACAGCGTCTTCGTTGTTTTCAACCATTCCGTTGTAATCCCGCATCAGCTTTTGTTTTATGCTGTTGCGCTTTGAAACCGACAAACTGTTTAAAATAATATTTTTTACCTTGTGCACCCGGTTCGACTGATAATCCTTGTGCACCAGCTCGTGCCGGTTAATTTGTTCCGGAGAAAAACGAGCATGGTCATATTGAATAATAGCCGTGTTTGTCGAACGGTCGAATACGCCTCTTGCACGTTTCCCACTGGTAAAAGGAATGGCTGCGCCCCCAATGATAAATTCTGTCTGAACGCCCAATTTTGCATTTTCATCAGAAATCTGCTGCATTTCGCTGTTGTAATGGCTCTTGTCCACAAAATGCGCCCTTACTCCGTTTTGTGTTTTTAGCGTTACAGCCCCAGCAACTTTGAGAGTCTGCGCGAACTTTCTTCGCTCACGGAGGGCTTCTCGCCCTTCCTTATCTGCTCCTGACCTTTCAGCCACTCCCTCAGCCTGCTTTTGGGAACCCTCACCGTCCTGCCATCCGCGGATTCCATTTGATAATAAACCTCGTTCTCTTTCATGATTTTCCTCGCTTTCCGACACATATTTTTCCCTGTTTTGCTTAGAATAACTAATATCCCGTGAAGAGTTTTCACCTTTCAGAACAGAACCATATCGTTCAAGCAGCTGCTTGAGCGCCTTGTCATATTCTTCTTGTGTTTCCAGATTTTGAAAAATATAGTCAGAATCTTCGTCAATCGAATATCTAATGTCTGGGTTATTCCTGTCAAACGTCCCGATATTCTCCGTTGCAGACTTAATCTGTTCTGGTTCAAATACGGCATATACCGTACACATTTCATCATGCGCCGTGTTTGATGCATCATAGGTATTCAAGAAAATTACTCCGTCGTTTCCCTGCGATTTTGCCTTATGAATCAAATCATTGTAGGTAGTTTCTCGAAATTCATTCCCCTGAAAATCATACACCAACGGATTTTTAATATCCAAATACGTTTGATAAACTTTTCCACTTCCTTGATAAGCTAATTCCGCATAACCCGTTGCAACGCTTTCCGAATCGGTAAAGAAAAATGCATTTCGCGCACTCCGGGCTCCGGTGTCTATTCCGCGCCTTTGCTTATCAAATGCAAAAAATTCTTCCGCGCTTCCATGATACACCACTTTCGGTGTGCCGTCTGCATTCACAACCTTGCTTGCCCGGTTCGGGTTCTTTTTCCAATCCCCAAACCAACGCTTAAATTGTTGCGATTCTGTTTCATTTTCAAATTTCATGTTGACTTTTGAGCCGTTTTCGCGTATACTATGAACGAAGCCATCCTGAGGCAGACCACTGGGCAATTGGAGCCCAGCCCTCTGTAGTAGGGACACGGCTTCATTTTTATTCCAATAAAACACGCTCACATTTCCGTTATACTCAGAATCTAAAGCCCTTGCAAGCATGCCACTAACAGCATTATTTTTTCCGTATACGCTTGTAACGGCATTACTGTCAATTCTGATATCATTTTGTCTTCCCCGTCCATCTATTTCCACAGGTACAACGATTTTATTTCCGGTATTCGGGTTATCCAGTTCTAACAGCGCAACAACTCTTCCCGGCTTGCTGTCAGACGCGATAACCGCCAACGGGTGTTCCAGTTCTTCCGGCAATTTTTTTATTAAATCTTTTATAACATGGTCGTTTGTTTTGTCACCCTTTTTCCCGTTATATGCATAATCAACATGCGTTTGGTTCATCGTTACCGGCAGCGCGTTAAAACCAATTTCTTTCAAAACCTCCGGCGTTCCGCCTACAAGCAGCGTGTCGTTTTGCGGAATCTTTCCCTGCTTCCAGTCCTCCACTTGCTCCGCAAACGGTTTCGTATAATCATAAATTTCAATGTCATCTATACCATTTGACGACGTCGATAGCGCTATCTCATCACCAAATCCAATATTACCAATAATATTTTCATTTTCTCCACCGGAATCTTTCATTCCCTTGTAGTCCGCGGCGCTGTAAAAGTCAACAATATCACGATTATTCCAATAGTCATTCACTATCGCCGCATAATCCTGGGTGTAATTGTTCATACCGGCAAGCGTATCGCAAAGAAATTCTTCCCACACCTTTTCTTCGTTTCCGTCATACAACTCCATATAACTTTGATATCTATCAGATTGAAGAATCTTCTGTTTTTCATAATCGGATAGAGAATTTAAAATATGGTTCGTTACGTTTTTCATTTCCGGTGTTTTAAAATCCTTGTGCGCAAACTCATGAAGATTAACAGACTGCGGAGCATACGCACCGTCATATCTTAAATATATCTCTTTCCCATTTACTACAAGGCCGTCAACCCGGAAGTTTTTGCCGGAATCAAAAGCAACTTCGCCTGCTCCGATAAAGAATTTTATCTGATAGCCTTTCTCCATTGCTTCCGAAACCATGCTTTTCATATCTTCGTTATATGCACTTTCCTCTATAACGTCAAAACGAACCTTTTGTTTATCGCCGACAATTATCTTGCTTTTCGTTTTGCCCCCTGCACGAATTTCCTCTGCTGCGCTTGTGCGTTCTGCCTTTGTCTTGCCCTTTGCCTGGAATTGATTTTTTGAAACGCCGTGAGTTTGCTCTCCGGCACTCTCATCAGTTCCCCGTCCTGCGTCTCCGCGTAAAATATCATTTCTGCCATACTTTTCACCGCTTTCTGCATCATTTTCCGCACTTTGCATAGAATAACTATTGACATTTCCCTCGGGATATGT